>WNEZ01002550.1_pt1 | contig 19629 bp, 17 predicted proteins | sample 5400521 | NCBI WGS metagenome assembly WNEZ01 (sample SAMN13153339, study PRJNA577476) | soil metagenome | isolation source: 120 cm saprolite under Douglas fir tree site 2 hole 1 replicate 1 | place: USA:California | collected 2015-04-18 | reverse complement strand
GTTCGAGGAGCTCGGCTTCTATTACGTCGGCCCGATCGACGGCCACAATCTCGATCACCTGCTGCCGGTGCTCAAGAACGTGCGCGACGCGCCGAACGGACCGATCCTGCTCCACGTCGTCACGCAGAAGGGCAAGGGCTATCCGCCCGCCGAGAATTCGGCGGACAAGTATCACGGCGTGGTCAAGTTCGACGTCGCGACCGGCACCCAGGCCAAGGCGAAGTCGAACGCGCCGGCCTATCAGAAGGTATTCGGCGAAAGCCTGATCAAGGAAGCCAGGAAGGACGAGCGCATCGTCGGCATCACCGCCGCGATGCCGTCCGGCACCGGCATCGACCTCTTCCAGAAGGCCTTCCCGGACCGCACCTTCGACGTCGGCATCGCCGAGCAGCATGCCGTGACGTTCGCGGCCGGCCTCGCGACCGAAGGCATGAAGCCGTTCTGCGCCATCTACTCGACCTTCCTGCAGCGCGCCTATGACCAGGTGGTGCACGACGTCGCGATCCAGAAGCTGCCAGTGCGCTTTTCCATGGACCGCGCGGGCCTCGTCGGCGCCGACGGTCCGACCCATGCGGGCTCCTTCGACATCGCCTATCTCGGCTGCCTCCCCGGCTTCGTGCTGATGGCGGCAGGCGACGAGGCGGACCTCGTCCACATGGTGGCGACGCAGGCGGCGCTCGACGACTGCCCGTCCGCGCTGCGCTACCCGCGCGGCGAAGGCGTCGGCGTGACCATGCCGGAGGAAGGCAAGCCGCTCGAGATCGGCAAGGGCCGTATCGTCAAGGAAGGCCACAAGATCGCGCTCCTGTCCTACGGCACGCGTCTCGCCGAATGCCTCAAGGCGGCCGAGGAGCTCGCCGCCTACGGCCTCTCCACTACGGTCGCCGATGCGCGCTTCGCAAAACCGCTCGATACCGATCTGGTGCTGCGCCTCGCGCGCGAGCACGAGGTGCTGGTCACGGTCGAGGAGGGCTCGATCGGCGGATTTGCCGGCTACGTGATGCAGACGCTGGCCGAGGCCGGCATCCTCGATCGCGGGCTCAAGATCCGCTCGATGGTCCTGCCTGACACCTTCATCGACCAGGACTCGCCCAACGCCATGTACGCCAAGGCCGGCCTCGATGCCAAAGGCATCGTCGCAAAAGTGTTCGAGGCGCTTGGCAAGGACGTGCGGACCGAGAGCATCCGCCTCGCCTGAGTGCCGGCGGCCGAACCCAAAAATGCCCCGCCTCGGCGGGGCATTTTCTTTACTACGCCGGCCGCAGCCGCCCCCCTCGCGAAACAGGCCGTGCGCTGTTAAGTCGTGAGCATGACCGCCCGCCAACGCGCCGACCGCCTCCTGGTCGCGCGCGGCCTGTTCGACAGCCGCACCAAGGCCCAGGCCGCGATTGCGGCCGGCCTCGTCACCGCCGACGAGCGGCCGGTGCGCAAGGCCTCCGACACGATCGCGATCGATGCGACGCTCGTCGCGGCGCCCGCCTTTCCCTGGGTGTCGCGCGGCGGCGTCAAGCTCGCGCATGCGCTCGATCAGGTCGCGTTCGAGATCGAGGGCCATGTGTGTCTCGACGTCGGCGCCTCGACCGGAGGATTCACCGAGGTGCTGCTTGCGCGCGGCGCGCGCCGCGTCTACGCGGTCGACGTCGGGCGCGACCAGCTTCATGCGCGCTTGCGGGATGATCCGCGCGTCGTCTCGATCGAAGAGACCGATATTCGCGCGCTCGATCCGGGACGATTCGTCGAGCCACCCGACATCGCGGTGGTCGACGTGAGCTTCATATCGCTCAAGCAGGTGCTGCCCGCTGCGCTTCGCCTCGCCGCACCGCGCATGCATCTGCTGGCGCTGGTGAAGCCGCAGTTCGAGGTCGGTCGCCGGCATCTCAAGAAGGGCGTCGTGCGCGACCCTGCGATGCACGACGCCGTGTCCACCGACGTCGCCGCCTTCATCGCGTCGCTCGGGTGCGAAGTGCTCGCGACGTTTCCCTCCCCGATCGCCGGCAGCGACGGCAACCGCGAATTCTTCATCGGGGCGCATCGTGGTTGAACGGCTGTCGATCGCGCGCATCGGCCACCGCGGCGACGGCGTCGTCGATGCGGCGGAAGGACCGCTCTATGTCTCCTACACCTTGCCGGGCGAGACCGTGGAGGTGGAGACCTGGCCCGGCCATCCGGACCGGCGGCAGCTGGTGCGGATCGACACGCCGAGCCCCGAGCGGATCGCGCCGATCTGTCCGCATTTCGGCATCTGCGGCGGCTGCGCGGTTCAGCATTGGGACCTCGCGCGCTATCGCGACTGGAAGCGCGAGCTCGTCGTGAGCGCGATGCGCCACGCCGGGATCGACGCCACGGTCGGCGATCTCGTCGACGCCCATGGCGAGGGCCGGCGGCGCGCCGTCTTCCACGCCCGGCGCGGCACCAAGGATGTCTTGCAAGTCGGCTTTGCCGCATTCCGCGCGCACCACATCGTCCCGATCGACCGCTGTCCCATCCTCGCACAGAGCCTCGACGGCGCGCTCCAGGCGGCATGGGCGATCGCCGAGATGCTCGACGCGACGCGCAAGCCGCTCGACATCCACGTGACCGCAACCGATGCGGGGCTCGATGTCGACGTGCGCGGCTCCGGCCCGCTCGACGCGGCGCGCAGGCTCGCCCTCGCGCGACTCGCCGACCGGTTCGGGCTGGCGCGGCTCACGCGCCATGGCGAACTGGTCGCGCGGCGCGCGGCGCCCACCGTGCGCATGGGTCGCGCCGCGGTCGAGCTTCCGCCCGGCGCGTTCCTGCAGGCGACGGCCGAAGGCGAGGCCGCGCTGGCGCGGCTGGTCACCGAATCTGTAGGCGATGCGAAGTCCGTCGCCGACCTCTTTGCCGGCGTCGGCCCATTCGCGCTGCGGCTCGCCGAGCGCGCAAAGATCATCGCCGCCGATGCGGACGAGGCGGCCATCGCCGCGCTTCGCGAGGCCGCGAAGACGCCCGGCCTCAAGCCCATCGCGGCCGAGGCTCGCGACCTTTATCGCCGGCCGTTCCTTGCGGCCGAGCTGGCCCGCGTCGACGCCGTGGTATTCGACCCGCCGCGCCAGGGCGCGGAGGCGCAGGCGCGCGCGCTCGCCGCCAGCAAGGTGCCGATCATCGTCGCCGTCTCCTGCAACGCCGCGACGTTCGCTCGCGATGCACGGATTCTGCTTGAGGGCGGCTATCGGCTGACCGCGGTCACGCCGGTCGACCAGTTCCGCTATGCAGCACATGTGGAGATCGTGGCGCGATTCGTCCGGTGATGCGGCACCAGACATCCTTGACGGTCCGCAACGTCCTGAAACAATGACGTCGAAGGCGACCGAGGGCGTCGATCAAACGAGGGGCTTGCGATGACCGCATCAATCACTGGTACGGACCGGCCGCGTGCCCGCTTTGCGGTCGTCTGCGCGTTAGCGTCGCTCGCGCTCGCAGGGCCGGCCGCTGCGCAATCGGCCTATCCGAACCGTCCGGTTCAACTCGTCGTTCCATACGGGGCCGGCGGCATCGCGGACATCGGCATGCGTATTCTGGCGGACAAGCTGAGCGTCCGGCTCAAACAGCAAGTCGTCATCGACAACCGGCCCGGTGCAGGCGGCATCGTCGCGGCGAAAGCCGTCCTCTCGGGCGCGCCCGACGGCTACACGGTTCTGATGACAGGCAACAACAATGCGATCGCCGCATCCCTGTTCAAGTCCCTGCCCTACAACATCCTCACCGACTTCGCCTCGACCTCGACCACGTCCTTCTTCGATCTCTTGATCGCGACCCGCGCGGGCGGGCCGTACGGATCCATGCAGGACGTCATTGAGGCCGCGCGCGCCAATCCGGGGCGGCTCAACATCGGCACCATCAATCCCGGCAGCACGCAAAATCTCGCCGCCGAACTGCTGCGCAGCGCCACCGGCATCAAGGCGACGATCGTTCCGTTCCGCACCTCGCCGGACATGGCGGGCGCGCTCCTGCGCGGTGACATCGCGCCGGACATGGCGGGCGCGCTCCTGCGCGGTGACATCGACGTGGCGTTCGAGTTCTTTTCGGCCCTGCAAGGGCTGATCGCGGACAACAAGATCATCGCGCTCGCCTCGACCGGACCGAAGCGCACCGCCTACCTGCCGGCGGTGCCGACCGTGCAGGAGAACGGCATCAAGGATTTCGAGGTGCTGAGTTGGAACGGAATTTCCGTTCCGGCCGCGACGCCCAAGGAGGTCGTGAATATACTGGTTGGCGCCATCAATGACGTTTTGCCGGCAGCGGACGTGCAGGAGAGGTCGACAAAACTCGGCATGGAGATGCGCGGCAGCAAGCCTGAGGAGATGACGGCGCGCATGAAGGACGACATCGCCAAATGGGCGGCCGTGATCGAGAAGGCCGGCATCTCGAAGCTCGACTGACCGCGCTGCTGCGCGGCGCCCTAGGCGAGGGTCACCATACCGCTCCAGAACTGGCTCTTGTCCCCTACGTCCACGTCGTACTTGCGGAGGAAATGGAGTTTGCCGCCTGCATCGATGCGAAAGACGGAGAGGCCCGCAGGCAGCGTCCTGATGGCGTCGCCGTCGCGCACCGGTACCGGCTGAATGCTGGCTGCGACCAGTAGCCGTCCGCTCGGGTCGATCGAGAAGGTGCGCAACTCGATCGCCTGCCCCTCGATGGTCTGAATCAAGTTTGGTTCGCCGCTCGCCTCGTCGATTGCGAACACCGCCACGTTGTTCTGCCCGCCCGCGGAGACCCGCTTGCCGTCGATCGTCACCGTACCGGAGTCGCGGTTGGTGACGTAGACGTCGCGGCCGTTGGGATGAACATGGATCGCGCCGGCATGCTGCCGCGGCCCAGCGGCGCTCGGGTCGGACAGCGTGTCCTTGACGAACAGCGGCTCCCGCGAAAGTCCGCTCGCCGCATCGCGCCCGTACACATAAAGCTTGCACTGGCTTTCGATCGAAACGTAGACCCACGGTCGGCTGGGATGAAAATCCAGATGCCGCGGCCCGAACCGCATGCCGTCGCCGGGCTGGATCGCCGCCGCGTTGGTCAGTACGCCATCCTTGAAACCAAAGACCTTGAGCGAACCCGGGTTTACCGGATTGTCGCCGGGCGCGTTGTTGCCGCGTGTGACCAGGATGACGTGGCGATTGTCGGGCGTGGCGCGGATCTGGTGCGCGTATTTTCCGGTGTCGAGCTGGTTCGGCTGGGTGACGCGCTCTCCGAGCGTGCCATCCCGATTGATGCGATGCACGGTGAGCGAGCTCGGCGAGTTATGGGCGACGAGCAGATACTCGCCCGCCATGTCGACGCTGGCGTGGACGGGCCGCGACGGCAGATTGCGCGCCTCGCCGTGCGGCTGCAGCGCGCCGGTGGCCGCGTCGATCCGGAAGGCGTTCACAAAATGCCTGTCGGCGGCCGCGCCCGCTCCGCGGTCGCCCGACGCCACGTACAAGAATTGGCCCGAAGGATGCGGCCAAGCATATTGAACATCGGACGGCAGCGTCACCGCGCTGCGCTTCACCAGCGCGGGATCGTCGACATCCATGCTGTACAAGGCGAGCTCGCCTCCGACGGCAGCGTAGAACACGGTTTTCGCTTTCATGGCCTCTCCCCAGGAGCGCACGGACGACAGCTGCGGCGCGATGACCGCGCCGCCCAGCAGTGTCGCGAATGTACGGCGGTTGATCATGTGCATCTCCCCGTTCACGGCTCCGACTGGATCGTATTATATCGTGCTAGCCTAGCACCGGGCGCGCTCTTGGGGACAGGGCTGTCGATATGGAGAAGGATCGGCCGATCGTATCCGTCGACGGCGTGACCAAGTCCTACGACGCTCTCAAGGCGTTGGATCGGGTCGATCTGCAAGTCGCCGCGGGCGAATTCGTGGCGCTGCTCGGTGTCAACGGGGCCGGAAAGACGACGCTGTTTCGCCTGCTGACCGGCCTGTTCGTGCCGGACGCTGGTACGATCGTGATCAACGGCTTCGACATGCGCCGCGAGCCGGTATCAGCCCTGAAAGGCCTCGGCATCGTTTTCCAGGAGCCGACGCTTGATCTCGATCTGCCTGTCGCTTCGAGTCTGCACTTCCACGCTGGTCTGCACGGCATGGTTCGCAGCATCGCCAAGAAGCGCATGGCCGAGGAGCTCGGCCGTCTCGGCATGGCCGAGAGCGCCGGCGTGATCGGGCGGAAGCTCAGCGGCGGCAACCGCCGACGCGTCGAGCTTGCCCGCGCGCTCATGCATGACCCGCGATTACTCCTGCTCGACGAGCCGACCGTCGGCCTCGATCCCGCCGTGCGGCGCGATCTCCTCGACTATGTGCTGGCGTTATGCAGGCGGCGCGGGCTCGGCGTCCTGTGGGCGACCCATCTGGTCGAAGAGGCGGAGCGCGCCGATCGGGTCGTGATCCTGCACCGCGGCCGCGTCATCGAGAACGCGACGCCCACCGACGTACGGCGCCGCGCTGACGCGCCAAGCCTGTCGGATGCATTCCTGGCGATGATCGGATCGCGCGGCGCCGCCGACATCGAGGCGAGGGTCAATCCATGAACCGCCAGCTCTTGCTCGCAGCCGCGGGTCTGGCGCTCGCGCTCATGGCAGGCGCAGACGTGCAGGCGAGAGGGACAGGCCGAATCTTCGTGAGCAACGAGCAGAGCAACACCGTCACTGTGCTCGACGGCGCGACCTATGCTCAGGTCGCGACGATAAGGACCGCCCGCCGGCCGCGGGACCTCAAGTTCAGCGCGGACAAGACGCGGCTCTACGTCGCCTGCGGCGACGACAACCGCATCGACATCATCGACGTCGCCAAGCTGGCGGTGGCCGACTCGATCCGGGACGTCGACAGTCCCGAGGTGTTCGACATCGGCCCGGGCGACCGCCAGCTGTTCGTGAGCAACGAGGATGACGGGACGCTCTCGATCATCGATCTCGCCACCAAGAAGGTCGTCAAATCGGTGAAGGTCGGGCCCGAGCCCGAAGGGGTGCTGATCTCGCGCGACGGTGCAACGGTCTACGTCACGTCGGAAGCCGCGAACCTCGTGCACGTGATCGATATTGCGACGGGCACGATCAGGCTCAACGTGGCGGTCGGGAGCCGCCCGCGCCGCTTTGCGCAGGCGGTGGACGGGAAGGAGCTCTGGGTCTCGGCCGAGATCGAAGGTACGGTCCACGTGCTCGATGGGGCGAGCTACGACACCCTCGCCCGCATCGAATTCAAGCCGCAGGGATTTCGCCGCGAGGACATCACGCCGGTCGGGCTGACGCTCACGCGCGACGGCGCGACCGCCTTCGTGGCGCTCGGACATGCCAACCGCGTCGCGGTGGTCGATGCCAGGAGCAAGCAACCGCGCGACTATATCCTCGTGGGCCGGCGCCCATGGAGCGTCACGCTCAGCGCCGACGAGGCGCGGCTGTTCGTGGCCAATGGCGGAAGCGACGACGTGACGATCATCGACGCGCGGGCCGGCAAAGTGCTGCGGTCGGTCCCGGTCGGCCGCACTCCGCATAGCGTGGTGATCGATGACTAGGATCGCCGCGATCCTTTTTATCGTCGCGCTCGTTTGCGACGGCGCACGCGCGGCCGAGCGGATGGCGATCGGCTACGTCGATGTACAGGACGATCCGCGGCACAAGGACCGGCTCGGCTTCGGTGGCATCCTGCTCGAGCAGCGCGGCCGTGCCTATGACGGCGCCGCGCTCGCGGTGGCCGATCTTGCAGTCGTCGGCGCCTCGGTCGGCATCGATCCTGTTCTCGTGGAAGCGCGCGCCGAAAGCGCGGAGGCTCTCGCGGGGGCAGTCGAGAAGCTCCAAACGGAGCATGGCGCGCGTTTCGTCCTCGTCGATGCCGCGCCGGCGGCGTTGCTGGCGGCGGCGCGCGCACGCCGCGACGCGCTGATCTTCAACGTCGCGGCCGAGGCTGACGCGCTGCGCGGCACCGATTGCCTGCCGAATCTCATGCATGTCATCCCGAGCGCCGCCATGCGCGCCGACGCGCTGGTGCAATACCTGGTCGCCCGCAAATGGCGCGACGTGCTGGTGCTCGAAGGCCCTGCGCCGCAGGACGCGGATACGGTGCGCGCGCTGGAGCGCGCGGCTCGCCGCTTCGGCGCCCGCATCGTGGCCAAGCGCTCCTTCGTGCTCGGCAGCGATCCGCGCGAGCGCGAGCACAACAATCTCGCGCTCCTCACCGGCGGCGTGAGCTACGACGCCGTCTTCGTCGCCGACGAGAGCCGGGAGTTCGCGCGCTTCCTGCCCTATCAGACGCTGAGCCCGCGGCCAGTCGTGGGCGCGGCCGGCCTTACGGCCGAAGCATGGCATTGGGCCTGGGACCGCGACGGCGGGGCCAATCTGTCGCGGCGTTTTCAGCGCATGGCGCACCGACCGATGCGCAGCGAGGATTGGGCGGCGTGGGTCGGCGTAAAGGCGATCGTGGAAGCGATGTTGCGAACTCGATCGACCGATGTCGCAGCGCTCGCGGCGCAGCTCAAGAACGGTACCGTCCGCGTCGACGGATCCAAGGGCCAGGCCCTGAGCTTCCGCTCCTGGGATCATCAGCTGCGCCAGCCGATCCTGCTCGCCACCCAGGACGCGGTCATCGCGCAGGCCCCCTTTCCCCAGTTCCTGCACCAGAGCGAGAATCTCGACACACTCGGCGCCGACCGGCCGGACAGCGCCTGCAAGTTGCCCGCGAGTTCGCCATGACGATGGACGCGCTTCAGGCGGCCCGCGCGCTGCGTGCCGTTGCGACCCGGGAATGGGTGCGGTTCTTCAATCAGACCGGCCGGCTCCTGTCGGCGCTCGTACGGCCGGCGCTGTGGCTCTTCGTGTTCGCCGCCGGATTCCAGGCCGTGCTGGGCGTATCGGTCCAGCCGCCCTACGACACCTACATCGAGTACCAGGTCTACATTGTGCCGGGGCTGATCGGCATCGTGCTTCTCTTTCAAGGCATGCAGTCGTCGCTCTCGATGGTCTATGACCGCGAGATGGGCATCATGCGCCTCCTGCTCACCGCGCCGCTGCCGCGCTGGTATCTCCTGTTCTGCAAGCTCGCCGCGGGCGTGCTGCTCTCTATCGGCCAAGTCTACGCGTTTCTTCTGCTGGCTGCGTTGTTCGGGATCCGGGTGCCATGGAGCGGCTGGCTTTATGCGCTGCCCGCGATGATCGCGGCCGGGCTGATGCTGGGTGCGCTCGGACTGATCTTCTCGGTCCACATCAAGCAGCTCGAGAATTTTGCCGGCATGATGAACTTCGTCATCTTCCCGATGTTCTTTCTGTCTTCGGCGCTCTATCCGCTGTGGAAGCTGCGCGAGAGCGGCGCCGAGATCGTCTACTGGCTGTCCGCGCTCAATCCTTTCACGCACGCGGTCGAGCTCATTCGCTTCGCGCTCTATGGCCGGTTGGAGCCGATATCCGCGGCTGTCGTGATTGCCTGCGGGCTCGTGTTCTTCGTGACCGCGGCCATCGGCTACGATCCGCAGCGCGGCGTGATCGGCCGCGCCGATTGACGATGTCGATCGTCAGTTCGGCTCGCCCGTGGCGATGTAGGCCCACAGGGCGGCGAGCTGTTCGGCAGTGAAAGCATCGCCCCACGGCGGCATCTGGTTCTTGCCGCGTTTGATCGACGTGATGAACCGCTCGCGCTGGTCGTGCGGAAACGTGCGCAAGTCGAAGGCGCTCTCCGTGCCCTGCAGGCGCGGTCCGTGACAGGGCGAGCAGTTGACCGCATAGAGCTCCGCGCCGGCCTTGACCTGCTCGGGCGGAAAGGTTTGCGGCTCCTGTGCGAATGCGGCGGCCCCAAGGAAGACCGCCGCCATCGCAACGATGGACGCGCTCGAACGCACGAATGACCGCCTCGATCGCTTCGGCAAATCAATCCGGCAGCAATGCGAAGGTCCACACGGAGCCGCCTTGCGGCACCCGATCCTTGAGCTGCTGGCGCGCCGCGTTCCACCACAGGCCGCCGATGCCCGAAAGGATGGTCACGTATTGCCGGCCGTTGTGGGTGAACGTGATCGGCTGGGCGTTGATGCCCGAGCCGGTCTGGAATTGCCAGAGCTGTTTGCCGTTCTCGATATCGAGCGCGATGAATTCGCCGGTCTCCTGGCCGGTGAACAGGAGGCCGCCGCCGGTGGTCAGGATCGCCGACCAGACCGGCTGGTCGGTGAGTGGCATGCGCCACTTTTTCTCCGCGGTGAGGGGGTCGATCGCATCGATGTGGCCGATCGCTTCGCCGGTCCCGACCGGCGCCGGCTTGTTCTCGATGAACTGATAGCGCTGGCCGACCACGCGATCCTTCACGGGCAGATGCTTGTAGAGGCCGGCCCGATGCATGGTGGGCGCGTAGAGCAGCCCCGTCTGTGGGTTGAAGGAGGCGTGCGGCCAGTTCTTGCCGCCGCGGGTCGACGGCCACATTTCGATCTCTTCGCCGCCGCGCACTTTGAGGCCGACTTCGGTCTCGACCGGCCGGCCGGTTTCCTTGTCGACATGGCTCGCCCAGTTCACCTTCTCGTACGGCTTGGCCGAGATGAGCTGGCCGTTGGCGCGATCGATCACGTAGAGGAACGCGTTCCGGTTGAGCTGCATCAGCACCTTGCGCCGCTGCCCGGCGACTGGAATATCGGCAAGGATCATCTCCCAGCACGCGTCGAAGTCATAAGGGTCGTTGGGCGTGAACTGGTAGTGCCAGGCGACCTCGCCGGTCTTCGGCCGGATCGCCAGCACGGAAGACGTATAGAGATTGTCGCCCGGCCTTGTCTTCGACGCCCACGGCGCCGGATTGCCGATGCCCCAATACATGAGATCAAGCTCGGGGTCGTAGGAGCCGGTGATCCAGGCGGAGCCGCCGCCGATCTCCCAGGCGTTGGTGTCTTGCGGCCAGGTCTCGTTGCCCTTCTCGCCGCGTGCCGGAATGGTGTAGCGGCGCCAGAGCTGTTTGCCGGTTTCCGGATCCCAGCCGTCGATGAACCCGCGGATGCCGAACTCGGCGCCGGAAATCCCGGTGACCAGCACGCCATTCGCGACCAATGGCGCGAGCGTGAGCGAATAGCCGTCCTTCCATTCGGCGACCTTCGATTTCCAGATTTCCTTGCCGCTCTTGGCGTCATACGCCACCACGTGCGCATCAAGGGTCGTGCGGAAGATCTTGCCGTCGAAGATCGCAGCGCCCTTGTTCGAAACACCGCAGCACACCACGCGCGGCGTCTCGGGCGGCCAATCGAGCGTCTGCTTCCAGATCTGCTTGCCGGTCGCGACGTCGATCGCGACGGTCGCCCGCGCATTGGTCACGTACATCACGCCGTTGTAGACGATCGGCTGCGCCTGCTCGCCCCAGTTATTGTCGAGGCTGAGACTCCACACCGGTACCAGCCGTTTTACGGTGGTGCGGTCGATCTGCTTGAGCGGACTGTAGCGCTGCTGGTGATATCCCATCCCGTAGGTCAGGACGTTGTCGGTATTCTTGCCGTCGTTCTTGAGGTCGTCGAACGTCTGCGCGGATGCCCCGGCGCAAGCAAGCGCCAGCGCGGCAATGCCGGTTGCGAATGTCTTCATGGCGTGTCCCCGTCCCGATGCCGGTGTGATTGGCCGGTTGACCGGCGCAGCCGGCACCGCGATAGGCGACAGAATAGGAGAAACGCCGGGGCGTTGCGAGGGCGTCAGGCGCCGGTCAGTTGAAGTCGTACCGACCCCAGCGCTGCTGCCACATGCGCTCGCCGATGGTGCAGGAGATGCGCGGCTCCGCTGCGGCGGCCGGCATTACGCGCGGCGCAGGAACGATACCGGCGACTTCCAGCACGAGCTTTGTGCGCGTCGCTTCCTTGAACTTTTCGCGGTCCCTGATCGGGATGACGAAGGCGCCGGGCCCTCCGATCACGCAGTCCTCGTAGTAGACGTCGAGATTCTCGATATCCATGGTCGCCGCCGACGGCCGCTTTAGCATGATCGGCAAGCCGTTGATGGTGATGCCCTGCGCAATGACCTCGTCGCGGACGATCTGGACCGGCATGCCCTGATTGTTCGCGCCGTCACCCGATACGTCGATGATGCGGCGGATTCCGCGATAGCCGCTGCCCTCGAACAACGGCGCCGCGAACAGCAGCGCGCCCGATATCGAGGTGCGGTAGGCGCGCCGGTAAGGCGCGCGCGCGATCTCATCCGCCACCGCCTGCGCGCTCGCCGGCCCGTCGATCAGACGCCACGGTACGACGATCCTCTGGTCGCTCGCGCCGGCCCATTCGAAATAGGTGACCGCGATCTTGCCGTGCATGCCGTGGCGCAGCGCCTCGAGGAATTCGCGCGATGTCAGGGCGGTGATGTAGCCTTCGCGCTGCAGCGCCTGCTCGTCGGGATCCATGGAGTAGGAGATGTCGACGGCAAGTACGAGTTCGACGTCCACATTGGTATCCGCCGCCTTGCGCGGCATGTCGGCGAACCGCAGGCTCGACGCCGCCCCTCCATAGGCCCAGCCTGCGAGCGTAAGGGCACCGGCGAGAGCCAGTCCCCCGGTCATCCATGTGCGCATCCGCTTCTCCGTCGCCGCGGCGCAGCCATGGTGGCATGGGCGATACACGCGCGAAAGCGGTGCAGGCGCGTTGATCACGATCAAATGATCCGACGGGTCGACGTTGCGCGGTTCTCTTCAGACCCGCAGGAGTGCGCTATTCCTGGATCGGCTCGGTGGCCACGATCTCGATACCGAAGCCTGCGAGACCGACATAACGGTGCTCGGCCGAGGTGAGCAGCCGGATCGACGAAATGTCGAGATCCTTGAGAATTTGCGCGCCGAGGCCGATTTCGCGCCACTGGCGCTGGCGCTCAACTTCCGTGCGCGTATCGCCGTTTTTCGGAATCGCCGATACCGGAACGCCGGCCGATCCATCGCGCAGGAAGACAATGACGCCGCGCCCCTCGCGCTTGAAGTGACGGAGGACGCGGTGCACCAGATTCGTGCCGCCGAACATGTCGCGGATGAGATTGGCGCGGTGCAGGCGCGTCGGGACGTTCTTCCCGTCGCCGATGCGGCCATGGACCACCGCCATGTGATGCACCTGATCGAACGGCGTCACATAGGCATAGCCCTGAAGCGTCCCGATCTCGGTCTGCACGGTAAACTCGCTGATCCGATCCACCAGCTTCTCGCGTGCCTGACGATAGGCGATGAGATCCGCGATCGAAATGCGCTTGAGGCCGTGGCGCTCGGCGAACGCGGCGACGCCCGGCCCCCGCGTGACCGTGCCGTCGTCGTTCATGAGCTCGGCCAGCACGCCGACCTGCGGCAGGCCGGCCAGACGGCAGAGATCGACGCAGGCCTCCGTGTGGCCGGAGCGCATGAGGACCCCACCGGCTCGCGCAACCAGTGGAAAGACGTGGCCGGGCCGCACGAAGTCGGCGGCGCCCGTGTTGTCGTTGGCCAGCGCGCGCACCGTGTTGGTGCGCTCTTCCGCCGAGATGCCGGTGGTCAGGCCATGCCGCACGTCGACCGAGACGGTGAACGCGGTGCCCAGAGGCGCGTCGTTGAGCGCAACCATGGGCTCGAGGTGGACGCGCTTGGCCAGATCGCCCGAGAGCGGCGCGCACACGATGCCGGAGGTGTGGCGGATGATGAACGCCATCTTCTCCGCCGTACACATGGATGCCGCGATGAACAGATCGCCTTCATTCTCGCGGTCATCGTCGTCCGTGACGACGACGATCTCGCCCCGCGCAAAGGCGGCGATGACCGCTTCGACGAGTTGATGAGCAGGCGACGTCATTGCGTTCCTTCCAATCGCAGGACGGGATCGAACCCGTCGCGACGATTTTTGTATAAGCGGCCGGGCAAAAATAACCAGGGGTCAGCCGTGCAGCGACGCATGAGAGCTATTCGCTTGCCCTGATGCCGGCCGCCTTGATCACCTTGGCCCATTGGGGCGTTTCAGACCTGATCGCGGCGGCGAATTCGTCCGGCGAGCCGCCGATCAGATCGAGCCCGAGCTCGTCCAGGCGCTTGCGGACTTCGGGCATCGCCAGGACCTTCACGGTCTCGCGGTGCAGCTTGTCGATGACCGCCGGCGGCGTGCCGGCCGGCGCCATCAGCCCGAACCACGGCACCGCCTCGAATCCGGGATAGCCGGATTCGGCCATGGTCGGCAGGTCAGGCGCCGCAGCGGATCGCTTGATCGAGGACACCGGAAAGCCCCGCAGCTTCCCTTCTCGCACGAGCGGCAGCGCGTTTGCGATGTTGGCGAACGACATCGAAACGCGTCCGGCCAGGAGATCGGGAAGCATGGCAGTCGTGCCGCGATAGGCCACGGGCTGGATATCGATCTGCGCCATGAACTTGAACAGCTCGGCGGCCAAATGCTGCGAGGTCCCGGTGCCGGCATGGCCGTAGGTGAGCTTGCCCGGCTGCGCCCGCGCCAGCGCGACAAGCTCCGGCAGCGTCCTGGCGGGCAGGTCCGGATGGACGGCGAGAATGTTCGCCGCAACGAAAACCCGCGAGATCGGCGCAAGATCCTTGACCGGATCGTAGGGCAGCTTGTCGTAGAGGCTCGGCGCAATCACGAGCGAGCCGTTTCCGCACATCACCAGGGTGTAGCCGTCGGGAGGAGCTTTGGCCGCCCGGTCGCAGGCGATGTTGCCCCCGGCGCCCAGCACATTCTCGATCACGACCGCCCTGCCCCAGGCCGCCGAGAACTTGTCGGCGAGGAGCCGGGAGGTGATGTCGGGGGCGACGCCGGGCGTGAAGCCGACGAGGATGCGGATCGGCTGCTCGGGGTAGCTCGTCTGCGCCGCCGCGCCGCCCGCCGACATCGCGAGCGCTAGCGCGGCAATCCCGCCAAAAACAGCCCTCATCGGCCCTCTCCTGACGCCGAACGTCTTTGCTCGAGAATATCCGTTGTTGGCGCCACAGTCTTCGCTTAAAAGCCCGCGTTCGGGTTTGAAATCATCGATGGATACCCAAGAGCGCGTTTTCATCGCGGGCGCCGGCCCGGTCGGCCTTGCGGCGGCAGCCTGCCTGGTGCGGCGCGGCATTCCGGTCACCGTATTCGAGGCGTCTGCGACGCTGAGCAACGAGTCGCGCGCCTCGACCTTTCATCCCTCGACCCTCGACATGCTCGACGATTTGGGCCTCGCCGGCGACCTCATCGCGACCGGCCTCGTTGCACCGCGGCTGCAATATCGATCGCGGCGCGACGGGGTGATCGCGGCCTTCGATTTCGCCGGCATCGCCGACGTGACGCGCCATCCCTACCGGCTGCAGAGCGAGCAGCACAATCTCACCCGTATCATCGACAGCCGCCTTCAGAACGATCGCAACTACCGCATCGAGTTCGGCCAGCAAGTCTGCGGCGCGCGGCAGGATGCGGAGGGCGTCACCGTCACGCTCGCCGCGGCGGACGGCAGGACGCACGAGCGGCGCGGGCGCTGGCTCATCGGCGCCGACGGCGCGCGCTCGGAGGTGCGCAAGGCGCTCGATATCGAGTTCGAAGGCTTCACCTGGCCGGAACGCTTCCTGGTGATCGGAACGGCATTCGACTTCTACTCGATCGTGCCCGATCTCGATGCCGTCAGCTACGTCGCCGATCCGGTGCAGTGGCATTTCTATCTGCAGATCCCGGCGATGTGGCGCATGATGTTCCCGATCGCGCCCGACGTGTCCGACGAGACCGCGGCCAGCCGCGACGTTGCGCGCGCCACGCTCGCGACGGTGCTGCCGGCCGGGAGCGCCGCCGAGGTCGTGCACGTGACGCTCTATCGGGTGCATCAGCGGGTGGCGAAGACCTTCCGCGCCGGCCGCGTGTTTCTCGCCGGCGACGCGGCGCACATCAACAACCCGCTCGGCGGCATGGGGATGAACGGCGGCATTCACGACGCCGTCAATCTCACCGAGCGGCTTGCACGCGTGTGGCATGGCGAGGCGGGCGAGGCGGAGCTCGATCGCTACGACAAGCAGCGCCGGCTGGTCACGCTCGAATACGTGCAGCAGCACTCGATCCAGAACAAGCGCAACCTGGAGGCCAGCGATCCGGCCGAACAGGCACGCTTTCGCAATGAGCTCAGAACGATCGCGGGCAATCCTGGACTGACGCGCGACTACCTCCTGCGCGTATCGATGATCGCAAGCCTCAAGCGCGCCACGGAACTGGGCTAGCGGGCCAGCATGGTCACGAAGCTCATCATCCGGACGCTGCTCGTCTACGCCGCGATGGCGGCGCTGCTCTTTATCGCCGCCGGCACATGGAGATGGCTACAAGCCTGGATCTTCATTGCCGAAATGACTGTCTGCGGCCTTGCGGTTGGGCTGTGGTTGGCGCGGCACGATCCCGGCCTTCTCGAAGAGCGTCTCGGTGCGCCCATCCAGCGCGGACAGGAGCCCTGGGACCGGTTTTTCATGGCAGCCATCGTGGTCCTCTGGATCGCCTGGATGGTGCTCATGGCGCTCGATGCCGTGCGCTTCCGACTTTCACAGCTGCCGGTGTGGGCGCAGGCGATCGGGGCGTTGCTGATCCCGCTGTCGATCTACGTGAGCTTCCTGACCTTCCGCGAAAACACCTTCGCGGCGCCGGTCCTCAAAATCCAGCGGGAGCGCGGGCAAACCGTGGTGACGACCGGCCCCTACAGCTATGTGCGGCACCCCATGTATGCCGGAGGCATTCTCATGTTCCTCGGCATTCCGCTGCTCCTCGGCTCGGCCTACGGCCTCGCGCTCGTGCCCGTCTGGATCGTGCTGCTCTCGTTGCGAATCCCGATCGAGGAGCGAATGCTGAAGGAGAAGCTCGCCGGCTACGAAGAGTATGCAAGGCGTGTGCGTTACCGGCTGGTTCCGGGAATCTGGTAACCGCTCAACCTCGCTTTTTGAACGGCCACTCCGCGCCGTCGCCCATCTGAGCGCGGTGGCGCAGAAAATGGTCGGCGATCACACACGCCACCATGGCTTCGCCGATCGGCACCGCGCGGATGCCGACGCACGGGTCGTGACGACCCTTGGTGGAGATTTCGGTTTCGTTGCCGTAGCGGTCGACGGTCTTGCGCGGCGTGAGAATCGACGAGGTCGGCTTGACCGCAAAGCGCGCCACGACCGGTTGCCCGGTCGAAATGCCGCCCAAGATTCCGCCCGCCTGGTTCGACAGGAAGCGCGGCCGGCCATCATTGCCCATGCGCATCTCGTCGGCATTCTCCTCGCCGGTGAGCGCGGCCGCCCCGAAGCCTGCGCCGATCTCGACACCTTTGACCGCGTTGATGCCCATGAGCGCGGCCGCAAGATCGCCGTCGAGCTTGCCATAGACGGGCGCGCCGAGCCCCGCCGGCACACCCTCGGCCACGACCTCGATCACTGCGCCGACCGAGGAGCCGGCCTTGCGCACGCCGTCGAGATAGTCGGCGTAGAATTTCGCCTTCTCGGCGTCCGGACAGAAGAAGGGGTTCTTGTCGACCTCGGCCCAATCCCAGCGCGCGCGCTCGATCGCATGCGGACCCATCTGGATGAGCGCGCCGCGCACGAGCATGCCCGGGACGATCTTGCGCGCGATGGCGCCGGCGGCGACGCGCGCGGCCGTCTCGCGCGCCGATTGGCGCCCGCCGCCGCGATAGTCGCGCAAGCCGTATTTCACGTCGTAGGTGTAGTCGGCGTGCCCAGGCCGATATTTGTCCTTGATGTCCGAGTAATCGCGCGACCGCTGGTCGACATTGTCGATCACGAGGGCGATCGGCGTTCCGGTCGTGACCTGGCGGCCGCTCGCCTCGTCCACGAACACGCCGGAGAGGATCCTGACCTGGTCGGGCTCCTGCCGCTGAGTCGTGTAGCGCGACTGGCCCGGCCGCCGCTTGTCGAGATAAGGCTGGATATCGGCTTCCGTGAGCGGAATGCGCGGCGGCGCTCCATCGACCACGCAGCCCATCGCAGGCCCATGGCTCTCGCCGAAGGTCGTGACCCGGAAGAGATGGCCGAATGTGTTGTGTGACATGGGTTTTTCGCGCCGCGCTGGCGCTTGGTAGTACGCGGCGCCGGGCGTGGTCAATTCGCGGCGGAGACACTCAGCACGTATCTCAGCCTGAATGAAAGTTCATCTGCCTGAATGCCGATTAATCTCAAACTGAACGTCCGTTAACTTACTGAAATGTAAGCGTTTTTCAGCGAAATCATTTGCCGGCGCTATTGTGCTGTGTTAGCGTTGATCATCGGCCCGGATATCCCGGTCATGCCGACACGTGTTGGAGGATGAACCATGGCGAAGAAGAAAAAGAAGAAGAAGAGCTGATTTCCCGCAAGGGAGCACAGTTGGGCCGCGTCTCGACTGCCACCTGGCAGGGCGCGAGTGGCCTGGAAAGATCAAGAAGGCCGGTGAATGCCGGCCTTCTTCATTTTCAGCCGTCCCACTCAATCGTCCAAAACGCTACGCGTACCGGCTCATCCGCCCGGGAGCGAACTCGTAGACGACGCCCTGCTCGACGTCGCGGACCGGCGCCGCGGCAGGCGGCGCGATGCCAAAGTGGACGACGAGCGTGCGCGCCACTCCGCCATGCGCGGCCACAACGGTGTCGCGATCGACCGTCGCGTGCCACGCCTTCACCCGCACCAGCAGCTGCGCGTAGCTCTCCCCGCCGGGCGGCACAAAACTCCATTTGTCGTGCTCGCGCGCGGCGAGCGCCAGTGTCTCGGGATCGCGCGCCTTGAGTTCCGCGAAGGTGAACCCCTCCCAGTGGCCGAAGGACAGCTCGGCGAGCCGCGCATCCGTTCGATAGCGGCGCACGTCGAGGCCGAGGCCGCTCTGGATGAGCTCCATGGTTTCCCGCGCCCGCCCGAGCGGACTCGCCACGTAATCGAAGGCATCGGGATCGCGGCCGTCACGCTCGAACAGATCGCGCAGCACCTCGCCACAGTGCGCAGCCTGCGCACGCCCGATGGCGTTCAATGGGACATCGTGCTGGCCCTGCAGCCGGTGCTCGGCATTCCAATCGGTCTCGCCGTGACGGACGAAGTAGAGGATCGGCTGTGACATGCGCCCCGCGCGTCAGTCCTTAATTACGGTGATGTCGGGCGCGTCCGGATGTTTCATTCCGATGATGTTGTAGCCGGCGTCGACATGGAGAATCTCGGCGGTCACTCCGCGCGCCATGTCGGAGAGCAGGTAGACCGCGGCCTCGCCGACCTCTTCCGCCGAAATGTTGCGCCGGAGCGGCGCGTTGTGTTCGGTCCATTTCAGGATGTATCGGAAATCGCCGACGCCGGAAGCAGCAAGCGTCTTGATCGGGCCGGCCGAGATCGCGTTGACACGGATCTTCTTGGTGCCGAGATCGGCGGCGAGGTAGCGCACCGACGCCTCGAGCGCCGCCTTGGCCACGCCCATGACGTTGTAATGCGGAATCCATTTCTCCGCGCCGTAATAGGTCAGCGTGAGCAGCGCGCCGCCATTCGGCATGAGCTTTTCGGCGCGCTGCGCGATCGCGGTGAAGGAGTAGCAGCTGATCAGCATCGTGCGGGTGAAATTGTCCTGGGTGGTGTCGACATAGCGCCCATCGAGTTGGGCGCGGTCCGAGAACGCGATGGCGTGAACGACGAAATCGAGCGACGGAAAGATGCGCGCGGTCGCGGCGAACGCGGCGTCGACCGTCGCCGCGTCGCTGACGTCGCAGTGCCCGACGAGGTGGGCGCCGATCTCG
>WNEZ01010789.1_pt1 | contig 19637 bp, 19 predicted proteins | sample 5400521 | NCBI WGS metagenome assembly WNEZ01 (sample SAMN13153339, study PRJNA577476) | soil metagenome | isolation source: 120 cm saprolite under Douglas fir tree site 2 hole 1 replicate 1 | place: USA:California | collected 2015-04-18 | reverse complement strand
TCGTCCTTCGTCATGCCTCGGCCCCTGGCCGAGGCCGTCGTTGCCATGGCTGTCATGGACGTTTGTCCCCTTGTTCACGTGGTGGGACAGCCTCCGACCTGACTCTGCGAGCCACGCGCACCGCCCCACGCGACGCATATGCGATCCGGGGCCCCGCGTCTTTGCGCAACTGGTCGTAAGCCGCTGGTCTTAGGCCGAAAGTCGGAGCGCCGCGGCGGCGAATGGCGATTGCCGAGTAGCAAGTGGCGAATTGGTTAAGAGGCTATTCGCCATTCGCGATCCCAACATCGTTAATGCTGTTCGGCGATTTTCGCGCCGGCGGAAACCTTTCGCTGCGCCCTTTCCATTACGCTCGGCCCGAGTTTCGGAGAGGCGCGATGCGCTGCAACATCTGGTTCGCCGTCATGGCTGGTCTCGTCGCCGGCGCCGCCGCGGTGGCGCCCGCGCGCGCCGACGGCACCGAGCCGGTCATCGTGATCCCGGGCCGGCCGGGCGTGCCGGTGATGATGTATGGCCGCGATATCTCGTGGGCCGTGGTCGAAGGCGATTGGGGCTTGGCGCGGCCGGGCATCGTCGCGCCGGTCGTCGTGGAAGAGGGCTGGCCGCAGCCGCTTTACGGGCCGCCGGGACCTTACTACCCGCGCACCGGCCATCGGCCGCGCTCCGGCCGGCTCGAGGTCATCCCGCCGCCGAACCGCCGGCTGCCGCCGCCGGCCGAACCTTATTATCGGGAATGGGGAGTCCAGTCGGGCACCGCGCCGGCATCGATTCCCGCGCCGTACGATCCGCCGCAAGTCATCGTCGCGCCGCGCTTCCGGCGCGGGCACATCCCGTTCCATCCGGGATCGCATAAACCTTGACGGGCGATACGCATTTGCCGTTGTGCCGTGCCGTGGCAGGGTCGCGATGCGGTGAGGAGTTGTGATCGCGATGCCGCCGGCAGCGATCTATCCGGTCTACGTGGTGAACCGCGGCCCGGTGCTGCAGGGTCCCGGCGTCTACAGCTATACCAACGGGTACGTCTCGACGTTCGACCGCCCGACCTATTCGGACGGCAGCTACACCTATCCCGAGCAGTCCTACTATCGCTGGTCCTACCCCTACGCTTATCCGTACGCGGGAGCGGGCTACGGCTTCGGCTGCGGCGGATATCGACACGCCGGATACGGCTGTGGTGCATACAGGTCCGTCGGTTACGGTTACGGTGGTTATAGCGGGTGCGGATATGGTGGATGTGGCGCGGGCTACGTCCAACCGACATCTTACGGGCCCGCTTATCCGGCGTACCGACGTCCGCTCTATGCGCCGTATCGCTATCGTCCGGCGCTGCGCGTGCGCGCGATGCACGTCCGCTCGAAGGGATACTGAGCCCGTCCAATCCCGTCATGCCCGTGCTTGTCGCGGGCATCCACGTCTTTGCAGCAGCCCGACAAGAAAGGCGTGGATGGCCGGGACATAGGCGAGCGAAGCGACGCCGTTCTTCGAACGGCTATGCCCGGCCATGACGTAACGAACCTTACGCCGCGTCGGCCTTCGCCTTGAGGAGGCCGGCTTCCACCAGCGCCTCGCGTATGCGCTCGATCTCGGCGCGCCCGAGCTTGACGAGCGGCGGGCGCACCACCGCGCGCGGCAGGCGGCCGAGCAGCACCAGCGCTTCCTTCATGCGGTTGTGCATGTCGGCCCACGGCTCGGCATAAAAGACACGCGCCAGCGGGTAGATGCGGTCGTTGATGCGCCGCGCCTCGGCGAGATCGTTCGACTGCACCGCGTGGAAGAGCGCCGACTGCAGGTCCGCGATCACGCTGCCGCTGCCGGATAGAAGCCCGTTGCAGCCGAGCACGAGCGAGGAGAACAGCCACGCGCTGTGCGTCGAGAGCACGTTCACCGGCCGCGGCAGGTTCTGCAGCAGGCGGATATGCATCTCGTGCTGCGGCACGTTGCCGGCCCAGTCCTTGATGGCGCGGATGGTCGGCACCTGCTCGGCGAGCTTGAGGAGCGTGTCGCGCGGATAGCCCTGGCCGGTAGCGAGCGGATACTGAAACACGATGATCGGCAGGTCGCTCGCCTCGGCGATGCGCTTGAAGTGCGCGAGCGCCATTTCGGGCGACTGGCCGAGCGTGAAGGGCGCGGGCGGAAACACCAGCAGCGCCGACGCGCCGCCCTCGGTCGCCATGCGCGCGATGCGCGCCGCCTCGACGCTGCCGTCGGCCCAGATGCCGTTCACGATGGGCAGGCGATCGCCGATCTCGTCCTGCGCGATGTCGAGCACGCGGCGCTGCTCCTCGAAGGTGCAGGAGGCGACCTCGGTCGAATGCGCGTTGATGGTGATGGCGGAAAGACCCTTCACCGCCGCGACGTCGCGCAGGTGGCGGCGAAAACTCTTGTCGTCGATCGATAGATCGTCGTTGAAAGGCAGCAGCACGGCCGGGATCACGCCGTGCGGGATGTAGTTCTTGTGTCGGGGCATCGCCGGGCTCCTGGGTCGACTCATTATAGCGCGTCGCCCGTAGGGTGGGCAAAGCGAAGCGTGCCCACGCGTGGGCACGCCGCTACGCGCCTTTGCCCACCCTACGGGTCCTCGCCCCTTCGATCGCCCGCCACATCTTCTCCGGCGTCGCCGGCATCTGCACATACTCGGCGCCGATATGCGCCATGGCGTTATTGACCGCGTTCATCAGCGAGGCGAGGGCGCCGACGGTGCCCGATTCGCCCGCGCCTTTCACGCCGAGCGGATTGAGCTTGGTGGGCACCTCGTTCTCGCCGAGGATAATGTCGCAAAAATCCTTCGCGCGCGGCATGCAGTAGTCGAGGAACGAGCCGGACACGACCTGGCCGGACGCGTCGTAGACCATGTTCTCCATCAGGGCCTGGCCGACGCCCATGGCGACGCCGCCGTGCAGCTGGCCCTCGACCAGCAGCGGATTGATCATGCGGCCGACATCGTCGACCGCGGTGTAGCGCACGAGCTCGACTTCGCCGGTCGCCTCGTCGATCTCGACCTCGCTGATGTGGCAGCCGTTCGGATACGTGCGCTGCCCGCCGTCGAACGTGCCGGTCTCGTAGAGGCCGGGCTCCATGCTCTTCGGGATCTTCGCCGGCACGAAGGCGTCGCGCGCGACCTGCGTGAGGTCGACCGCCTTGTCGGTGCCGGCGACCGCGAACTTGCCGTTCTTGAACTCGATGTCGTGCTCGCCCGCCTCGAGCAGGTGCGCGGCGATCTTCGTGCCCTTGGCGATGATCTTGTCGGCCGCCATCAGCATGGCGGTGCCGGCGCAGGCGGTCGAGCGCGAGCCGAACGTGCCGGTGCCGATCATGATCTGGTCGGTGTCGCCGAACTTGAAGGCGATGCGGGAGCGATCGACGCCGAGCTTGTCGGCGATGATCTGCCGGAACGTGGTCTGATGGCCCTGGCCGTGATCGTGCGTACCGACCAGCACGGTCAGCGTGCCGGTCGGATCGAAACGGATCTCGGCGTGCTCGATCAGCCCCGCGTTCGAGGCTTCGACCGTGCTCGCGACCCCGAGGCCCCGGAGCTTGCCGCGCTTGCCCGACTCCGTTCGCCGCTTCGCGAAGCCCGCATAGTCGGCGAGCTTGAGACAGTCCTCGAGATTTTTTCCGAAATCGCCGCAGTCGTAGGTGTAGACCAGCGCCGTCTTGAACGGCATGGCGGCGGCCGGGATCATGTTGCGGCGGCGCAGCTCGGCCGGATCCATGGCGAGCTTGCGCGCCGCGAGATCGACCAGGGTCTCCACCACGTAGGCCGCTTCCGGGCGTCCGGCGCCGCGATAGGGGCCGGTGAGCATCGTATTGGTGAGCACGCCGTTGACCTCGACGTGCTGCGCCGGGATGACGTAGGTGCCCGACAGCACCCCGATATTGTTGGTGAGCGGCCCGGCGCTGCGGTCGGCGTGATAATAGGCGCCGATATTGGCGTAGGTGCGCGCGCGAAAGCCAACGAACCTGCCGTCCTTGTCGAGCGCGAGCTCGGCTTCCGTGATGTTGTCGCGGCAATGCTCGTCCGCGAGCAGGCTTTCGCTGCGCTCGCCGACCCATTTCACCGGCGCGCCGGCGAGCTTTGCGGCGAGACAGCAGAGGATGTATTCGGGATAGAGCCCGCCCTTCATCCCAAAGCCGCCGCCGACGTTCTCCGAGATCACGCGGATTTTCGTTTCCGGCACCTTGAACACGTCGGCGGCGAGGAAGCGGCGGAACTGGTGCGGGCCCTGCGCGGTGCAGCGCAAGGTGAAGCGTCCGTCGCGCGCGTCGTATTCGCCGATGGCGCCGCGCGGCTCCATCGCGTTGGTGGTGAGCCGGGTGATCCGCATGCGGTGGCGGATGACGTGCGGCGCTCCCGCGATGGCCGCGTCGGCCGCGGTCTTGTTGCCGACCTCATGCACGAACGCGACGTTGTCCGGGCATTTGTCGTAGACGGGGAGCGCGCCGGGCTTGGTCGCCTCCTCGAGGTTCGGCACTGCCGGCAGGGTCTCGTAGTCGACCGCGATCGTCTCGGCGGCGTCCTTGGCCTGGTGCAGGCTTTCCGCGACCACGAACGCGACCGGCTCGCCGATGTAGCGCACCGTGTCGCGGGCGAGTGCGAACTGCGAGCATGCAAAGGCGGGCGATCCGTCGCGGCGCTTGCGCGGCGCGGTCGGCTTCTGCGTTCCGAGCGCCGTCACGGCCGGGTCGTTGCCGGCGAGCAGCAGCACGACGCCGGGCATCTGGCGGGCGCGGCTGACGTCGATCGCGCGGATGCGGGCATGGGCGTGCGGCGAGCGCAGCACATAGGCGCGCAGCATGCCGACCTCCGCCACGTCGTCGACGTACCGGCCGGCGCCGCGCAAGAGGTACGGGTCCTCCTCGCGCGGGACCGGCTGGCCAACACCGAATTCACCCATGGGTCATTCCCCCACTATCGACGCGATCGGGTTCCCATGAACCGGATCGAGTTCCGCCCCGACATAGCATCAAGTCCCAGCCGGCCGGGCTCGGCCCTGGATGCGTGGTGAGGTCGCCCAAGGGCGGCCTCACTTTCGCAAGCGGAACCCGCAGGCCGTGGCCGAATGGCCACAGTCCAAAGTTGGCTGACATGCGGGGCGTTGAGAGGTCGAACATCGGGGAGGGAACCGGACGGCAGGCCCTAGTTTAGCGGGATTTTCATCAAACGAGTGGCAGGTTTACGTGGTTAATTCGGTGGATGACTTGGGCTCGGAGCGGATTTGCTTGCAGAACGAAGGGTTTCAAGGGCATTTTAGCGCCCGTGGCTCAGGCCAACGAGCCATGCCTTTCAGCGACGCACGGGCCAAGAGGAGGGCCCCGGGCGGTATCTGGATAGGCTATATCCAGCCTCTAAGTACCTGTCCTGACCTTTGAACCTCCCCTTAGGTCCTTGCGACTAACCCTGTGAGCCGACCGTTGAGCGCGAACCAGGCGACTTCGGATGAAGTTCTTATCGGCAGGATCGCAAAAGGCGATCGGCTCGCGATGCAGGTGCTGTTCGCCCGGCATCACGTGCGAGTCTACCGGTTCGTGTTGCGTCTCGTGGGCAACCCAACGGTTGCCGAAGACCTGATCAGCGAAGTGTTTCTGGACGTATGGCGCCAGGCTGATCGGTTCGAGGGTCGCAGTGCGGTGTCGACCTGGATGCTCGCCATCGCCCGCTTCAAGGCGCTGTCCGCGTTGCGCAAGAAGCCGGACGAGGAGTTGGACGAGGAGACCGCCGAGGCCATCGAGGATCCTGGAGACGATCCTGAGGTTGCTTTGGAGAAGAAGGACAAGAGCGTGGTTCTGCGGAAGTGCCTTGAGAAGCTTTCGCCGGAACACAAGGAGATCATCGATCTGGTCTACTACCACGAGAAGTCAGTCGAGGAAGTGGCCGAGATCGTTGGGATACCTGAGAACACCGTGAAGACGCGCATGTTCTATGCGCGAAAGAAACTGGCGGAGCTGCTGAGCGCGGCAGGAGTGGAACGAGGTTGGCCATGACAATGACGAACGAAAAGGCGAACGACCGCCAAGAGATCGAGAACCTGCTGCCGTGGCATGCGGCCGGCACGCTGAACCGGCGCGACGCCGAGCGCGTGGAGCATGCGCTGGCGCGTGACGAGGAGCTTGCCCGCCGGTTCGAGATGGTGCGCGAAGAGCTCGCCGAGACCATTCACCTCAACGAGAGCCTCGGCGCCCCGTCGGCGCGGGCGATGGAGAAGCTGTTCGCGGCCATCGACGCCGAGGGCGCGCTCAAGCGCAAGACCGGCTTTGCCTTCGATCTGCGCACGCACGTCGCGGAATTCCTGGCGGGCTTTGCGCCGCGCACGGTTGCCTATGCCAGCGCGGCGGCGGCCCTGGTGATCCTGCTGCAGGCCGGCGTCATCGGAAGCATGTTGCTCAAGGGTGGCCCGGGCTTCAGCACCGCTTCAGCGCCCGACGCGAAGGTCGACAGCCTGAACTTCTACGCTTCAGCGCCCGACGCGAAGGTCGACAGCCTGAACTTCTATGTAAACTTCAACCCGCAGGCGAGCGCCGCCGACATCACCAGGTTCCTGAAGAACCAGCAGGGCTCGATCGTCGAAGGCCCGAGAGCGACCGGCACTTACGTGGTCCGCTTCACGGTCGCCGGCACCTCGAAGGGAGAGGCCGCGCGGCTCACGAAAGAAATGCAGCAGAACCGCAGCATCGTCACTTCGGAGTTCGAGGCCCCGACCGCCAAGTGATCCGAATGCCGTCACCCAAGCAATCCCGCTGCGAAAGCACGGGATTGCTTTTGTTTTTGCCGGATCCGGCCGCCTTGAAAGCGTCATCAAGCCGGCCACAATTGTGGCCGCAGGATCGGAGGCAAGGCGATGCGTGATCGCGAGACCCCATCTGATCGACCTTTTAGTCGCGGTTCCACACGCCGCGTGGCATGGCTCGCCATCGTCCCCGCATTGCTCCTTGGTCATGCGGCTTGGTCGGCAACACTGATCAATGTCGGCCCGCGCCTCCCCACCAATATCGGCCCGCGCACTCCCTCGATCGGCACCGTCGGTCCGCGCTTCGATCCGACGATCCGCAGCGTGCCGGGCGGCGGCGATCAGGGCACGAGCAACACCGGCGATCGCCCGCCTAAGCGCAAGATCACCAACACCGGCGGTGGCGGCTCAAATTCGGGCGGCTCGAAGACGGTCAAGCAAAACGACAACCGCGCGCGCGGCAACATCTTCCTGCCGCTGCCGAATAGTCGCTACTTCGACGAGGTGCTGATCGAGTTCAACGGCAATCAGTCGGAGCAGCAGCTCACTGCGATGGCCGCCCGGCTTCGCTTCACCCGCCTCGAGACGCGGCGGCTGACGCTCCTCAACGCCACCGTGCACCGCTGGCGCGTTCCGGCCGGCATGTCCGTGCCTGATGCGATCCGCCTGATCGGCCGCCAAGGGTCCGTGCGCCACGTGCAGGCGAACTTGATGCTTTTCACCGGCCAAGGGGTGCCGGCCGATACGGCTGGCCAGCAGTCGCTGTCGAACGGCGATCCCGCCCAATACGCGCTGGCCAAGCTTCGGCTCGGCGAGGCGCACAACCTCACACGCGGCGACAAGGTTCTCGTTGCGGTCGTCGATTCCGGCATTGACGCCGCGCATCCCGAGCTCGCCGGCGTGGTCGAGCGGAGTTTTGACGCGCTCGACTCGCAGGAAGGCCCGCATATGCACGGCACCGGCGTCGCCGGCATCATCGCGGCCCATGCGCGCCTGTTGGGCGCGGCACCCGCCGTGCGCATCCTCGCGGCGCGCGCGTTCAGCACCACGCAGGGATCGACGATGAGCGTCACCACGTCGATCGACTGGGCGGCCGGGCAGCGCGCGCGCATCATCAATATGAGCTTTACCGGCCAGTTCGATCAGTTGCTCATTCGCTCGCTCGCGGCGGCACGCCAGAAGGGCGTCCTCCTGATCGCCGCGGCCGGCAACGCGGGGCCGAAATCGCCGCCGCTGTGGCCGGCGGCCGACCCGAACGTGATCGCGGTCACTGCCACCGACGCCGATGATCGTCTCTATGCGATGGCCAACCGGGGCGGCCACGTCGCGATCGCGGCGCCGGGCGTCGACATCCTGGTGGCGGTCCCAGGCGAGCGATACGAGATGAAGTCGGGGACCTCGTTCGCGTCGGCTTACGTGAGCGGCATCGCGGCGCTCATGCTGGAGCGCAAGCCGCAGCTCACGCCGGACGCGGTGAAGAAGACCCTGCTCTCGACCGCCCACGACCTCGGCCCGAAAGGCCGCGATGACCAATTCGGCGCCGGTCTCGCCGATGCCTTCGAGGCGGTCACGGCCGTGCAGAAGCCGGCCGACGCGGCCCTGCAGGTGCCAGCCCACTAACGCGCTCTACTGGCGAACGGGTTTCGTTGGCGCGAGGCGGCGCGTCAATTGGCATAAAATATTGAATATAAACGAGTTTTCTGCTTCGCCAAAATAGTGAAGAATTCGTTGAACCTTTTCCCGGGTGCCTCCGACCAATAGGCAACGGGATTGGCGCTGAATTCACCCCCCTCTCTCTGATCGACGCGTGCGCCCCCCTTCCACCCCCCGCGTCGATCCGACGCGCCCGCCCGGCCGGTCCCCCCACCGCCGGGCGGGCCACCTTTTCAGGGCCTGCGATAGAACGAACTCTCTCCGCCGCCGCAGCGCACGGCGATGCGCCCTACGTCGTATTGTCGGTGTCGCGCGCGGGTGGTACCCCGAGCCGCCGATCCGTGCATCCGCCGAGGTCTGGACGGTTTCCCCGAAAGCGCCAACAATATCGGGGTGAGGGGACGTCATTGTCAGCGCGTGCCGAGACGATTCTCGAGACCGAAGATCTCACCAAAGAATTTGCCGGGTTCGTCGCGGTGAACGGCGTCACGCTGCGCGTCGCGCGCGGCACCATCCACGCCCTCATCGGTCCGAACGGCGCCGGCAAGACCACCTGCTTCAACCTGCTCACCAAGTTCCTGCAGCCCACGCGCGGGCGCATCGTCTACAAGGGCCGCGACATCACCGCGATGGCGCCCGCCGACGTGGCGCGTCTCGGCCTCGTGCGTTCGTTCCAGATCTCCGCCGTCTTCCCGCATCTCACCGTGCTGGAGAACGTGCGCATCGCGCTGCAGCGCCGGCGCGGCGGCTCGTTCGATTTCTGGCGCTCGAAGAGCGTGCTCGACGCATTCAACGATCGCGCCATGAGCCTGATCACCGATGTCGGGCTCGCGGCTTTCGCGCATCTCACCGCGGTCGAGCTGCCCTATGGTCGGAAGCGCGCACTTGAGATCGCGACCACGCTGGCGCTCGATCCGGAGATGCTGCTGCTCGACGAGCCGACCGCCGGGATGGGCCACGAGGACATCGATCGTATCGCCGCGCTGATCAAGTCGGTCGCGGCCGATCGCACGGTGCTGATGGTCGAGCACAATCTCAGCGTCGTCGCCACGCTGTCCGACCGCATCACGGTGCTCACGCGCGGGCGCATCCTTGCCGAAGGCGACTACGAGACCGTCTCCAAGAATCCCGAAGTGCGCGAAGCCTATCTGGGAGTGGGCCATGACTGAGCCCGCACTGCTCGCGGTCGATAATCTGCAGGCGTGGTACGGCGAGTCGCACATCCTCCATGGCGTGAGCTTCGACGTGCGCATCGGCGAGGTGGTGACGCTGCTCGGCCGCAACGGCGCCGGCAAGACCACGACGCTCAAGTCGATCATGGGAATCGTCGGCAACCGCACCGGCTCGGTGCGCTTCGATGGCCGCGAGCTCATCAGCCAGCCGTCGAACGAGATCGCGCGCTGCGGCATCGCGTTCTGCCCCGAGGAGCGCGGCATCTTCGCCTCCCTCGACGTCGAGGAGAATCTTCTGCTGCCGCCGGTGGTGAAGTCGGGCGGTCTGCCGCTCGAGCGAATTTTTGCGCTGTTTCCCAACCTCAAGGAGCGGCTCGGCTCGAGCCAGGGCACGAAACTTTCGGGCGGCGAGCAGCAGATGCTCGCGATCGGCCGCATCCTGCGCACCGGCGCGCGGCTCCTGCTGCTCGACGAACCGACCGAGGGGCTCGCGCCCGTCATCATCCAGCAGATCGGCCGCACCATCCGGGCGCTCAAGGAGGAGGGTTTCACGATCCTCCTGGTCGAGCAGAATTTCCGCTTCGCCTCGACCGTCGCCGACCGTTATTTCATCATGGAGCACGGCAAGGTCGTCGAGGGGTTCCGCAATTCGGAACTGGACGCGAACCTCGAAAAGCTGCACGAATATTTGGGAGTGTGAACAGGTGCCGGCCCTCCGGCGCCCAGGAAGGAGAAGCACAATGAAGCGTCTGTTAGGTCTTGCGGCCCTCACCGCCGCGCTCGCATGTGGAACCGCGCATGCTCAGCAGGTCACCGTCAAGATCGGGGTGCTGAGCGACATATCGAGCCTCTATTCCGACATCGCGGGCCCGGGCTCGGTCGCGGCCGCCAAGCTCGCGATCGCCGACTTCACCGCCCAGCACAAGGACATCAAAGTCGAGCTGATCAGCGCCGATCACCAGAACAAGGCCGACATCGGCTCGAGCATCGCCAACCAGTGGTACGACGTCGACAAGGTCGACCTCATCATCGATACGCCGAATTCCGGCGTGGCGCTCGCGGTGAGCGAGATCGCCCGCCAGAAGAACAAGATCTTCATCGTGTCGGGCGCGGCCGCATCGGACCTCACGGGTCCGAAGTGCAACGCCAACACCATTCACTGGACCTACGACACCTGGATGCTCGCCAACGGCACCGGCCGCGCCCTGGTAAAGACGGGCGGCGACACTTGGTACTTCCTGACCTCAGACTATGCGTTCGGACATGCGCTCGAGCGCGACACCGCTGCGGCGGTCGTCGCGGCTGGCGGCAAGGTGCTCGGCCAGGTTCGCCATCCGATCAACACCAATGACTTCTCGTCCTTCCTGCTGCAGGCGCAATCATCGAAGGCCAAGATCATCGGCCTGGCGAATGCCGGCGGCGACACGATCAATGCGATCAAGCAGGGCGCGGAGTTCGGCATCGTCAAGAGCGGGCAAAAATTCGCCGGCCTGCTCGTTTTCGCGAGCGACGTGAACGCGCTCGGTCTGCAGTCGGCGCAAGGCCTGACCTTGACGGAGACCTGGTACTGGGATGCGAATGAGACCAACCGCGCCTGGACCAAGCGCTGGCAGGTCGAGCGTCCGGGCAAGTTTCCGACCATGGTGCAGGCCGGCGTCTATTCGGGCATCACGCATTACCTCAAGGCGGTCGCGGCGCTCAAAGGGGCGGGCGACGGCAAGGCGGTGGTCGCCAAGATGAAGGAGCTGCCGACCGACGATCCGCTGTTCGGCAAGGGCACGATCCGCGCCGACGGCCGCAAGATCCACGACGCCTACCTGTTCGAGGTGAAGAAGCCCTCGGAGTCGAAATATCCCGGCGACTTCTATCATCTGCGCGCCACCATCCCGGCGGCCGAAGCCTTCCGTCCGCTCAAGGAAGGCGGCTGTCCGCTGGTGAGCGGCTGATCACCTAAGCACGCGAGGCGAGGGGCGGGCCGAAGACCCGCCCCTCGTCGCGCCGCGACCGATCACTCTCATGTTCGAAATCTTCGGCATCCCCTCGACCGCCCTGTTCGGGCAGCTGCTGATCGGGCTCATCAACGGCTCGTTCTACGCGCTGCTGAGCCTGGGTCTGGCGGTCATCTTCGGCATGCTGAACATCATCAATTTCAGCCACGGCGCCCAGTACATGATGGGCGCGTTCACGGCCTTTCTGCTGCTGCAGTATCTCGAGGTGAACTATTTCGCCGCGCTCGTCCTTGCGCCCATCATCGTGGGCATCACCGGAATCATCATCGAGCGCGCCTTTCTGCAATGGCTCTACAAGCTCGACCATCTCTACGGGCTGCTCCTGACTTTCGGCCTGGGGCTCATCATCGAAGGCATCTTTCGTCACCAATACGGCTCGTCCGGCCTGCCGTACCGCGTGCCCGATGCGCTCACGGGCGGGCAGAACCTCGGATTCATGTTTCTGCCGAACTACCGCGCCTGGGTGGTCGCCGTCTCGCTCGTCATATGCCTCGCAACCTGGTTCATCATCGAGCGCACCAAGCTCGGCGCGTATCTGCGCGCCGCCACCGAGAACCCGACGCTGGTGCGCGCCTTCGGCATCAACGTGCCGCGCATGATCACGTTGACCTACGGCTTCGGCGTCGGCCTCGCGGCGCTCGCCGGCGTGCTGGCGGCGCCGATCTACAATGTCAGCCCGCAGATGGGCTCGCAGCTCATCATCGTCGTGTTCGCGGTGGTGGTGATCGGCGGCATGGGTTCGATCATGGGCGCGATCCTCACCGGCTTCGGCCTCGGCATGATCGAGGGGCTGACCAAGGTGTTCTATCCGGAGGCGTCGAACACGGTGATCTTCGTCATCATGGCGATCGTGCTGATCATCCGGCCGGCCGGGCTGTTCGGACGGAGGGCGTGATGGAACGCGTCGCCGACCCGATGGCCCCCTTGGCGAAGATCTGGCAGGCGCGGAGCGAGACCATCGCGTTCGTCCTCATGCTGGCGGTGATCGTGATTGCGCCGTTCTTCATCTATCCGGTCTTCCTGATGAAGACGCTGTGCTTCGCGCTGTTTGCCTGCGCCTTCAACCTGCTCATCGGGTACGGCGGCCTTGTGTCGTTCGGCCACGCCCTTTTCTTCGGCTGGGCGAGCTACCTTGCGGCGCATTCGGCCAAGGTGTGGGGACTGACGCCGGAGCTCGCGATCCTCACCGGCACCGCGACCGCCGCGCTGCTCGGTCTCGTCGCGGGCGGGCTCGCCATCCGCCGTCAGGGCATCTATTTCGCGATGATCACCCTGGCGCTGGCGCAGATGATGTACTTCTTCGCATTGCAGGCGAAATTCACCGGCGGCGAGGACGGCATCCAGGCGGTGCCGCGCGGCCATCTGTTCGGCGTGATCGACCTCTCCAACCAGGCCGCGATGTACACGGTGGTGGTCGCGATCTTCCTCGCCGGCTTCCTGCTGATCTATCGCGTCATCCATTCGCCGTTCGGCGAGGTGCTCAAGGCGATCCGCGAGAACGAGCCGCGCGCGATCTCGCTCGGCTACAAGACCGACCGCTACAAGCTCGTCGCCTTCGTGCTCTCCGCGGCGCTCGCCGGCCTCGCCGGGGGCACCAAGGCGATCGTCTTTCAGCTTGCCACGCTCACCGACGTGGATTGGCCGATGTCGGGCGAGGTCGTGCTGATGACCTTGGTCGGCGGCCTCGGCACCGTGTTCGGTCCCGTGCTCGGCGCGACGATCATCATCGGCATGCAGAACTATCTCGCGACCTCGGGCGAATGGGTAAACGTGATCCAGGGCGCCATCTTCGTGTTCTGCGTTCTGCTGTTTCGCCGCGGCATCATCGGCGAGCTCGCCCTTTGGCTGCGTATCAAGCTGTGAAATCGAGGAAACCATGAGCGCCGAAGCCCGCCTGAAAGAGCTCGGAATCGTGCTGCCGAACGTGCCCGCGCCGGTCGCGAACTACGTTCCGTTCCGCCTCGCCGGCAATCTGCTCTTTCTGTCGGGACAGGGTCCGCGCGGACCGAACGGCGAGGCGCTCACCGGCAAGGTCGGGGCCGAGGTGACGATCGAGGAGGCCTATCGGCGGGCCCGCCTCATCGGCCTGCAGCTCCTCTCCGCCACCCGGCAGGCGCTTGGCTCGCTCGACCGGGTCGACGCGGTCCTGAAGGTGCTCGGCATGGTCAACGCGGTTCCCGATTTCAAGGACCAGCCCAAGGTGATCAACGGCTGCTCCGACCTGTTCGTCGAGGTCTTGGGCGACGCCGGCCGGCACGCTCGCTCGGCGGTCGGAATGGGGTCATTGCCGAACCAGATATCGGTCGAGATCGAGGCCATCCTCGCCGTCAAGGCCTGACAGGTTCCCATCCCGCCGACAGATCCGCGTGCCTTCACGGGGCGCGGCGAATCACTTATCCACGCTATTCACACAATCGTGGCGCGCAATTCGGTATTCGCGTGTTGCTTGGCGTCGGTGCGCGCTCCACGATGAATCGGGGCGCGCGATTTGTATTTGCGTATTTGTTCCCGTTGGTACGCGCGCCGCGATGAAAATTTTCTCTTTTCTCGCGGCGGTGCTGGGCGATGCCCGAGCAGATACCTCGCTGCATGCCGACCGAGCTCACGCAGAAATGGCGCGCGCTCGCCGAACAGCGTCGCGCTCACTTGGTCGAGCTCTACGACACCGGCCGCTGGAAGCACTACTACAGCGAAGAGCAGCTGCTCGCGCGCATGCGCGAAGCGATCCGCCTGGTCGAGACCTGGGAACGGCTGTCCACGCCGCCCGATACCGTCAGAGCCATGGCCGCCGAGTGACCGGCGGGCGCTAACTCTCATTGAGATTATTGTCGCCGCGACCGACCTGCACCGCTATGACTGGCGTGGGCGTAATCAGTCGCGGAGAGCATCATGCCGGCGCTGACCTCGGCCGAGCGGGCCATAACCCATTGGCTCGCGAGCCAAGGCGACGCCATGCTCGACCTGATCGCGACGCTGGTGAACATCGACAGCGGAAGTTTCGACAAGGCCGGCGTCGACGCGGCGGATTCCTGAAAGCGCGCGGCATCGCCTACGACGTCATCCCGAATGATCGCCTCGGCGATGCGATCCGGGCAAGCGTGGGGGAGGGCGCGGGCGCGAACACGGGCGTCCTCCTGATGGGCCACCGCGACACGGTTTATCCGCGCGGCGAGGCGGCGTGCAGGCCGTTCCGCGTCGTCGACGGGCGTGCCTATGGGCCCGGCTGCTGCGACATGAAGGCGGGGCTCGTCATCAACGCTTTCGTGCTCGCCGCCTTCAAGCAACTCGGCGCCCCGCGTCGCGTGACCGCGCTGTTCACCGCCGACGAAGAGATCGGCTCGCTCTCCTCGCGTGCGCTGATCGAGGCGGAGGCGAAGCAGGCGCGCGCCGTGTTCAATGCCGAGCCCGGCCGCCCGAACGGCGGCATCGTCACCGGCCGCAAGGGCGGCGTGTTCATGAAGCTCGCGGTGACCGGCAAGGCCGCCCATGCCGGCAACAACCTCGCCGACGGGATCAGCGCGATCGAGGAGGTCGCCCGCAAGATCATCGCGCTGCACGCCCTGACCGACCTCGAGCGCGGGATCAGCTGCAATGTCGGCGTCGTTGGCGGCGGACAGACCGTCAACACGGTGGCGCCGAGCGCGAATGCCGGGCTCGACCTGCGCTTCGTCCGCGTCGAGGACCGCGCGACCGCGATGGCGGCGATCGAGCGCATCGTCGCGCAGCAGCACGTGCGCGGCGCGACCGCGAAGCTCGAGATCACCGGCGAGTTCAAGCCGTTGGTCGCGAGCGCGGACTCGAAGCACCTGTTCGAGCATTACGCCGCCTGCGCGTGCGACCTCGGCCTCGCGGTGACCGGCGAATTCGCCGGCGGCTGCGCCGATTCCGGCTTCGCGGCGAGCGTCGGCGCCGCCACCATCTGCGGCGTCGGCCCGATCGGCGGTCGCGCCCATTCGCCCGACGAGTATCTCGATGTCGCCTCGATCGTCCCGCGCGCGCAAACGCTCGCGCTCGCCATCATGCGGCTGAATTGATCTAGCCCGGAGGGACGGACGATCTTATCTGTCCTTGCGGGCCGCCGGGGCCGCTCCTTATGATCCGGCCGCCGCAATCCTCAAATCGTGAAAATCAAAAAGCCATGTCCTCAGTCCTGTTCTCGCCGTACCGCCTCGCCGCCCTCGATCTCGACAATCGCATCGTGATCTCGCCGATGTGCCAATACAGCGCCGATGATGGCGTCGCCAACGACTGGCATTTCTCCCATCTCGCCGCGATGGCGAATTCCGGCGCCGCCCTGGTGATCGTCGAGGCGACGCACGTGGAGCGTCACGGCCGCATCACCCACGGCTGCCTCGGCCTCTATTCCGACGACTGCGAGGCCGCGATCCGCCGCATCATCGATCATTGCCGCCGTATCGGCGCGGCGAAGCTCGGCATCCAGCTTGCCCATGCGGGCCGCAAGGCCTCGGCGCAGCGGCCATGGGAGGGCGGGAGCGCGCTCAAGCCCGGCGCCGACCCGTGGGAGACGATCGCGCCGTCCGCGATCCCGTTCGGCCCCGGCTGGCACACGCCGCGCGAAGCCACTGAGGATGATCTCGCCCGCGTGCGCGAGGCGTTCGTCTCGGCGGCGCGGCGCTCGGTGCGGCTCGGCTTCGATGCGATCGAGCTGCACATGGCGCACGGCTATCTCATTCACAGCTTCATGTCACCGCTCTCGAACAAGCGCACGGATGGCTACGGCGGCTCGTTCGACAACCGCATGCGATTCCCGCTGGAGGTCGGGGCCGCGGTGCGCGCCGTAGTGCCGAAGCACATCGCATTCGGCGCGCGCATCACGGGCAGCGACTGGATGGACGGCGGATTGACCGCAGCGGATGCGGTCTCGTTGACCAAGATGCTCAAGGAGGCCGGCTGCGACTACGTCGACGTCTCCTCCGGCGGCGTCTCGGCGGAGGCGCGCAATCCGGCGACGCCGGGATACAACGCCGACATCGCGGCGCAGGTGCGCCGCGAGACCGGCATCGCGACCCGCACGGTCGGCCTGATCGTCACGCCGAAGCAGGCCGAGGCGATCATTGCCGAAGGCAAGGCCGACATGGTGGCGCTCGCCCGCGCCGTCCTCGACGATCCGCATTGGGGCTGGCACGCGGCGCGCGCGCTCGGCGGCGAGATCAAGCGCCCGCCGCAATATGCGCGCACCGCCGACAAGATGTGGCCCGGCGCGGCGATGCTCAGTTCATCCTGATCGTCGCATCCCCGATCGCCAGCACGCGATGGGGGATGCGGTCGGCGAAGTCGTCGTCATGCGTGACGAACAGCACGCCGTAGCCGAGCGCCGTGAGGCGCACGACGGCGGCCGCGAGCCGCGACCGCGTGTTGACGTCCTGGCCGATCGAGGGCTCGTCGAGCATCACCCAGGGAAGCGCGCCGGCGAGGGGCCATAGCCAGCTCAGCCGCTTCCGCGCGGCGAGCGGCAGCTCGTAGAGATGTGCGTCGAGGGAGGGCGCGCCGAGCAGTTGTGCGAGTTTTGCAAGCCGCCCCTTCGCTAGAGACCCCACACGAGCGTGACGGGCGAAGGCCGAGCGACGGCGCGCCAGGTCGTCGGCCAGCGTCGCGCCGCACCATTGGTGATCGGGATTTTGCGTCGCGAGCGCGATCGCGCGATTGCCGTGCCGCCAGGGCCAGTAGCGCGCCCCGCCGAGCGTCAGCTTGCCGGCGGATGGCGCGAGCACGCCGACCAGCAGCTTGAGCAATGTTGTCTTGCCGGCGCCATTCGGCCCGGCAAGGCGATAAGTCCTGGAAGATCTGCCTGCCGCGCGCATAGCGAAATCCGAGATCGCTCACGGCGATCGCCGGCGCGGTCTGCTGCGCCAGATCGGCGACCACGCGTCGGGGATCGCAATCGAGGTCGGTCGCGCCCGCCGGCAGGTCGATCGTGTGCCAGCCGACCTGCGGTGGCGGCAGCCGATTGTCGATGAGGGCGACGTTGCCGGCGAAATCCTTGCGGGGATCGAGATAGTCCAGCGCCGCGTCGCGGTTCGCCCGGTCGAGCTGCTCGAGCGCGGTGTCGATGCCGAGCGCCGCATAGCTGCTGAGCGAGAAGCAATGCAGCGCCAGCAGCACCTGCTCGCCGCCGGAGAGCGTCTGCGGCTCGCGCCGGGCGAGCGGGGCGAAGTCGATCGGGGCGAACGCCGTGTGCCCGAGACTCGCGGGCTTCGCGCGGTAAATCTCGATCTCGTCGGCAATGGTCGCAGAGAGGCCCGACAACGCCGCTTCGGCATAGGGGCCGATGTAGAAGCATTCCCGCGCGAAGCTGCCGTCGCGCAGCAGGGCGAGCATCGCGGCGCTGCGGCCGGAGAAATTGAGGCCGGAGAAGAGTTCGCGGCGCGCCATTGTCAGGACGGCCCGGGAAAGAGGTCGGCGACGAGGATCACCACCGCCGCACCGAGCGAAACCGGCAGCCAGATCTTGTCGTCGCCGGCGAAGATTTTTTCATTGCCGCCCTCGACGGCGCGCTCGAGCAGGTTGAGGGTATTCTCGATCGGCCATTTGTCGCGCATGCGGCCGAGCGCAATGGTGACGGCGGAGAGCCACACGGTCTGCACCAGGCGCCAGGAATGGATCACGTTGCGCGACGAGAAGCGGCGCGTCAGCGTGCCGGCGGCGATCAGGGCGATATGGGCGCGATCGATGGCGTAACGCAGCGTCTCGATCAGCGACAGCGTGAGCACGAGCAGGCGTTTTGCCGTGACCGGCAGCGCGAGCGCGCGGATGAACTGCAGCGGCGTGAGATGGGCAAACCGCAGCACCGCGAGCTGGATGACGGTCACGACGAAGAACAGCCGGAGGCAGATGGACAGGACATGGATGAGCGCCGCGGCCCGTGTTCCCGGCACGTCAGCCGCGATCTCGGCCGGCGCGCGGCCGACGATGCCGACCCAGACGAACGCCATGAAGGCCGCGAGCGGCACGACCACGACGGCCGCGCGCCGCAACGCGGTCCAGGTCGCGCCGCGAACCTCGACGATGGCGAAGCCGGCCGCCAGCACGAGCAGCACCGCGAATCCGCGCGGCCCCGGGCCCGCGATGGCCAAGGCGATCATGATGAACGCGACCGCGATGGCTCCGTTGGGTGTCATGGGACGACGCGTCAGGCCTTGCGCAGCACGGTGATCAGCTCTCCGGGCGTCGCCCGATAGAGCAGGGCGGCGAGAAGGACCTGAAGAACTTTGTCGACCGGGTCGGCGGCCAGGCCGGACAGCAGCACGGCGTTCATGAGCTGCTCGCCGGTCTTGAGGAAGAAGGCAACGACGAAGGCCGATCCCGAGCCGGTGACGCCGCCGAATACATAAGCGACGACCGGCGCCGACACGATCGCGGCGACGACACCGGTGATGGCGCCGCACACCAGGACGGCCGCGACAAACGGGACGGGTCGCAGCGGACGGGCGCGGAAGATGTCGGCGGCGCGGATGGTGACGAGGGCGGAGATCGCCGCGATCGCGATGTCGGTTCCGGCAAACCAGGGCAGGAACGGGTTGACCAGCGAGCTGACGGCCGTGCCGGCCCACGCCGCCGCCCAGGCGCAAAAGAACGCCGCCTTCCGATCCGGCGCGAGCAGCAGCGCGACCAGGATGGTGCCGATCGAGTCGAGATAGATCGGCAGTTTCACCAGATACACGATGCTGCCGATCGAAAAGTTAAGCGCCGCACCGAGCGCGATGACGACCAGCCGTGGTGTCGTGAACATGGTTCCCATCCGTCGCGGAGCCCATAGTTAGAACGAGTCGGGCGCGGGGGAAACAAGCCCGATCTTGAGGATTTGTGGCAGCAACCATGCTAAGGCTCGCGATCGAAAGCCCACCCATGGATTCCTTCGTCTTCGCCGCCGTCCTGTTCGCCGCCGCCGCCCATGCCGCGTGGAACGCGACGATCAAGCGCGGGCTCGATCCGCTCGTCGTCACGGTGCTGATCGCGATCGGCGCCGGGCTCGTGGCAATCCCGTTCGTCCCGCTGGTCGGGCTGCCGCCCCCGCAAGCGCGGCCGTGGGTGATCGCCTCGGTGCTCATTCATCTCGG
>WNEZ01006613.1_pt1 | contig 19645 bp, 14 predicted proteins | sample 5400521 | NCBI WGS metagenome assembly WNEZ01 (sample SAMN13153339, study PRJNA577476) | soil metagenome | isolation source: 120 cm saprolite under Douglas fir tree site 2 hole 1 replicate 1 | place: USA:California | collected 2015-04-18 | reverse complement strand
CGCGCATAGGCCGTGAGCACCGCTTCGGACGGGGGCTCGTAGAACGCGCTGTCGATCCCCACCGTGCGGAACAGCGGATAGCGCACGTACTCCTCGAGCCGCTGGGCCGGCTGGGCGCTGCGATAGGCGCGATGGTACACGTCTCCGCTCCAGCCGTCATAGGTCCAGGTGGACGTGCCGAACCGGACCTCGGGCGGCACGCGGCGGGCGAGCGCGACGACGTCCGCCCCAGGTGGCGGCAATGACGCGAGGTCGTCGAATAGACTGGGCTGCTTGCGTGGAGGCACTGACCCGAGAGACTCCAAGTTAAGTGATGTAAAATCAATCGCTTAAACCAAACATCCGCAATCTTGCCACTCACCTAGCTTCGGGATATATTCGGGTCCCATTTAATCACTGTTGACGGCTCCTATTTCGGCACTCCCACGGTCCCCGACGCCCTCGCCACCGCCGCCACCCCGCCTGACGAGCGATACCGCCGCGTGCTGTTGGATTCCGCTGTTCGCGCTGCGCTGTGAGGTGGCCCGCCGGCCCGAGCTCGCCGCGCTCCCGGTGGCGCTACTCGCGCCCGACGAGATCCGCCGGCTGTGGCAGGTGTCACCGCTCGGCCGGCACGCCGGAGTCCGGCCGGGGATGACGGTGAGCCAAGCGATCGGGCTCTGTCCCGCGCTCAAGCTGTGCGAGCCCGATCCTGTGCATTACGACGAGCAGTGTGCCCGACTGCTCGCGGCACTCGCCCGCGTCAGTCCGGTCATCGAGCCGGCGGAGCTGGGACGGGTGTTCGTCGGGATGGATGGGCTCGAGGGGTTGTACGGAGGACCGGAACAGGTGATCGCAGCGATCACGGACGCCGTGCGGCACCTCGCGGGTGCGAGCGAGGCCCAAGACCCCCTCGCCCCGCTCCCGGGCCGCACGCCGTATGCCGCGCCTCGGATGGGATGGGGACGCGGGAAGTTCGTCGCGTGGGTGGCGGCGAGCCGGGCGAAACCGGGAGGCACGGTCGGCGTGCGGTCGGGGGAGGAGCGGGAGTTTCTCTCGACCCAGCCGCTCGCCACGCTCCCGCTCGACCCCGACACGCATCGCCGCATGCGCCAACTCGGGCTCAAGACGCTGGGGCACGTCGCCGCGCTCCCCGAAGAAGCGCTGGTCGCGCAGTTCGGCCGCGCCGGACGCCGACTGTGGCGGCTCGCGGCGGGGCGGATCGCCGAGCCGGTGCGGGGGCGGATCGCACCGGAGCCGATCACGGCCGCGCTCACCTTCTTCTCACCGGTCGGCGAGCGGGAGCTCTTGGTGCACGCGCTCGGGCAGCTCATCGAGCGAGCGCTGCGGGATCCGCGCCGCGTCGGCTGGCGGGTGCAGGTGGTCCGCGCGCGGGCCGAGCTCGAGCATGGGGCGTCCTGGCTCGTGGCAGTGACGCTCAAGGACCCGTCCGCGTCCCGGGAGCATCTCATGGCACCGCTCACGTCGCAGCTCGAGCGCTCCCCTCCCGCCGGGGCGGTGGAGCGGCTCGTCGTCGAGTTCACCGCCTTCGCGCCGGGCACCGCGGAGCTGCAGCTATTCGCGCGCGACGCGAACGCCGCGGCACGCGCCGGACGGCGGCGCGCGCTCCAGAGCGCTGCCCGGGAGATCAAGTTGCGGCTCAAACGGTCGTTGTTGTCTCACGTCATCGAGGTCCAACCATGGTCCCGCCTCCCCGAGCGCCGCTACGCGCTGATCGACTTCGAGCCCTGAACATGCCGGAGCCCGTCACCGTCGAGCTGGACGGCAAGCGGGCGCCGGTGGTCGTGCACCAGGCACCAGGCACACCGGGCACCCCGGGCACCGGGAAACGCGTCGAGGCGATCGGGGAGAGCTGGCGAGTGGAGGACGAGTGGTGGCGCCAGCCGATCTCGCGTCGCTATGTCGAAGTCGTGCTCGAGGGGGGAGGGCGCGTGGTGCTGTATGAGGATCTGATCACCGGGGAGTGGTGGGTGCAGCAACCCTAGGGAGGGGGAGCGGGAAGTCCGGATGTACGTCGAACTCCACTGCCATTCCGCCTTTTCGTTTCTCGATGGCGCCTCGCTCCCCGAGCAGCTGGCGCTCGCGGCCGCGCAGCTCTCCTACCCGGCGCTCGCCCTCACCGATCACAACGGAGTGTACGGCTCGATGGCGTTCGCGCAGGAAGCGCGGAAGCTCGGGCTGCAGCCGATCACCGGGGCGGAGCTGACGCTCCTCGACGGCTCCCACGTGACGCTGCTCGCCGAGTCGTCCGCGGGCTATGCCAATCTGTGCCGCTTGATCACCGAAGCGCATCTGGGGCAGGAGGACCGGCGGGACCCGCGACTCGACTTCGCCTCCCTCGAAGCGCGGCACGACGGGCTCATCGTCCTCTCCGGCTGTCGCACCGGACTCCTGCCGAGCGTGCTGCGGCGGGAGGGGCGCGCCGCGGCGCTGCGACTCGCCGAGCGGTGCCGCGCGGTGTTCGGCGCGGAGCGGTTCTACGTCGAGCTCGAGCGCAACCAGGTGCGGGGCGATCTGGCGCTCACGCGCACCTTGCAGGACCTGGCCCGGGCGGCGCACCTGGGCGTCGTGGCGACCGGCAACGTGCATTACCACCGGCGCGAGCGGCACCGCCTGCACGACGTGCTGGTCGCGATCCGGCACCGCACGACGCTCGACGGCGCGCACCACGTGCGGCATGCGAACAGCGAGTTCTCCCTGCGGCCGCCCGAAGATGTCGCCGCGCTGTTCCGTGACTGCCGCGATGCTGTCGCCACGACCGAGCTCCTGGCCGAGCGCTGCCGCGGGTTCGACTTGACGCGTGATCTGGGCTATCGCTTTCCCGACTTCCACGGCGCCGCGCGCGCGCCCGCCCCGCAGGCCCTCGCCGAGCAATGCCGGGCGCGACTCGACGAGCGCTACCCGCTCGGCTCGCCGCACCGCGACGAGGCGGAGCGGCGGCTGGCCGAGGAGCTGCGGCTGATCGAGCATCACGGGCTCTCGGGCTTCTTCCTCGTCTATCACGATCTGTTCGACCTGGCGCGCGAGGTCGCGACCGACGTGCGGCGCGGCTCGCGGCGCGCCCGCGGCGACCTGCTCCCCGGGCGCGGCCGCGGCTCGTCGGTCTCGTCCATCGTGTGCTACCTGCTCGGGCTGTCGCACATCGATCCGGTCGCGACCCGGCTGTTCATCGGGCGGTTCCTGAACGAGACCCTCGCCTCGGTACCCGACATCGACCTCGATTTCCCGCGCGAGATCCGCGAGGAGCTGATCCGGCGCGTCTACCAGCGCTACGGCGACGAGCACGTCGGGCTGGTGTGCTCGTTCCCCACCTATCGGCTGCGCTCGACGGTGCGCGAGATCGGCAAGGCGCTGGACTTGCCGGCGGGTGAGATCGCGCAGATCGCCAAGCTGGCGGACCGACGCTCCGGCGGCCTGGCGGACGAGTTGGACGAGCTCCCCGGCTTCGCCGGCCGCCGCGACGCGCCCCTGTGGAAGGAGCTGTGCGAGCTAGCGGAGGAGATCGCGGGGCTCCCGCGCCACGTGTCGCAGCACGTGGGCGGGATGATCATCTCGAGCCGGCCGCTCGTGGAGCTGGTGCCGCTCGAGCGCGCGGCGATGGAGGACCGCGTGGTGTGTCAGTGGGACAAGGACTCCTGCGACGACGCCCGCTTCATCAAGATCGATTTCCTGGCGCTCGGGATGCTGTCGCTCGTCGAGGAGTGCGTGGAGCTCGTCGCCGTGCGCGAGGGGCAGCCGCCCGACTTGTCGCGCATCGACTTCGAAGACCCGGCGGTCTACGACCGCATCTGCCGGGGCGACACGGTGGGGTTGTTCCAGATCGAGAGCCGCGCCCAGATCCAGATGGTCCGCCGCACCCGGCCCACGAACCTCGAGGACCTGGCCGTCGAGGTGGCGATCGTGCGGCCCGGGCCGATCGTGGGCGGCGCGGTGAACCCCTACGTGCGGCGCCGCGAGGACCAGCGCCGCGCCCGCGCGCGGGGCCACCCCTACGAGCCGCCCGTCGCGCACCCGCTGTTGCGCGAGGCGCTCGCCGAAACGTTGGGCGTGATCCTCTATCAGGACCAGGTGCTGCAGGTGTGCCAGGCGCTCGCGGGCTTCACGGCGGGGCAAGCCGAAGCGCTGCGGCGGGCGATGAGCCGGCGGCGCAGCCGCGAGCTGATGGGCGAGTTCTGGGAGGAGTTCAAGGCCGGCGCGGTGGCGCGCGGCGTGCCGGAGGCGACCGCCGAGCACGTGTTCACGCAGGTGATCGCGTTCTCCGAGTTCGGCTTCCCTAAGTCGCACGCCGCCGCGTTCGGGCTCCTCGCCTACCAGTCGGCCTGGCTCCGGCACTACCACCCGGCCGAGTATTACTGCGCGCTCTTCAACAACCAGCCGATGGGGTTCTACTCGCTCGACGCGCTGGGCCGCGACGCCCAGCGCAACGGCCTCGAGATCCGGCTGCCGGACGTGAACGCGAGCGACGTGTGGTGCACGGTGGGGGAGCGCTGGGTACGGGTGGGGCTCGGCTTCCTGCGCGACTGGAGTGAGGAGACCGCGACCGCGGCGGTCGTCGAGCGGGAGCGGCACGGGCCGTTCACGAGCATCGGCGACTTCGTGCGGCGCGCGCCACCCCGGCTCAAGCGCAGCGCCATCGAGCACCTCGTGTGGGTGGGCGGATGCGACGGCTTCGGACTCACGCGGCGCGAGCTGCTGTGGCAAGTCGGCCTGTGGCTCGCACCCGAGGCGACGCGCGGCGCGGACGCCCGCGGGCGCCGCCAGCTCGAGCTGGCGCTCAACCATCCGCACGAGGGGCTCCGCTTCGACGGGCTCGAGGCCGACGAGCGGCTGCTCGCCGAGTACGCGGTACTGGGGTTCGCGGCGAGCGGTCATCCGCTGTCGCTGTTAAAGGCCACCCTGCCGCCAGGAGTGATCGCGAGCGATGCGCTCCCGCGCCGCGAGCATGGGTCGGCGGTCACAATCGCGGGGCTCGTCGTCGCGCGCCAGCGTCCCGAGACGGCGAAGGGGTTCGTCTTCGTGCTGCTCGAGGACGAGGCAGGGATGGTCAACGTGATCGTGCGCCCCGATGTCTACGAGCGCTTCCGGGTAGCGATCCGCGGTGAGCCGCTCCTGTGGGTGGGCGGCACGCTCGCGAAGGACGACGGGACGCTCAACGTGCTCGCGGAAGAAGTGCATGGGCTGAAGCTGCGGGGCAAGCGGGCGGAGGGAGAAGCCAGCCGTCCGCCGGCGGACCAGCCGGCCGCCGCCCCGGCCGCCCCATCCCCATTCTCGTTCCTGAAATCGCTGCGCCGCGTGGCGCCGGAGTCGAAGGACTGGGGTTAGTTTTCCATCCTTACAGCAACGGAGGTCGAACCACGATGGCGCAGCGCGAAGTCGCGACCCTGGCGGGCGGATGCTTCTGGTGCCTCGAAGCCGCCTTCCAGGAGCTCCGAGGCGTGGAGCAGGTAGTCTCGGGATACGCGGGCGGCCCCGTCCCGAACCCGTCCTACGAGCAGGTGTGCACGGGGGCGACCGGGCACGCCGAGGTCGTGCAGATCACGTTCGATCCCGCGGTCGTCTCCTATGACGACCTGCTGCACGTCTTCTTCACAAGCCGCGGCCGAGCGGGTGATGGCCGAGCTCGCGGCCGAAAAGGTGTGGGACGATCCGCTGGTGACCGAGCTCGTGCCGCTCGAGCGGTTCTACCCGGCCGAGGAATACCATCGCGACTATTACCGGCGCAATCCCACACAGGGCTACTGCCGCGCGGTGATCGCCCCCAAGGTGGCGAAGGTCCGGAAGCTCTATCTCGACAAGCTCAAGCAGCCCGTGGGGTGACGGCATGAGCGCCGCGCCCCGGGCTTCGGCCACCCACTTCACCGAGACGACGCGCGTCGAGGCGTTCAGCGATGGCGTGTTCGCCGTCGCGATCACGCTGCTGGTGCTCGAAATCCGCGTCCCCGTCCCGGACGCGACCCAGCACGGGCGTACGCTGCTCCTCGCGCTGCGCGGGCTCTGGCCCTCCTACTTGGGCTACGTGCTGAGTTTCGTCACGATCGGCATCATGTGGGCCAATCATCACAGCATCTTCCGCTACGTCCGGCGTGCCGATCGCTACTTCCTCATTATCAACGTGCTGTTTCTGATGTGCATCTGCTTTCTGCCGTTCCCCACGGCGCTGGTCGCCACGTACCTCTCCGAGCCGGGCGGCCGCACCCTCGCGGTCGCGGTGTACAGCGGCACCCTCGTGGTGATCGCGCTCGCCTACAACGCGCTCTGGTGGTACGCGGTACGCGGCGATCGGCTGCTCGGCTCGGACGCCGACCGCGCGGCGGTCGCCACGATCAGCCGCCGCTACCTGGCGGGCCCCGTGTCCTACGGCGTCACGGTCGCCCTGGCGTTCGTGAACGTGTGGGCGTGCCTCGGGCTGCATGCGCTGCTCGCCGTCCTGTATCTCCTGCCCGAACACCGCCGGCTCGGGCGCCACGCGTCCGGCTGACTCGTGGCGACCGCCGCGATGGGACCTTCCGCGACGCGCCACGTCGTACCCGTCGCGCGCGCCCTTCTGCTCGTCACGCTGGGCGTGCTGCCGGCGGCGCTCCCCGGCCAATCGCGTACCGCCCAGCTCGTCGACTCGGCTCGCCGGCAAGTCGCCGCGCACCAGCTGGACAGCGCTGCCGCCTTGCTCCGGCTCGCCCTCGACACCAGCGCCCATGCGACGCGGGGCGAGCGCGAGAACGCGTTCGTGTGGCAGGGGATCGTGCAGTTCCTCGGCGGTGACTCGACCGCGACGCGTGGGGCGTTCCGGCAGGCGCTCGCGCTCGACTCGACCCTGGACGTCAAGGGACTCGATGGCGTGTCGCCCGTGCTCGGGCAGCTGTTCCAGCAGGAAAAGCGCTCCGCCGCCCGGCAAGCGTTCGTCTACGTCTCGGGGCAGGTGGACGACCCGCCGCGGCGGCTCTCGGGTCCGACGGTCGCGTATCCGTCGAGCCTGCTCGGGCGCCACCTCCAAGGCATGGTCGAGGTCAGCGCGATCATCGACACCGCGGGCCGCGCGGAGCTGACGTCGGTCGAGGTGCTCTCGACGCCCGATTCCGGCTTGATCGCGCCTTTGAAGCAATGGATGCTCGCCTCCCAGTTCTCACCCGGGCGCCTGAAGGGGGCGGCGGTGCGGGTGATGGTGCAGCTGGCGGTGGGCGTCCACCCGCCGCGCCTCGCCGCCACCAATCTGGTCACGCAAGCGCGCAGCCAACTCGCCGCTGGCCGGAGCGACAGCGCGCTCAGCCTGCTCGACTTGGCCTTGGACACCGCGCTCACCCACCCGACCGACGGCGAGCGCGCGTACGCGCTGCTGGTGCGGGGGCTCGTGGGGCGCTCGAGTCGTGACAGCGTCGCCCGCGTCGACCTGCGGGACGGCCTGGCACTCTATCAAGACCTGCGGGCGCGCGGCATCGATCTCGCGCCGTTCCTGCGGCGGCTCGCGGACTCTGTGCGCGCGAGCGACCCGAAGCCCAAGCGGCCGCGTGCCGACATGCCGGCTCCCACGGCGGTCAGCGCCGTGGATGAGCAGCCGGTGCTCCTCTCCCATCCGCCGATTCACTATCCGCCGGAGCTCGCTGCCCTGAAGGTCGACGGCACCGTCGTGGTCGAGGCAGCGCTCGATGTGACGGGTCACGTCGAGCCCGCATCGCCGCGGCTCGTGCAGAGCCCGAATCACGGCTTCGACGCCGAGGCGCTGCGAGTGGTACGAGGGTCGGTCTATCGTCCGGCGCAGAGCAACGGCCAGCCCGCGCGCGCGGTGATCCGACAAGCGATCAGCTTCGTGAGCTACTGACTCAGGCGAACGAAGAGTTTCGATCGGCTCGCCGAGCGGCTGCAAACGATGGGGGTGGGTCTCTCTAGCGGCCGGCGGGCGCGCCGGGCCGGGGGCGGGGCTGGAGGCGGGTCTTGCCGAGGTAGGTGCGCACGAGCGGCGCGACGCGGCCGCGCACCAGTGCAGCCCGGAACGCTTGCGCCTGTTCCGGCGTCGCCTCGACCAGCAGCGCTTCGCCTCGCCCTTCACCGGCCTTGAGCGCCACGGGGATCCCGTCCCGGTACAGGATCCGGTTGCCCGCGAGGCCGGGGACGACTTCGCCCGGCGTGATGATGCCCAGCAGGTTCAGGGGATCGGCGCCGCTCACCGCCACCAGCTCACCCGCGGGCTCCTCGCGCCGCACCGAGCGCAACAGCCCCACGGCCTCGGGCAGCGCGTACTGCTCGCCCGAGAACCCGCCCACGAACCGCCCGCCGCGGATCTCGCCGCGCGCCTCGAGCCGGCGGTACACGCGCAGCACGTCGCGCCACGGCGCGAGCAGCGTCTCGCGGGTGGCGAGCCGCCGGAACACCACGCCGTAGCGGCGCAACAGCTGCCACGCGACCGCCTCGGCGACCGGCTCCTCGGGGAGCGGGGCGGCGCGGGGCACGCGCGACCAGCGTCCCGCCGTCTCCACGCCAAACGGCGCGATCTTGCCGCGCCGCGGGAAGCCGCCGATCGGGCGGCGCCGGTCGGACGGCACGAGCAGCGCCCGCAGCCCGGCGAAGCTGTCCGCGGTCACGAGCCCCCACGCAACCAGCTCCCCAAGCCCCCGCTCGACCTCGGTGCGCAACAGCCCGGTGGCGTTGACGAGGTCGCCGAAGAACGACGCCCCTCGCGCGTCCAACACGTCCAGCGCCGCGCGCGCGGCATGCGACAGCGGCAGCGCCGCTGGATCCGCCGCGGCCGCCAGCGCGCGCCACACCTCGCCCCGCTCCCGGCGGAACAGCGCGATCGGCGTCGTCCGGATCGGGCCAGACTTATGACCGCTCGTCGGCCCGGCGGGCGACAGCCGGCCCCAGGCGATCTCCCCCGACAGGCACAGCCCGTCGAGCCACAGCGGATCGTACTCGCTCACGCGCGCCGGCAGCACCTCCGTCTCCCACGCCCCGGCCGGCACCTCGTAGCCGTCCAGCAGCTCGAGCACCGCGGCGAGCCCCTGCGGGCCCTCGGCCTGCGTCGCCGGGGTCACCCGCTGCCAGCGGAGCAGGAAGCGCATGAAGTCGGCGGCGGTGACCGGCGCGATCTCTTGGCGCAGCCGATCGAGCGTGTAGCGGTGGATGCGCGCGAGCAGGCGGCGCTCGCACCACTCGAGCTCCGGGACGCCGGGGGTAAAGTGACCGCGCAGCACGAACCCTTCGTGCTCGAGCGCGCCGAGCGCGAAGTCGACGTCCGCACCGGCCACGCCCAGATCGCGCCCGATGGCACTCGCGCTCGTCGGACCCGCCACCTCGAGCCGCCCGCGCACGAGCTCGCGCAGCGCGTCTTCCCGGGTCCAGCTCCGGGCGCGGTCGCGCTCGGGCGCGGTCACGGCGGGCTCGGGGTCGACGCCGGGGAACACGACTTGGAGGAGTGGCAGCCGCTCCGCCGCGATCCAGAGCCGCGGCGCCTGCCCGAGCGTCGCGGCGCGCCCCGCTCGGCGCTCGCCGCGTCGGGCCAAGCCTCCTCCCGGACGCGATCGATCGCCGCCTGATCGAGCCGGCCGAGCTCCTCGGCGGTCTTCACATCGAGGCCACGGCGCGTGATCACGGCCTGCGTGCGGCGCTCCTCGAGCGGCGCGTCGTCCAGGAACGCGTACGGCTTCGCATTGATCACTTCGTGCGACAGGGGCGAGGGCTCCGTCGTGTCGCGGGCCACGAGCCGGCAGCGCCCGGCCTGCATTTCCTCGAGCACGTGCTTCAGGCCGGGGAAATCCATCGCTTCGAGCAGGCAGTCCTGGATGGTCTGCTGCACCAGCGGGTGATCGGGGATGTCGCGCTCCCCCACTAGGTTTTCGGGACAGGCAAGCTGGTCGGGGAAGACCGCAGCCACCAGGTCCTCGGCCTCCATGCGCTGCAGCGGCGTGGGCACCTTGCGACCACCGCGGAAGCGCAGCACCGCGAGTGCCCGCGTCGCGTTCCAGCGCCAGCGGCTGCCGAACATCGGCGCCACGAGCATCGCCTGCACGAGCAACTGCTCGGCCGTGGCGGGCTGCAGGTACTGGAACACGTCCTCCAGCGGGAAGCTGTGGTGCGGCCCGAGGGAGAGGACGATCGCATCCTCGGTGGCGGCGGCCTGCAGCTCGAAGTTGAAGCTGCGGCAGAACCGCTTGCGCAGCGCGAGGCCCCACGCGCGATTCACCCGGCTCCCGAACGGCGCGTGCAGCACCAGCTGCATGCCGCCCGCTTCGTCGAAGAAGCGCTCCAAGACGAGCGTCTGCTGCGTTGGGATCACGCCCAGGATGCGCTGCGAGGCGTCCAGGTACTCGACGATCTGGCGGGCCGCGGGTTCGGGAAGCGCGGGGATCTCGGCCGCGAGCCAGGTGATGGCAGCCGCGGGATCGCTCAGCCGGTCGGCGACGTCCTGGCGCAGCCGTGAGACTTGCTCCGACAGCTCGGCCGTGCGTCCCGGCGCCTCCCCGATCCAGAACGGGATCGAGGGGGGCTGCCCGTGCGCGTCCACGACCCGCACCTGCCCCGATTCGATCTTCTGGATCAAATAGGAGCTGTTGCCGAGCTGGAAGATGTCGCCCGGCATGCTCTCGATGGCGAAGTCCTCGTTCAGGGTGCCGACGAACGTCTCCGTGGGCTCGAGGATCACGCGGTAGTCGCCGATGTCGGGGATCGCCCCACCCGACGTCAGGGCCGCGAGTCGGGCGCCGCGCCGCGCACGCAGCCGCCGGTTCACCCCGTCGTAGTGCACGTGGGCGCCGCGCCGCCCGCGGCGCGTCGTGAAGCCGTCCGCGAGCATCTGGACGACGGCGTCGAAGTCCTTGCGCGCCAGGTCGCGGTAGGGGTATGCCCGGCGCACCAGCTCGTACAGAGGGTCTTCCTGCCATTCCTCGCACGCCACGGCCGCGACCACCTGTTGCGCCAGGATATCGAGCGGATGCTCGGGGATGTGGAGCCGGTCGAGCTGGCGCTCCCGGGCGGCCCGCACCAGCGCTGCGCATTCGATCAGCTCGTCACGCGACAGAGGGAACAGCCGGCCCTTGGGCACGGCCCCGAGGTGGTGGCCCGAGCGGCCCACCCGCTGCAACAGCGTCGCGATGGAGCGCGTGGACCCGATCTGGCACACCAGGTCCACCGCGCCGATGTCGATCCCGAGCTCGAGCGACGCCGTGGCCACGAGCGCCTTGAGCTTCCCCTCCTTGAGGCGCGTCTCCGCGTCGAGTCGCTTCTCCTTCGATAGGCTGCCGTGGTGCGAGGTGACCTGGTCCGCGCCGAGGCGCTCGGAGAGGTGCAGCGCGAGCCGCTCCGCGAGCCGCCGCGTGTTCACGAACACGAGCGTCGTGCGGTGCTCGGTGATGCGCTGCACCAGCCGCTCGTAGATCTCCTCCCACACCTCGGCGGCCATGACCGCTTCGAGCGGCGAGGACGGAATCTCGATCGCGAGATCGAGCGTGCGGGCGTGGCCCGAATCGAGGATCGCCGGCAGCGCGCGGCCGCTGCCCACGAGGAACTGCGCGATCTCCTCGATCGGGCGCTGGGTGGCGGACAGGCCGATGCGCTGCAGCGGCTTGCCGGTCAAGGCCGCCAGCCGCTCGAGCGACACCGCCAAGTGGCTGCCTCGCTTGTCGCGCGCGACGGCGTGGATCTCGTCCACGATCACCGTGCGCACGCCGCGCAGCATGTCGCGCGCGCGCTCGGAGGTGAGGATCAGGTAGAGCGACTCGGGCGTGGTGACGAGGATGTGCGGGGGCCGGCGCACCATCTCCTGGCGCTCGGCGGCCGGCGTGTCGCCGGTCCGCACCAGGGTGCGGATCGCCACGTCCGGGAGGCACAGCTCGACGAGGGTGCGCCGGATCTCGGCCAAGGGCTCGGCCAGGTTCTTCTGGACGTCGTTCGAGAGCGCCTTCAGGGGCGAGACGTACACGACCTGCGTGCCGTCGCCGAGCGTCCCGTCGAGCCCCTGGGTCAGGAGCGAATCGATCGCGGTCAGGAAGGCGGCGAACGTCTTTCCCGAGCCGGTCGGCGCCGCGATCAGGGCATCGCGGCCGGCCTGGATCAGCGGCCAGGCGCGTGCTTGGGGCTCAGTCGGCTCGCGAAAGCGGGACGCGAACCAGCGTGCGGTGGCGGGGTGGAAACCCGAGAGCGGCATGCCTGAAATATGGCGAAGATTTCCCGAAACCAGCTAGGGGAGGAGCGCCTCCAACGTCGTGCCGCGCAGCGCCGCGATCCGCTCGATCGTTTCCCCGATCTTGTTGTTGGGCGTCGAGGCCCCGGCCGTCACCCCCACCGTCACGGGGCCGGGCGGCAGCCACCCCCCGACGCGCCGCTCCTCGACCACGCCCACGGGGCGGAACCGGATCGCGCCGCCCTCGAGCTCGATTCCCGCCGCGTCCTCGATGTGGTAGGTGGGGACTTGCTCCTGGCAGATCGCCGCGAGGTGGGTCGTGTTGCTCGAGTTGTAGCCACCGATCACCACCATCAGGTCCAAATGGTCGGCGATGAGCTTCAAGACGGCGTCCTGGCGGTCCTGCGTGGCGGAGCAGATCGTGTCGAAGGTGCGGAAGTGGTCCGCCGCGGCCGGCTCGCCGTAGCGCCGGGCCAAGCTGGTGCGCAGCTCGGCGGCGATCGCGAGCGACTCGCCTGAGAGCATCGTCGTCTGATTAGCGACGCCGATACGCACCAGATCCTGATCGGGATCGAAGTTGGGCGACATCTTGCCCGCGAATCGCACCAGGAACTCGTCCCGGCTCCCTGCGCCGTCGATGTAGCGGCACACCTCGCGCGCCTCGGCCATGTCCCGCACCACCAGGTAGCGCCCGGCCGGGTATTTCGTCACCTGGCTCGAGGTCGCCTTCGTCTCCTCGTGATGGTGCTTGCCGTGGATGATGGCCGTGAAGCCGGCGCTCGCGTAGGAATCGACGCGCTTCCATACGTTCAAGACCGACCCGCAGGTCGTGTCCACCAGCACGCACCCGATCGCGCGGAGCCGCTCGAAGTCCCGCACGGTGACGCCGAACGCGGGGAGCAACACGACGTCGGCGGGCGTGATCTGGGCGAAGTCGAACTCGCCGTCGTCGGGCCGGTACAGGAACTCGACGCCCATCGCGCGCAGCTTGGTGTTGACGTGGGGATTGTGGATGATCTCCCCGACCAGCAGTACCCGCCGGTCGGGAAACTTGGTGCGGGTCTCGTAGGCGTACTCGACCGCGCGATCGACGCCGTAGCAGAACCCGAACTCGCGCGCGAGCTTGAACGTCAGGTCGCCGACCGAGAGCACGTAGTCCTGGGCCCGGATGCGGTCGACCACGCGGCTGTGGTAGTCCGCCGCCAGGGCACCCTCGATGTTGCCCTTGAGCCCGAAGCCGCGGCGAAAGTAGGTTTGCTCCACGCGGCTCAATCTAACCGCACACCGCAGCCGGCGCGGACCGCGTCCATCACCCGCTGCACCGCCCAACCGTCATGGAACGTCGCCGCCTCCCCGGTCGCGGGCTCTCCGGCCACGACGCCCGCTAGGTCCCGCATCAGCCGCACAAAGGAGCGCGCCCACATGTTGTTCGGGGTGGTGCGCTCCCACAGCTCGTCCGCGACGCTCGCGTCCTCGAGCGGCCGACCGGGGCGGCCCAATTCGAGCGTCGTCTCGCCGGTCAGGACCAGCGTCCCGTCGTGCCCCGTCACCTGGATGAAATGCCCCGGCCCGTGTCCCCCAACCGACGTCAGGGTGACGGTCGCGATGACGCCGCTGGCGAGCCGCATCAGGAAGCTCGCATAGTCGTCGGCCGTCACGGGCCGCGTCGCGCCGTGCTCGTCGGAGCGCTCGGGTATGAAGGTGGCCGTCCGGCCGCTCACCTCGACCACGTCGCTGCCCGTCCAGAAGCGGCACAGGTCGATGAGGTGCGAGCCGACCGCGCCCAGGATCCCGCCGCCCTGGGCGGCGTCGTACCACCAGCTCCAGGGCGCATCGACCGCCTGCGCGCGGCCATCCCCCCGCAGGTAGGGCCGAAGCACGAACTCCAGATGCAGCACCGGGCCGATCGCCCCGCCCTGAATGAGCTGCCGCGCGTGGCGGCGGTTGGGCTCGTAGCGCAACTCGTGATCGATGCGGGCGAGGCCCGGGCTCTTCTGGGCGACCGCGAGCATGCGCTCCGCCTCCTGCTGGTCGAGCGCCATCGGCTTCTCGCACAGCACGTGTTTGCCGGCTTCGAGCGCCGCGATCGCGTGGCGGGCGTGCAGGTTCGGTGTGGAGGAGACGAGGACCAGATCCACGTCGGGTGCACGGGCCAGCTCCTCGCCGCTCCCGAACGCGTGCGGGATCGCGAACTCTCGGGCGACGGTGCGCGCCCGCTCGAGGTTCCGGCTCGCGACCGCCGTAACCGTGACTCCTGGCACGAGGCCGAGCGCGGGCAGCTGGACCCGGCGCCCGAACCCCGTGCCGATCACGCCGACCCGGAGGGTCACAGCCCGGAGCGACAGGAGATCGTATCGGCCGCGAGCGGCACGGCGTCGAACGTGGCCCCGACGGCCAGACGCCCGCCCCCCACCGCGTCCAATCCGCCGCCGCGCGCCACGAGCGTGACGACGCCACCCTGTAGCGTCACGCGCACCGTGCCGCTGTCGAGTGATGTGCCGTGCGCGTATTCGGCCACGCTGTAGCGCACGGCGACGATCGCGCCACGGGCCGTCACCGTGTCCCCGCGCTGCAACAGCGGCCAGGGACCGCTCGCGATCGAGTCGGGGGTGCGCAGCCACACCGCCACCCCGTTGCCGCCGCTCGCGCCCTGGAGCAGGATGCCACCGCCCTCGCCCCGGCCGCCACTACAACGCCGCGCGCGCGCCGGCGTCTCGAACCGCACCGTGTCCCTCGGTGGGCGGGTGACCCACACACGCACCCGCGCCGACCGCGCGAACGCACCGCGGCAGTCCGCACCGAGGACGGCAAGCACGAGCGCGGCGAGCACTCCGCGCGCGGCGCGCGCCACCCGGGCCGCCCGGGCCGCCGTGGGCGTCAGGAGCGCGGCCCGCCGGCCGGCGGGGACGGCACGCCGAGCAGGGCGCGCGCGGCGAGCGTGGTGAGGGTGTGGGGGGCGAGCGCCGCCACGAGCCCCGCGGGCAGCGGCTGCGGTTTCAGGTGCCGGCGGTCCACGCACACCAGCACCATCCACCCCGCAGCCCGGAGCAACGGTGCATCATTGCGCAACACGTCGAAGTTGAGCGTCATCGATTTGGTCCCGACCCGCCCGATGTAGGTCGCGACCCGCAGCCGCTCGTCGAGACGCGCTGGGGAGTAGAACTCGCTGTGGACGGCCTTCCGGGGAAGGAAGATGTCGTAGCGGTCGAACAGCTGGGCATAGGCGAGGCCGCACGCCCGGAACAACTCGGTCTCGGCGATCTCGAAGAAGCGGACGTAGGACCCGTAAAAGATGATGCCGACGAAGTCCACGTCAGACCAGCGAACGTATTCCTCGATGATGAACGGAGTGGCCGGCATCGCTTCCCGAATCGTGGGCGCCGAGCGGGAAGCTAGGCGGCGCGAAACGGCGACGCCAGGATCGCGGAGCGCTAGGCGCGCACGGGGGAGCCCTGTCCCGGCCGCTCGCCGGGCCGCAGCCCGTAGGCCCGCAGCCGGCGCCACAGCGTGGTGCGGCTGATCCCGAGTCGGCGTGCCGCCTCGGCCAGCTTGCCTTGCGTGACCTCGAGCGCATCGAGGATCGCCTGGCGCTCCTGCTCCGCGAGCGTCCGGGTCTGGTCGCCACCCGGCAGGAACACCACCTCCCCGAGCTCCGTCGCGCCCTGCTTCAGCGGGCGCGCCCGGCCGCCCAACGCCATCAAGCGCTCGCGCAGCTCATCGGTGCGGGACGCCGTGGCGGGCTCGAACCCGTCGATCACGCGACGCGCCCGCTGGTTGGCGTATGACAGCCGGCCGTGCGCGTCGAACACGGCGACGCCTTCGTCGAGCGTCTCGAGCACCGCCTGGCTCATGGGCGCGAGCGTCTGCTGCGGCGGCAGATTGAGGTTTTTATCTCTCGCGGCCATACATCCTTGCCGAGCGGGATTCTCCAGCCACCGTGCCGCACTGGAGCGCAGCCATACACCAGACCAATGGACGCGGCGACGTCACCGCGCTAGCGGCGCCGGCCGCGCCGGCTGCCGCGGCCGCCCCGCACCAACCGCTGCCGTTCGTCCTTCGACAGGCCGCTCAACGCCTGGCGCAGCCCGTCGAGCGAGTCCGATCGCACCGCGTCGCGCTTGCCCCGCACCACCGTGAAGCGCACCGGCCGATCGAAGCGCGGCAAATCGGCGGGCTCGAGCCGCCGCGCCTGGCCTTCCTTCAAGCGCAACCGCACCACGCCCACCCCCTGCTCCACCTCGTAGTCGACGGACACGCGGTCTCCGTACAGGTGCAGCGAGGAGGGCAGCGCTTCGAGCTCGCGCCGCACGCCCTCCGGAATCGCCGCCTCCGGGTCCAAGCTCAGGCGCGTGTTGATGAACTCCTCCCATGAGCCAATACGCCCGAGCTGCGTCGCAAGTTGCGTCGCCACCTGGTCGGTGGACGCCTGGGCGAGACGCCCACCCGAGCGGCGCCAGTAGAAGCCGAAGCGCTCGAGCGCCTGGCGTATCCGGCCCTGGTCGGGGTGGGGGGTTTCGCCGGCGAGCAGGGCCTGGACGAGGGCCCCGCGAGCGGCGTCCGCCAGCTCGGGGGGGAAGGGGTTCGCGAGCAGCTCGCTGTCGCGCTCGAGCACAAACCCGAAGTAGCTGACCGTGTGCACCGTCATCAGGCCCTCGCGCCGGCGCTGGCGCTCGAACACGACCGTTGGCGGGCCGCGCCGAGCGTAGCGCCGGATCGCGCGCTCGGGGAGCTGGGTCCCCTCGATGCTCGCCCGGGGGACCCCGAAGCGGTCCGCGAAGTAGCGCAGCGTCCCGGCGACGGCGCCCCAGCTGCCGCTCACCGAGCCGCGGCTGACCCGGGCCTCGCGTCCGTCGGCCGTCTCCTCGTCGATCACCAAGTCGAAGGGCATGATCTTCGCGACGAGATCCGCGAACGCCGCCAGGGTCTTGTCCCCGGCGTAGGGCAGCCGCTCGGGCAGCGGCAGTTCGAGCTGGCGGTACACCGAGGCCGTGCCGAGCGCCACGTCCTCCATCGCCTTGACGAGCACACCGCGCCCCTGCGCCCAGTCATCGATAGCGTCGCGGAACAGGTGGCGTGGCAGCCCGTACACCTCGCCCGGGTAGCCGTGCTTGTTCACCGCCTCGGCATACACGTTGTACGCCGTGAGGTGATCGCTGCCCGAGACGATCAGCCCGCGCAGATCCCGCTCCTCGCGCGTCATGCGGTGCAGCGACTCGATGTTGGCGGCCACGGCGACCATCGGCACGAGGTCGGTATCGGCGTGGTACAGGAGCTCACCCCACGGTCGTTCCACCGGCATCGCTTCCACCTCGCGCCCGTAGCGGGTGAGCTGGCCGTGCTCGATCAGGCCGCGCTCGGTCAGGAGGTCGACGGCGTCGCGATACGCCCGGCGATCGAGCGGCACGGGAAGCTCCAAGTCGCGCGCGTCCACGCCGAGGGCGGCGCAGGTGATGGCGACGCGCTCCGCATCGCCCGCCAGCTGGAACTCGGGCGGGGTCGGCTCGAGCCGCTCGAACACGACGTCCCGATCACTCAGGATGTAGACCTCGCCCGCGTCCACTCGCCCGTGCACGCGCCCGGCCATCTGGAGGATCTCGTTCGCGCCGAGGTAGAGCCGGGTGAGCACGTTGCGGCCCCGCTCGACCACGTTCGTGTAGCGCGCGTCGTAGATCACCACCGTATCGAGGCCGCGGATGTTCAGGGCGGATTGTCCGGCCGCGGTCATCGCCAGGAGGAACGGCCGCCGCACCTCGCCGTCGAGGAAGGGCCGGATCACCCGGATCGGCTCGCCCCCGTGGTAGAACGCGGTCGCGACTCCCTGCCACCGGTTCCCGAGCTCGCGCGCGATCTGTTCGACCTCGGCCCTGGTCGGCACGAACACCGCCACGCCACGCCGCTCCCGCAGCACGCGCTTCATGAAGCGGTCATCGAGGAACTGGAGCGGCTGCTGGGCGAGCACCCGGACCCGGGCCGCCTTCGCGGGGTCGAAGGCGCGGGTCTCGAGCACCTCCGCGGCTTCGAGGTAGCGCGCGTAGAACGAGGGGTCCACCGTGGCCGAGAGCCAGACGAAGCGGCACCGGGCCCGCTTGCCGAGCGCGAGGCAGAGCTCGAGCTCCGCGGACGTCTGATGGATCTCGTCGACCACGAGCGTGTCGCGCGCCGTGATGAGCCCGTCCTCGAACCAGCGGCGCGCGATCCCCGTCGTGACGATCACGACGTTCCACGTCGGCGTCTCGGGCGTCGCTTCCCGCTCGCGGTTCACCACGCCGACCTTGAGGGGCGCCCCGCCCAGGACCGTGATGGCGATCGAGCGGATCGCGAGCGTCTTGCCCGTGCCCGTGGCCGCGACGATGCCGAACCCCTGGCCCGACCCGGCGAGGCGGCGGATGTCGTCACCGTGCTCGCGGGCCAGCAGGGTGTCGATGTCCAGGCCCATCGCGAGCTCGATCGTCTCGCACGCGGCGCGGGTCGGGGCGATCACGATGATGCGCCCCGTCGCAGGCTCGGCGGCGAGGAAGGCGGTGGGATCGGGAGGGAGGAAATGATCGCGGGACGGTCGCACGGTCGGAATATAGATCGGCGAGGGTGGCGGAGGCCGCCCACCATCATCCGGCGCTGGCAGCGCGCCGGCGCCGGGGAACTGGAGCGCGGAGCAAGGGGGAGGCGCGCGGGCGCGCCCCCCGCTCCACGACCGTACCGGCGACACTGCTTAGAGCGTCAGTCGCCGCTTCCGGACTGGCTCAGGGCACGCTCGACGGCGGAGCGGACGGCCGCGGCGCATCACTCGTCGCCGTGCTCGTGGTTGCCGTGCTCGTCATCGTATTGACCGTCGTCATGACGGCGGTGATGACGGTAGCCTCGGTATTCGCGCCGCTCCCATCCGAACTCGCCCCGCTCCACGACAAACGGGTGGCGATACCGGTACCGCCGCGGCGCGGGCACGACGAGGACGTCCGACTCAGCGTCGTACCCGTAGCGCGGACCGACGACGATCACGCCGGACACCTGGGGTCGCGGCAGGGCGAAACCGAGCATGACGGCGACGCGGGTCTGTGCCGTTGCGGGAGCGGCGGGGACCGCCGCAACCGCCAGCGCCACGCCGAATGCCACAGTGAATCGGTTCATGAGCCACCTCCCAATTGCCCATGGCGTGTCGGAAGGGTCGTGCCAGGAGCGCTCGCGTCCCGCTACTCGCGCTCGCGCACCGGGACTTACCCGTTGCGCGTGGGGCGGCGACGGCGGCGCGGGCGGTGTCCACCGGGCGGGTCACTCCGTGTCCGACGGGAGCGGGGCGGGCGCCCCGGGCATCCACGCCGCCACTCGAGATGGCGGTCTTCAACGCGACGGCGGCGGCACCACTTGCTTGATCAGTCGGAGCACTTCGGCGGGCTCAGCGTGGCGGCCGAGGGCCTTTTTGGAGAAGATCCGGCGCCCGTCGACCTCGACCTCGAACACGCCGCCGGAGGACTGGATCAGCTTCACGTCGGCGTGCGGGTACGTCTGACGAATTTCCGCCGCCAGACCGGCGGCCCGGGGCTC
>WNEZ01001617.1_pt1 | contig 19659 bp, 14 predicted proteins | sample 5400521 | NCBI WGS metagenome assembly WNEZ01 (sample SAMN13153339, study PRJNA577476) | soil metagenome | isolation source: 120 cm saprolite under Douglas fir tree site 2 hole 1 replicate 1 | place: USA:California | collected 2015-04-18 | reverse complement strand
GACGAAGACGCGCAGGCGCTGCGCGGACCGATGCAGCTCGGCGGCGACGCGCGGTAAGCCGAGGCTTCCCAATCCTGGCAGTGACACGTCGAACATGTCCGGCTTCGAAGGAAAATCGAGAAACAGCTGATCGGGGCGCAGTCCGAGCTCGCGCGCGAGCCGCTCCTCCACGCTCTCGAGCAGATCGGGATCCCGCGACGGCCAGTCGAAGGTCTCGGCGGGCAGGTCGGTAGCCGGAATGTCGAGTGCACGCTTGGCGAGCCGCCGCTCGCGCAGCGCCCGCGCCAGTCCGGTCTGATCGTTGTGCTGCAGCTCGTGGCTCAACCCGTCGTCGGTCGCGACCGCGATGTCGTCGGGAGACATGCGCCGGGCCGCGATGGCGCGGCGGACCAGCCGCTTGAACATCGCGGTCGCGCTGCGCACGGCGTGGTGCCAGTACACGTTGCGGTACATCTGATACTTCGCGAACAGCAGCGACTCGAGCGCCGCGAGCCCTTTGGCGTGCAGCGCCACCCCCTCCGCCGACACGGTGAGCGATGTGAGCAACCGGTCGACGTCGATGACGCCGTACGGTACGCCGCACATCGTCGCGTCGCGCGACAGATAGTCGAGTTTGTCGACGTCGATGGGTCCTGACACCAGGCCGGCGAGCGGGGACGAACTCGTTCCCTGAATCACCTCCAGCAGCCGGTCTGCTGAAACCCCCAGGCGCTCGAGTGCGGTCGCCAACGCGCCCGTCCGCAGGTGACGGGCGGCGAGACTCTCGTGCGGCGGGAGGCCCGCCTCTTCGAGCGCATGGGAGAACGGGTAATGGCCGATGTCATGCAACAGCGCCGCGAGCTGGACCTCCAGCTCTTTGGTGACACGACAGGCAAGATGGTACGCACCCAGCGCGTGCTCAAACCGGGTGTGCGTGGCGCCAGGGTACACGAGAAATGCGTGACCGAGCTGCCGGACGTACCGCAGACGCTGGAACGCCGGCGTATCGATGATGGCGAGCGCCTCGGACTCGAGGCGGATGTTGTTCCACAGCGGGTCGCGAACGACCTCGAATTGACTCAAGTCGTCGGTCCGGCCTCCCGGACACTCACCGGAACGAGCTCGGCGAACTGCTCGAAGTTCTTCCGGAAGAGGGCGGTCAGCTGCTTCGCCTGGACGTCGTACGCAGCCGGATCCTTCCACGTCGTCCGGGGATCGAGCAGGGCGTTCGGTACGCCGGGTACGTGCTTCGGCACTTCCAATCCGAACACCGGCTCCCGTCGCGTCGCCGCGCGGTCGAGCGCTCCGGCCAGGGCGGCGCGAATCATCGCCCGGGTGCTCTTCAGATCCACGCGATGTCCCACGCCGTAGGGCCCGCCCGTCCAACCCGTGTTCACGAGCCAGCACTGGACATCGTGCCGCGCGATGCGCTCGCCCAGCATCCTCGCGTAGACGCTGGGGGGCAGGGGCAGGAACGGCGCGCCAAAGCACGCGGAGAACGTTTCCTTCGGCTCCGTGACGCCGCGCTCGGTGCCCGCGACCTTCGCCGTGTAGCCGGAGAGGAAGTGATACATCGCCTGCTCGGGCGTCAGTTTCGCGATCGGCGGCATCACACCAAACGCGTCGCACGTCAGAAAGACGACGTGCGCGGGATGGCCGGCCATGCCTTCCGGAACGTGGTTCGGGATGTAGTGAATCGGATACGAGGCGCGCGTGTTCTCGGTGATACGCTGCGAGTCCAGGTCCACGACGCCCGTCTCGGGATTCACGTCCACGTTTTCGAGCACAGTGCCGAACATCTCCGTCGTCGCATAGATCTCGGGTTCACCTTCGCGCGACAGCCGGATCACTTTCGCGTAACAGCCGCCCTCGAAGTTGAAGATCCCTTGGTCGGACCAGCCGTGCTCGTCATCGCCGATCAACCGGCGCTCGGGATCGGCGGAGAGGGTCGTCTTCCCCGTTCCTGAGAGACCAAAGAACAACGCACAGTCGCCCTGCTTGCCGACATTGGCGGAGCAGTGCATCGAGAGCACACCCTGCTGCGGCAGCAGATAGTTGAGGACGCTGAAGATCGATTTCTTGAGCTCGCCGGCGTAGCGCGTGCCACCGATCAGAATCGTGCGCTGCGCAAAGCTCAGGATGATGAACGTGCCAGACTTGGTTCCATGGATGGCGGGGTCCGCCTGGAACTCGGGTGCGTGGAGCACCTCGAATCCCGGCTCGAAGCTCGCCAGCTCGCCGTCGGCAGGGCGTAGGAACATGTTGTAGACGAAGAGGGCGTGCCACGCGTTGGGCGTCACGAAGCGAATCGGGACGCGGAACGCGGGATCCGCGCCCGCGTACACGTCGCGCACGAACAGCTCCTGACCGCTCAAGTGCGTTTCGACGTCCGCCTTGAGGCGCTCGAACTTCTCGGGCGCCATCGGCTGATTCACTTTGCCCCACCAGATCTGGCGGGTGGAGACTGGCTCCTGGACCAGGAACTTGTCGTTCGGGCTGCGGCCGGTATGGGGCGACGTCACGGCGCAGAACGGTCCCCGCCCCCCGGACGTCACAATCCCCTCGCGCCGGCGCAGGGCGTGCTCGTACAGTTGAGACGGCGTCAGATTCCGGTACACATGCTGCGCAGTGGATATGCCCATTGCTCTATTCGGTTGACCGCGCGTGGCGGCGATACTCTAAAGCATCGACGGCGGCAATTACCGCCATATTCACGATGTCGGGGACCTCTGACAACCTTTGCAAGACATGGACCGGTCGGCCCATTCCCACAAGGATCGGCCCAATCGCCTGGGCGTCTCCGAGGCGGGCAAGCAGCTTGTAGGCGATGTTGGCAGCATTTAAGTCTGGGAATATCAATACGTTAGCCGGCCCCCGCAGCTTCGCGAATGGATATACCCGGGTCAGAATCCGCTCCACCACCGCGGTGTCAGCCTGCATCTCGCCGTCGACCTGCAGTTCCGGGTCGCGCTCGTGCAACAGTGCGACCGCCTGCTGCACCTTGGCTGCGGCAGGGTGCTTCACCGAGCCGAAATTCGAGAAAGACAGCATCGCGACTCGCGGCTCGATGCCGAGCCGCGTCACGAAGTTCGCGGTGGCCGTCGCGATCTCCGCGAGGGTCTCGGCGTCCGGCTCGATGTTCACCGTCGTGTCGGCGAAGAAGAAGGTCTGCTGGCGGAAGATCATCATGTAAATGCCGCTGACGTGCTTGCGCCCCGGCTCAGCGCCGATCACCTCGAGCGCCGCCCGCAACGCATCCGGATAGTCGATTTCCTCGCCGGCGACTAAAGCGTCGGTGCGCCCGGCGCGCAGCATCAACAGGCCGTAGTACATCGGATCGAGAATCCGGTTCTTCGCTTCTCGTAGCGTCATGCCGCGCCGCCGGCGGCGCTGCCACAGCTCCTGCGCGAGCTCATCGCGATCGGCGGCGGTCCGGGGATTGACGAGCTCGATGTCCTCGAGCGTCAGCGATCCGTCGTCGGCCTGCCGCCGGATCGCGTCGAGATCGCCGAGCAGAATGGGCCGCGCGATGCCTTCATCCGCGAGAATGCGGGAGGCGCGCAGGACGCGGGGATCGTCTCCCTCAGGAAACACGATGCTGGGTGGATCCTGCTGCGCTCGGGAAATGAGCCCGCGCATCACCTGCCGCTCGGGTCCGAGCCGCGCTTCCAGCTCCGTGCGGTACTCTTCGACGTCGATGATCCGCCCCGCGATGCCGGATGCGACGGCCGCCCACGCGACCGCCGGCGCGACCCATAGGAGTACGCGAGGATCGAACGGCTTGGGGATCAGGTACTCAGGCCCGAATTTCAGCTTCTCGCCCCCGTACGCGCGCGCGACCGACTCGGGCACATCCTGTTTCGCCAGCTCGGCGAGCGCGCGCGTGGCGGCCATCTCCATCTCCTCGTTGATCTTCTTGGCGCGCACGTCGAGCGCGCCGCGGAAAATGAACGGGAAGCCGAGGACGTTGTTCACCTGGTTCGGGAAATCCGACCGGCCCGTCGCAACGATCGCGTCCGGGCGGGCCTTCTTCGCCTCTTCCGGCATGATCTCGGGAGTCGGATTGGCGAGCGCGAAGATCACGGGCTTCTTCGCCATCGCCTGCAGCATATCGCCCGTCACGATCCCGGCGACCGACAGTCCCACGAACACATCGGCGCCCGCCAGCGCTTCGGCCAGCGTGCGCGCCTGCGTGTCGATCGCAAACCGTTGCTTGAACTCGTCCAATCCTTCGCGGCCTTTGTAGATCACGCCCTTGTGATCGGACATGACGATGTTTTCCCGGCGCACGCCGAGGCGCACGTAGTGCTCGGCGGTCGCGATCGCGGCCGCGCCGGCGCCCGCGAAGACGATCTTGACCTTGGAGATGTCTTTCTTGACGAGGAGCAATGCGTTGAGCAGTGCCGCGCCGGAAATAATGGCCGTGCCGTGCTGGTCATCGTGGAAGACGGGGATACCGAGCGTTTCGCGGAGGCGTTGCTCGATGTAGAAGCAATCGGGGGAGCGGATGTCCTCGAGATTGATCCCACCCACGGTCGGCTCGAGCAGCTGGCAGAAGCGGATGACGTCTTCCGGCTTCTCGGAGCCGACTTCCAGGTCGAACACGTCGATGTCGGCAAAGACCTTGAAGAGGATGCCCTTGCCCTCCATCACCGGCTTCCCGGCCAGCGCCCCGATGTTTCCCAGGCCGAGGACCGCCGTCCCGTTCGTGACGACGGCGACGAGATTGCCTTTGACGGTGTAGAGGTAGGCGTCGTCGGGTTTCTTGGCGATTTCGAGGCACGGCTCCGCCACGCCCGGCGTGTACGCCAGCGACAGATCGCGCTGATCCTTGAAGGGCTTTGTAGGGGTAACCTGGATCTTCCCAGGCCGACCCTGCGAGTGATAGTCGAGGGCCTCCTGGCGACGACTCTGGGGGACCAAGGACAGAAGTCCTTTCTTGAGAAGGAGTTATGCTAAGGGAGCGTGACGGAGCCTGTCAAGGCCGAGTCGTGGGTTGTAATATGCCCCCGATGCGGAAACGTTCGCTGTGGGTGCGCGCGCCGCTCCTCCTGCTCACGCTGTTGCAATTCAGCGTGCCGGCGGCTGCCGCCTGGGCGGATGCCCGCATCGGCGAGCCGTCCGGTCCGGCGCACATCGAGTCGCATTCCACCGCTGGCTGCGCTCGCATCCATCCGGCCGACTGCGCATTCCATCGCTTTCTCTCGGCACCGGTCGCGCGCAATACTCCGACGGTCATTCGGATTCGCGAAGGGCGCGGGATCAGCTGGACGCCCGCGGTCCTTCAGCATTCGTTGGCGGCAAGTGATCTCACTCTTCCCGATTCCCGCGCTCCTCCCACGCTCTCCTGAGTAACGGCGCCGCGCTTCTGCGGCGGCCGCAATCCCACAGTTACGGTCGCGTTTCACGACTCCTGCTGGAGACGTGTGCGCGCGTCCTAACCAGGAGAGCGTCATGCATTTCCTTACATTGCTTGCGTCGTTGTTCCCCGCGAGCGTCGGAGTGGTATCACCCGGCCTCGCACCATTGGCCAGCCCGCCGGTCACAATTCGAGTCGGTGCGAACGGCGATATCGGTGGTACGGTCGCCGATAGCGCAGTCGGAACACCGCTGGTCGGGGGCGAGGTCCGGATCCTTCAGGGGGACAATCTCGTCGCGACGACCGTGACGGACGCGTTCGGTCGCTACGTGATCCATAACCTTCCGGCCGGAGCCTATCAGGTCGAGGTCCGGTATCTGGGATATCGCGCCCAGACGCGAGATCTGTCCGTCGGCGCGACCGAAGGGTTCAGTCGCGCGGACTTCAAGCTCACGCCCTTGCCGATCAACCTCTCTGCCGTCGAAGTCGCTACGGCAGTGCCGCTCGCCGTCGACACACGCACGGGAAACCAGATCTTCAAGCAGAACGATTATCACGGGGCGCCCAACAGTACGACGTCCCAGCTATTGCAGCAGTCTATCGTGGGCGCGGCCCGCGCTCCAACGGGCGAGGTCCATATCCGCGGACAGCACGCGGAGTATACCTACTACGTGGACGGTGTACCCGTGCCCGCCGGCATCTCGGGGAGCTTGAACGAACTCTTCGATCCTCAGGTCGTGAATCAAATTGATTTCCAGACGGGGGGATGGGACGCCGAGTACGGCAACAAGAACGCTGCGGTGGTGAACATCACCACGCGGATTCCTACCGGCGGCTTCCACTTCGACGTCGCCGGGTTTGGTGGGTCGTTCAGGACCGGATTCCCGGCCAAAACACAATCGACGAACGGACAATCGCTGACGGTCAGCGCCAATTCCGGGAAGTGGGGGTTCTTCGCTTCCGGATCCAGGCAGGGCACCGATATGCGGCGCGAGCCAGTGGTATTCGACACGCTACACAACGCCGTCGAGAACTTCCACAACGACGGCACCGATCTGTTCGGATTCGCCAAGCTGCAGTACACTGCGACCGACCAGGACGTGGTCAACATCGAGGTCAACCGTTCGCGGACGCGCTTTGCGGTTCCCTTCGATTCCGTGGAAGGGATCATCGATGATCATCAGCAGGACGTCAACGGATTCGTGAACATTGGGTGGCGCCATCAGTTGGGGACGCAGAACCTGGAGCTCGGCCGGGCGTCGGAACTCTTCATCGGTACGTTCTTCCGCGATGGAAGTCTTGCGTACACGCCAGGGCTGACCGACTCGGCGACATTCACGTTCCCGGGAGATACGAACCGGTACATCATCGCCGAGGATCGGAGCTTCCGGACGACAGGCGCCAAGGTCGACTACACCGTGCGCGCGCATCACGGTCTCGAGTTCAAGACGGGCGTGCTCGCGCAGTTTACGAGCGGTCACGAAGATTTCTCGTCGCAAACCAACACGGGTACGTCCGGACCGAGGTCGAACTCCAACCTCAACGGGAGCGACGTGGGTGTGTACGCGCAGACCGCGATCGCGCCATCCGATCGGTGGGAGTTGAGGGCGGGCGCGCGCTTCGACAACCACAACGCCCCCTTTGCCGGAAACCAGAGCCAGATCAGCCCCCGCGCCAAGCTGAGCTTCTTCCCCAGCCCGGCCAATACGTTCTGGGTCTACTACGCACAGCTGTTCTTGCCCACGAACGTGGAGGATCTCCGTGCCATCACGAGCACGTCCCAGGGCGGCGTGGCGGCCGCGCCAACGCTTCCAGAGCGGGATGACTTCTTCGAGCTCGGTTTTGTGCACCGCTTTCCGTTCGGTGTGGTCAGCAAGATTTCGGCGTATCGGAAGAACAGCACCCCTGGAATAGACGACGCCACGGTGTCCGGAACGGCCATCGTGACCTCGGTCAACATCGCGCAGGTGAAGATCAACGGCCTCGAAGGAGTACTGGAAATCCGCCCGTCGGGTCCGTTCTCCGGCTATATGAACCTCGCGATCAATCACGCCTACGGGAGCCATCCGATCACGGGAGGCTTTTTCCCGCCGGATTCATCGCCGGGGTATTTCGACCTCGACCACGATCAGCGCCTCTCCGCGGTGGCCAGCGCGGTGTACTCGAGTCGCGGAGTCTATCTGTCTGCGACGGGGATCTATGGATCCGGTCTCACCAATGGCAACGATCCCGATTCGACGTATGGACAGGGCCTGTTCGATTTCAACAAGAGCACCCACGTGGACCCGAACCTTATCATCAACGCGAGTGCTGGCTATTCGTTCGCGGTCGGCAGCACGATAGTTCGCCCGCAGCTGTACATCGACAACGTATTTGATCGCAAGTATCTGCTGAAAGGTGCATTCTTTAGCGGAGCATCGGTCGGCCGGCCTCGGAGCCTGCAGCTCCGGGTCAGTATCGGCAGCTGAGCTCAACGCTCGTCAGGTCCGTATCTGCCATGTTGCACAAGGAGACGGAAGCTCGGGGCGGGGTTGGTGTATCAAGGTCGATCCAGACCAATAACGACGGAGTTCTAAAGTGGCTTTGAACACTCGGGTTTCACTGCTGGGAGTTCTTGCAAGCGTGGGAGGACTGGTCCTGACGGTCGCATGCAGTAGCGATTCGGCGGGGCCTGGCCTGCCGTCCTGCGGCGCGCACGGCACGCAGCTGACCCTGGCCGTTGGTTCTTACAGCTCCATCGACCCCGCGAGTGATTCGGGTTGTGTGACGTTCGCGGCCAATACCGCAGCCGACACCGCCGAATACTTGGTACTGCCGTGGTCGACCGGCGGCACGCCGGGGGCATCGGCGCCCTTCATGTTGCAGTCGGCGGAGCCCGTGCCGTCGATCTCGATGTCCCGCGCTTTCACGCCGTCCGGTCCGCGCAGCCGAGGTGCGACAGCCGCGGCCTTCGATCACTTCCTGCGGGAGCTCGCGACCAATCGTCGCTATCTGAGTACCGATCGATCGGCGCCCGTGGCTGCCTCTGCTGTGCCGCGGTCACCGGCCGGTCCACCGACGGTCGGCAATGCGCGCACGTTCAAGGTCTGCGCGAAGACGGACTGCTCGATACTGACCAATGTCGGGGCCGTTGCCCGGGCAGTGGGTACGCACATCGCCATCTATATCGATACGCTGGCGCCGTCTCCCGGGCTCAGCGCTGGCGATCTTGATTCGCTCAAGAACGTGTTCGATTCGCGGCTCTACCCGCTCGACACGACCACGTTCGGTCACGTGTCGGACATCGATTCCAACTCCGTCGTCATCGTCCTGATGACCAACCAGGTGAACAAGCTGGTCACGACGGCGACGTGTAACACCGACGGCTACATCGCAGGGTTCTTCTTCCCAGGGGATCTCGCCCCCGGCTTTTCGCAGAATTACAACAATGGCGAGATCTTCTATTCGATCGTGGCGGATTCCGCGGGGACGCTGAGTTGTGCCCACAAGAACTCGCAAGTCAACGACGTCACGCCCGTCACGTTCACCCACGAATTTCAGCACATGATCAATTTCGTCGAACACGTGATCGTAAAGGGCGCGAACAGATCTGAAGAGGGATGGCTGGACGAGGGCCTCTCGAAGTACGCAGAGGAGCTTGCCGGCCGCAGCTACCTGGCCCAGGCGGATACGGCCATGTTCAGCAAGTACGCCATCGGGTCCGTCTACGACGGATACCAGTACCTGCTCGCACCGGGCAGTACCCCGCTGCTGATCCCCGCCGACACGGGAACGTTGGCGATGGTAGGCGCGAGCTGGCTCTTCACCCGCTATATCGTGGATCAATTCGGTGCGGCGTTGCCGGGCAAGCTCGTCCAGACGTCATTGACGGGAGCCTCGAACGTCGCGGCGCAGACCGGCCAGCCCTTCGGCCAGACGATCAGCAACTGGGCGCTCGCGAACTGGGTCTCCGATCTGCCGGGATTCGCGGCGCCGAGCGAGCTCAAGTACACGACCTGGCACTTCCGCCGGACGTTCAGCTCACTCCATAGTCAGGACGCCCAGGACTTTCCGCTGGTTTACCCGGTCGTCCCGACATTCTCGGCGGGAGTCGCTGTGAGCCTCACGGGTACGCTCAGATCGGGCTCAGGTGCGTACCTGCGGGCCGTTCAGCCGGCGGGGGGAGCGGCGTTTACGCTCCATCTCAGCGCGAATGGCACGACCGCCGTTTCGCCGGTGGTCGTGCCGCGGCTAGTGGTTCTGCGGATTCGGTAGCGGTTTGTTGCCCATGCCGAGCCTGCGGAGCACTGCTGCCCCGACGAGCAGTAGCCCGTACATGCAGACGACCAGTGGGCCGGTGGGCAAATCCTTGGTGTAGGAGAGCCACAGGCCGAGGATGGATGCCAGCGCCCCAGAGCCCCACGAAATAATCGTCAGCTTGCGCTGGTCGGCCGTAAACAGATTCGCGATCACGGCCGGGACGACGAGGAAGCTGAACACCATCAAGACCCCGGCGATGGGGACTGCCAGCGTGATGACCACCCCGAACGACAGGTAGAAGACGAAGTCCCAGAGCTTGATATTCCAGCCCTGGGCCTCCGCCTGCTCGGGATGGAACGAGATGGTCAGGAAGCGGCGACGCAGCGCATAGTGGAAAAGTCCGAGTGCCGCGTAGACCACGGCGAGTTTTTTGATCGTGGACCACGTCACCCATAGCAAGCTGCCCACCAGCGTTTTCTCCACCGCCTCACCGCCCCCCGGCACTTTGTTGGCGACGAGAACGGCGGCCGCGGAGGCTACGACATAGACGATGCCGATGAAGGCCTCCTGCGGGACCCGGCCCGCCCCGCTGCCGCCGTGCACCGACGACCGCGTCAGCGCGAACAGAAACGCGCCAACGGCGGTCATCAGCAACGCGAACACGTACGTCAGCGGGGAGTCGGGTGACACGTGAAACAGTAGCGCGGATAGACTCCCCAGCGCGGCCATCTGCGCGAGCGACAAGTCGACGAAGATCACCTCGCGCGCGATGACGTGGAGGCCGAGGTACGACAGCATCGCGACGAGAATCATGCAGGCGACGAATGGCGGCAGCATCAACTCCAAGCCGCTCACGGAACCTCCTTCGCGCCGAAGGCTTGAGCGAGCTCGGACACCCACAGATTCACGAGGTCGGCGTACGTGGTCACGCCGACCTGGCCGCCGGTGTTGGATGGCACGATGACGGCCTTGGCGCCGGTGCGTTGCGCCACGTCCATCACCTGATTGCGGTCGTAGTAGTTGGTGGATAGCAGGACCTGGATGTGCTGGACCCGCATCGCGGTGATGATCTCCTGCACGTGCCGTGGCGTCGGCGGAATGCCGGGTTTCGGCTCGATGTAATCGAAGCAGGTAACCTGGAACTCGCGCGAGAAGTAGTCCCACTCCTTGTGGTAGCACGCCACCAGCTTGCCGCGGAACGGCATCCCCTGCTTCAGCCAGCCGCCCAACCGGCCGATAAGCGGAGCGCCCTGGTAGTGCTGTTGCCCGAGGAAATTGAACAGCTTGCCCTGACGATCGAGATCGGCAAGCGTCTCGCCGCCGATCAACTTCACCAGATCATCGCCGAACAATGCCCGATAGGTCCGGTCCTCGAAATCCTTTTCGCGAGCCGTGAAGTAGTCCGCGTTCTCGGGCGCGACGCGCTTCAACCCCCGGAGAATGTTGCGCGCGATGAGCACGGCATTGAGTGGGTCGGTCCAAATATGCGGATTCCCGTAGACGTGAATGTCGCCCTGCGAGCGCGACAGATTGACGGGAACGTCGAGCAGCGGCAGGCCCTGGTAGGCCGCCACATATCCAGGTCCGCCCTCGGTGATCTTCGAATTGTTCGCCTTGTCGAGCAACGCCGGCACCCACAGCTCGAGGTCCAGGCCCGTCGTCACGAACAAGTCCGCTTGCGCCAGCGTCGGCACGAAGCTCGGCTTGGGCTGCACGTAATGCGGATTCTCGTCCCCCACCGCGATGGAGCTGACCTTGCCGCGGTCCCCCACGATCTCCGTGGCGATCGCGGCGTATGTGGTGAGCGAGGTGACTACCTTCACCGGCGCCGCCGGTGCGCCGGGCCGTGAAGGTGAGCTCACGACGCCAAGCAACAGAGCAATGATCGATAGCATGTCAGTATGTCTCGTGTTTATGAGGTCCAATGGCCCAGACGGCCTGGAAGGCGATCTGGTGATCTGCAGCCGCGTTCGCGATCCGCTGCCACTGGTATTGAGCGCGGAGGAACACCCACTCGCTCTGCCACATGGTGAGTGAGGGAACCAATTGCCTCGTGATCACGCCGAACTCCGGCGATTCCACGTAGTCGTAACGGGCGCCGAGGATGAACCGCTGATTCAGCTTGTACGTCGAGCTGACGTAGCCACCCAGACGCGTCGGTCCCGTTCCAGCGACCTGCTTCTGCAGCGCGAGCAGCTCGCCGCGCAGCGTCCATTCGTGATACATCGCCCGGAGCGGCGGACGCCACGTGAGGCGGAACTCGACCCCGCCGACTTTCGTGCGCAATGAGGAGTCGGGGTCCGTGCCATACAGCGCCGTGCCGCCGATCTGCATGTAGGTCGAATGGTTGAGTTGCCAGAAGTTGAGGAGATGCAGCAGATACGTGGGTCTGCCGCTGTTCCCGAACAGCTCGGAGTCGCTCGCGCTCCGCGTCACCTGCGCCGTGAGCTCGTGAGTCCCCAATCCGCCAAACGCGCGGTAAAGAGAAATTCCAGTGCCGGCGAGCCCATCCCCCCCGAGGAAGGTCGTGATGGCGAGCGGGTACTCGGTCTCTGGGACCGCGTGCAGGTGCCAGCGATTGAGCTCGCCGAATTGCTGGCGGTATTTACCGAGGTCGAGTCGGATATGTCCCGGCAGGCCGGTCCAATATGCGTACCCTTCCTCCACACTGACGTGTCCGCCTTCGAGGCTGATGAAGATTTTCGTATGTGAGTAAGGATCGAGAGCCGACTGGAAACCGACTTCGAACTCTCGCGGATCGAAGTTATCGCGCTGCACGCCTCGGCCCGTGGCGTACGCGCGCACATCGCCCGTAGCGCCAATCTCGGGGTTCAGCTGCGCCTGATTGCGCTCCCGACCGACCGCTTGTGTCAGCGTATCCGCGGCCCGCGTCGTGTCGCTCAGGCCACCGCCCGCGGCCTGGCTGGCGGCCGCGCGCAACGCGGCGAGATCGTCACCGACCGGCGCTGCGGGAGGCGGGGCCGGGCGGCGTCCGAGGACGGCGAGCACGCTGTCCAATCTGGCGCGCAGTTGTCGCACCTGTGCCGCCAGAGAATCCATCTGTCGCTGCGTCGGTTGCTGGCCGGCTCCGGGCACCGTCAGACATGCCGTCGCCAGCAGCACCGCGCACACCGTGCGTATCATGTTGGATGACCTCTCCTGTTTGTACGAATTCGGGATCGCTCCGCAAAATGCGGAGCGCGTACGGGTGCTTCAGGAGAGGAACGGAGGAGGAGCTCGAGCGGCGGCGGTGAGTCGGACGACGGCCGCGAATGTCACGACCGGTTGCGTAAACACAACGCGGATCGCGGCCCGGGGGGTGGTCAGGGTAAACGCCTGCTGTCTCACGACGCGGGCGCTCGCGTAATGGCAGAGCGCGCAGCGCAGCTCGTCGTGAAGAATCGCGCACCGCGCATCATGCCGCGACTCAAACCCGGGCGGCGCCACGACCGCGTCGCGCGCGTGCGCCAACGTGATCGCGCCACCGCCCAGCGCCTGAATGGCGAGCAACAGCATGAGCGGAATGCGTTTCAGCATGGTCTCCTTCATACGCCGACGGCGGCTCGCGTGTTGCCGCGTGCGTACGCGCGCAAACGCCGCAGCATCCGGCGATCGTGCCGCAGCGGGTCATCTCGCTTTGGCGTTTCGATAATCTTAACGACGCCCGCCAAGCGCGGGTCCCGCATGATCCGGCGGAACGGCTCCGGTCCGATTTTCCCTTCGGCGATCCACTCGTGCCGATCTACGCGCGATCCGCGGGCGGCGCGGGAGTCGTTGAGATGCAAGCACTTAAGCAGATCGAACCCGATCACGCGGTCGAACTCCTCCCACACCGACTCGAGCCGCCCCAGATCGTACCCGACGGCGTGCAAATGGGCAGTGTCGAGGCAAAACCCCACCCGGGTCCGGATCTGGTCAGGCAGCGCGTTGCGCAGGTCGCGCAGCTCTTCGAACCGCGCCCCGAGCGCGGTGCCCGATCCCGCCGTCCCTTCGATCCATACCTCCACATCGCCGGGAACGGACTGCAGCGACTGCGTGTAACCCGCGGCGTTGCGCTCGAGGCCCGCCGCTCGATCGTCCATGTAGTTGCCCGGGTGCGAGACGACCGCACGCAGGCCCAGCGCTCGCGAGCGCTCCAGCTCCTTTTGAAAGCTCTCGATGCTCCGCGCCCGCAGCACCGGGTCGGGCGAGGCGAGGTTGATGAGATAGCTGTCGTGCGACACCACCGCCTCGAGCCGGTGGCGCGCAACCTCCTGCCGAAATCGCTCGATCTGATCTCCCGGGAGGACTCGCTCGCGCCACTGGTTCGGCGTCTTGGTAAAAAGTTGAATCGCCGTGGCGTGGAGGGATCCGCCCCGCGCCGGCGCCATCGCCACACCGCCCTGACTCGAGACGTGCGCGCCGAGCATCACCTTTCCTCGGTGAACGCGAAGCGCGAGATCAGGGGCACGAAGCGGACGCCGCCGGCCTGATGCTGCACCAACCGTTCACCGCTCGTAGGCCGTTCCAAGATGACCAGCTCTTGCGACGACAGGTCACCGACCGGAATGACCAGGCGTCCACCCGGCGCGAGCTGGGAAGTGAGTGGCTCGGGGATTCGTGGCGCCGCCGCGGCCACGATGATCCGGTCGAATGGCGCTTCCTCCGCCCAGCCCGCCGCGCCGTCCCCCAGGCGGGTTTCGATATTCGTGAGGCCGAGGCGGCGGAACCGCTCCTCGGCTTCGACGAGGAGGTCGGGAAGACGTTCGACCGTGAAGACTTTGCCGCTTGCGGCGAGATACGCGAGAATTGCGGTCTGGTACCCGGAGCCCGTGCCGATCTCGAGAATTCGGTGCGTGCGCTTGGGCTCCAGGCGCTCGGTCATGAGCGCGACGACGTACGGTTGCGAGATCGTCTGTCCGTTCCCGATCGGCAGGGGCGCGTCATTGTAGGCGTCGGTGGCTAAATGATGAGGCAGAAACCACTCGCGCGGCGCCCACCGCATCGCCGCGAGCACGCGCTCATCCCGTATCCCGCGCCCTGCGAGCTGCCGCATGACCATGCGGGTGCGAGGTTCACGGGTAATTGCCGCGGGACGTGCTTGCCTGGCCATGGGCTGAACTATACCTTGCCCCCGCCCCTAGCGCGGACGAAGTCGTTGTGCCGGACCTGTTTCGTCACCGCATTCTTCTGCTCGGCAGTCCTGCCAGCCGTCCCGAGGGTTTGGAGCGCGTGCTGGTCCGCGGCGGCTTTCAGGTCACCGAAGCGCCCTCCGTCAGTCCCCCCGATTTCATTCTGTACACCCCGGATCCAGGCGCCCCGAATCTCGCCGACGACGTCCGCACGCTGGCGACGCAATCGACGTACGGTGGCGCGCCGGTCTTCGTCCTCCTGACGCATGGGTCGGCCGAGGCCGCGACTGATGTGCTGCTCGCCGGGGCGCGGGACGCCCTCGTTGCGCCGATCCAGCTGCCGGAGCTGCGCGCGCGCCTCGACGCGCACATCCGCGCCCGGACGGAGGCGCGCGAAGCGCAGGAAGCGCTGCGCGCGCGGGACCTCCTGTTCGACATCTTCCAGGAAGTCTCCGCGGCCGTCCGTGCGGACGAGATTTTCCAGACGCTGGTGCGCCGCGTGGGCCAGGCATTCGGATTGTCGCACTGCTCGCTCGTACTCACCGCGCCGGGAGACGACAAGGGCCGGGTCGTCGCCGTCTACGAGAACCCTGCGATCCGGGACCTGCGTGTCGATCTGGGACGGTATCCCGAAATTCAGGAGGCGATCCGCACCGAGCGCCCGGTGGTGATCCACAACGTCCACGAGGATCCGCTCTTCGCGACCATCCGGCAGCATTGGAACAAGCAGCAGATCGACGTGAATGTGCAGGCGGCGGTGGCATTGCCCGTGTTCGTGCAGGGGCGCGCGGCGGGTGTCTTCTTCCTGCGGACCGAAAAAGGCGACCCCCAGCTGCGCGCGGCGGACGTGGCGTTCGCCAACACGATCGCCCAGGCGGCCGCGCGCGTCCTGGAAAACGAAGAGCGCCGCTCGGCGATCTATCGGCGCCAGATCAGCGCAGGCACCACCGACGAGACGACCGGCTGCGCGTCGCTCGACGCGCTCGACCGCCGCATGCGCGACGAGTTCGAGCGCGCGCGCCGCTACTCACTGCACTTTTCGCTCGTCGTGATCGACATCGATCATTTGCACGAGATCAACGACCGGCTGGGCCACACCGCGGGCGATCGTGTGCTGGGCGAGATCGGCGCCATCCTGCAGCGCGAGCTGCGCGCCCCCGATTTCGTCGCGCGCTACGGCGGCGACGAATTCGCGTGCGTCCTGCCCGAGACGGACGGCCCAGGCGGCCGCCACTTCGTCGAGCGGCTGCGGCAGGTGTTCGCCCGTCACACCTTCGGCGACCTGGGCCCGTCCAACGCGCCGGGCATTTCCGCCGGCGTGGTCGCCTATCCGCACAGCGAAGCGTTGCGGCCGGAAGATCTCTTCACGCTGGCGGAGAGCGCGCTGCAGCAGGCCAAGGGCGGCGCCCCCGACCGCATTGCGGTGATTGGAGAGGCCTAGTCGTTACGCCGCGGGCGGGGTGAGCGCAGCCAGTTGCCGGGATCCAGCGCGATGCCGCCTTGGCCGCGAATCTCGAAATGCAGGTGTGGGCCTTCGTCGCTCGACTCACCACCGACGTGGCCGATGACTTGCCCGCGAATCACGCGATCGCCCGGGCGGACGGTCGCATCATGCAGGTAGGCGTAGAACGTGTAGTAACCGCCGCCGTGGTCGATCAGCACCGACGTCAGGTATAGGCCGAGCGGGCCGGCGAGGCTGACGGTGCCGGCGGCGACCGAGCGGATCGGCGTGCCCACGGCAGCCTTGATGCCGATTCCGTGGCGCGGGATGCGCGTGTTGTTCGGGCCGGTCGTCGTTCCAAAGGGATAGATGATCGAACCCTCGACGGGCCAATCGAGGCCGCCGAGATCGGCGGTCGTGATCGTACCCGCGGCGGTCGTGACGCCGCGCGACTCCGCCTCGCGACGTGCGCGCTCGAGTGTCTCGATACGGTCGTTGAGCGACTTCTCGTCGCGGTCGAGGCGAGTGAGCCGCTGCTCCGCCTGGCGCGCGTTGCGGCGCGTCTCCCGCAGATTCGTTTCCCGCGCGTGCTCGAGCGCGAGGTAGCGCCCGAGCTCGTCCGTCCGCTCGCGGCGGCGCCGGCCCAGCGTCTCGCGCGCATCGACGAGCAGCTGGCGCTGCCGCGCGACGCGGTCGCGCAGCTTACCCATGTCGTTGGCGAGGAGACGGTCTTGGCGACTCACCAAATAGAGATACTTGTAGCGGGACAGGAGATCACCGAAGCTCTCGGCGGCGAGCAACACCTGCCAGCTGTACAGCGCCCCCCGCTTGTAGATGTCCACGAGCCGGCGCTCCAGCACCGCCCGCTTCTCGAGTAGCGCATCCTGCGCGATCAACAGGTCCACCGTGATCTGATCGATCTGCGTGCCGAGTCCCGTGATCTGCCGGTCCAGCTCGTTGACGATGCGGTTGGTCGACTGCTTCTGCGATTCGAGGTTGGCGATCTCGTCGGAGAGCGAGTGCGCTTGCGTGCGGAGCCGCGCCAGCTCCTGCTCGACCTCGGAGCGCTCCCGGCGGATGCCCTCGAGACGATGCTGATTGTCCTGCATCTGCTGCTGATAGGTGGGGCGTTGGGCGAAAACGGGGAATGGGGACAGGGGAATGGTGGCGAGCGCCAACATTACCAGCGTGCACCGTTCCCCATTCCCCATTCCCCATTCTTTCATACGCGCTTCAAGTGCCTGCCGACACTCATCGCGCTCCCGAAAAGACCAATGAGCGCGCCGAATCCGACGATCGCCGCCGCCTGCTCGTTGGTGAAGAACGCTGATTGCAGCAGGTATCTATTGATCCACAGATAGGCGCCAAACGATAGACCGATCGCGACGAGGCCGCCGAGCAGCCCCTTGATTGCGCCCTGGAGCAGGAAGGGCCGCCGGATGAAGCCGTCCGTTGCACCCACCAGTCGCATGATCGCGATTTCGCGGCTGCGCTGCAGCACCGCCATGCGGATCGTCGTGCCGATGATGATGATCGCCACGACCGCGAACGCGGCGCCCACAACGAAACCGACGGCCGCGGCCAGCCCGCGCAACCGGTCGAGCGTTTGGACCCAATCGCGACCATACCGTACGTCATCGACGAACCCGAATCCGCGCAGCCGCTCGGCGACGGCGGCGACGTGATCGGTGTCCCGAAAGCCGGGTTTGAGCTTTACCTCGATGGACGCGGGCAGAGGATTGCGCTCCAGCTCCTGCATCACGTCGCGCAGCTCGACCAGCTCGGCGCGGGCCCGGGCGAGGGCGTCGTCCTCTGAGACGTACGTCGCCGACTGCACTTCCGGAAAGGCTTCGACGTCTTTGAGCGCCTGCGCGGTCGCCTCGATCGGAGCGCCCGGCAGCAGATAGGCCACGACCTCGACCCGCTCCTCCACGCCGTGCAGCGCGTCCTGGAGATTGATGACGACCAGCCCGAAGAGCCCGAGGACGAACAGCGAAAATGCGATCGTCGTCACCGAAAGCACGGACAGCAGCGGAGCGCGCTTGAAGGTGAGGATCGCTTCGCGGAACGTGAGATTCATGGCGCGGCCGCCTGGTCGCGAGCCTCATCCACCGCGGAGTCGTACACCAGCGCGCCTTCCTGGAGCTCGATCACGCGGTAGGGTGCCTGGCGTACCAAATCGAGATCGTGGGTCGCCATCACGACCGCCGTGCCGCTGGCATTGATGTCCCGCAGCAGCTGGAACACGCCGCGCGTGGCGCGCTCGTCGAGGTTGCCCGTAGGCTCGTCGGCGAGCAGCACGGTCGGCTCGTTCACGAGGGCCCGGGCGATGGCGACGCGCTGCTGTTCGCCGCCGGAGAGCTCGCGGGGGTACGCCTGCGCCTTGGCGGCCAGGCCGACCTGTGTGAGGACGCGCATCACGCGCGCCGGGATCGTCGACGAGCGGGCACCCGTGACCTCGAGCGCAAACGCCACGTTCTCTTCGGCGGTGCGGTCCTCGAGGAGGCGGAAATCCTGGAAGACGATGCCGAGCTTGCGGCGAAGCAGGGCCACGTCGCGTGGCCGCATCTCGTTCACGTCGTATCCCGAAACGCGCACGTCGCCCGAGGTGGGACGCTCGTCGGCATAGATGAGCTTCATGACCGTCGACTTGCCCGCGCCGGAATGCCCGCCCTTGGGGAAGGCCTTGAAGACGTTGGTGAACTTGATCACTTAGTGCCGCGCCAGGGCCTGGGCGAAGTCCGCGATGAGATCATCGGGATCCTCCAGTCCCAGGGAAAATCTCAGGAATCCGTCCGGAATGCCAGTCTGCGCGCGCTGTTCCGCCGTAAGACTGGCGTGCGAGGTGAGCCGCGGTTCCGATACCAGCGTCTCGACGCCGCCGAGGCTGGGCGCGTGGGCCGCGATCGTGAGCGCCTTGAGGAAGCGCTCGGCGGCGCGCACCCCGCCCTTCAGCTCGATGCCGAGCATCCCGCCAAAGCCGCCCAGTATGCGTTTGGCCAGCTCGTGATCCGGATGTGACGGCAGGCCAGGGTAGTGGACCTTCGAGATCGCGTCCTGTTTCGCGCACCAGTCCGCGACCGCGAGGCCGATCTGGTTGTGACGCCGGACGCGCACGGTCAGCGTCCGCATGCCGCGGTCGATCAGCCAGGCGGCGAACGGATCGATGGCCTGTCCCCACACCTGCATCAGGCGGCGCACCTCGTCGACGACCTGGTCCGTTCCTGCCACGGCGCCGGCGATGACGTCGGTATGCCCGTTCAGGTATTTCGTCGCCGAGTGGATGACGAGATCGGCGCCGTGTTCGAGCGGCCGAAAATTCACCGGTGACGCGAACGTCGAATCGACGATGAGGGCCAGTCCCTCGGCTTTGCAGACGGTGGCGACCGGCTCGAGATCGATAACGCGCAGTAAGGGATTCGTGGGCGTTTCGAGGAACACGGCGCGCGTCGTCTTGCGAAGCGCGCGTTTCCAGGTGCGCTGCTGCGTCGGATTTACGAACGAGACGTCGATCCCCAGCTTCCCGAACT
>WNEZ01002527.1_pt1 | contig 19671 bp, 16 predicted proteins | sample 5400521 | NCBI WGS metagenome assembly WNEZ01 (sample SAMN13153339, study PRJNA577476) | soil metagenome | isolation source: 120 cm saprolite under Douglas fir tree site 2 hole 1 replicate 1 | place: USA:California | collected 2015-04-18 | reverse complement strand
TCGACGATGTGATAACATCCCACTTGGGACCAGCGATCCGGTCGCGGCGGGGTACGTTACGAACTTAGCTCATCCCGGCGGCAACATCACAGGGGTCAGCAGTGACACCGGCCCGTCCCTTTGTGGAAGGCGGATCGCGCTGCTACGCGAATTGCTTCCTGACATGTCGAAGCTGGCCGTCCTCACCCTGCGTGTAGGCTGGCCGACGCAAAATAATCCTATCGCTTTGCGAGTATTGGGATCTTCTTCGACGAGTAATATCTCGCCTTTCGAATCAGTCGGCATAGATCGTCGCCTGTAAATTCATAAGCACAATTGCACCTCGACCGGCCGAATCGAAATTCGGCCCTGTTCGTTGGTCCGTTGATTATTTGCCCTGCATCAGAACGCCGCGATGCCGGTGATCGCACGGCCGAGAATTAACGCATGGATGTCATGCGTGCCCTCGTATGTGTTCACCACCTCCAGGTTCACCAGATGCCGCGCGACGCCGAACTCGTCGCTGATGCCGTTGCCGCCGAGCATGTCGCGCGCGGTCCGAGCAATCTCCAGCGCCTTGCCGCAACTGTTGCGTTTCATGATGCTGGTGATCTCGACCGCGGCGTCGCCGTCATCCTTCAGGCGACCTAGGCGCAGGCAGCCCTGCAGCCCGAGCGTAATGTCGGTGAGCATATCGGCGAGTTTCTTCTGGATCAGTTGGTTGGACGCGAGAGGCTTGCCGAACTGCTTGCGATCGAGCACGTACTGCCGCGCGCGCAGGTAGCAGTCTTCGGCAGCACCGAGGGCGCCCCATGCGATTCCGTAGCGTGCGCTATTGAGGCAAGTGAAGGGCCCCTTCAAACCACGAACATCGGGGAAGGCGTTCTCTTCCGGGCAGAACACCTCGTCCAGAACGATCTCGCCGGTGATGGATGCCTTCAGGCCAACCTTGCCATGCACCGCCGGCGCGGTGAGGCCCTTGGCTCCCTTTTCGAGTACAAACCCCCGGATCGAGCCCTCGTCATCCTTGGCCCAAACGACAAACACGTCCGCAATCGGGCTGTTCGTGATCCACATCTTCGAACCGGATAAGAAGTACCCGCCGCTCACTTTTCGCGCGCGCGTGACCATGCTGCCGGGATCCGAGCCATGGTTAGGCTCTGTCAGGCCGAAGCACCCGATCCACTCGCCGCTCGCGAGCTTGGGCAGGTATTTTTGCTTGGTGGCTTCGTTGCCGAATTCGTTGATGGGCACCATCACCAGCGAACTCTGCACGCTCATCATGGAGCGGTAGCCGGAGTCCACCCGCTCGACCTCTCGTGCAATCAGCCCATAGCTCACATAATTCAGCCCGGCACCCCCATACACTTCAGGAATGGTCGAACCGAGCAGACCCAATTCGCCCATTTCGCGAAAGATCGCGATATCAGTACGCTCATGACGGAAGGCATCCTGCACGCGCGGCAGCAGCTTGTCCTGACAATACGCGTGGGCGGTGTCGCGCACAGCGCGCTCGTCCTCGTGAAGCTGGCCACCGAGATGCAGCGGGTCGGACCAGTCGAATGCAGAACGCGATGAGCTCATTTCAGTTCTCCAAGATGGTTATTTGAGGATGGTTGGGCGGCCCGTCGCGTCATTCACGCACAACGGCGGTGACTTCGATTTCAACCTTGGCGCGGTCTTCCATCAGCGCGCTGACCTGAACCGCTGTCATAGCGATGTCATAGCTGCCGATAATTTCGCGAAACGCCGCGCCAATAGCCGGCAAGGCAGCCAGGTATTCGCGTTTGTCCGTGACGTACCAGGTCATGCGCGAGATATGCGCGGGCTTTGCGCCGCCGACACCGAGTACAGCCACGATATTCTCCAGAGCCTGCCGCGCCTGGCCCGCGAAATCGTCGGTGTGGAATACCTCGTTGGCGTCCCAGCCGATCATGCCGGATACGAAGATGTGGCGGCCAGTGGCCGAGACACCGTTGGCATAGCCTTTCGGACGCTTCCAACCTTGGGGCAACAATGAATGCATGGATTAACATCCTTTTTCGGGGGGTTGTTGCGATCAGCAGGCTTCGCGGAAGCGTTCGACCGCCGCATGAAGATCTGGCGGGATTGCCGTTGCCCGATGCGTTTCCAGGCTCGTCGTGACGATGACCTGCCGCGCCCGGAGGCGCTCCTCGCTGTCGGACTTGCAATCCAGCAGCAACACCAGCGAGCGCGAGCCGAGTTTCTCCACTTCGAGACCGAACGTGACGATGTCGCCCATCCGGCTGATCGCACAAAAATCGGTCTGCAGGTTGACAGTCGGCATGCCGATGCGGCGGCGTCCAATCAGGTCGGCATAGGAAATACCGAGGCCGTCGGTCACCCAATCCTCGACTAGGCCATTCAGCCGGATGAAATACTGCGGAAAGAACACGATGCCGGACGGATCGCAGTCGCCGAAGCGAATACGCATCGATCTTTCAAAGCGAGAACGCCGGATGGGATCGTTTGCCACGTCACACCCCGATATAGCGATGCCAGAGATCGGGGTCGGCTGCCAACACCTCGGAGCCACCTTCCCAGACAACGCTGCCGCGCTCGATGATGGTGTGACGGTTCGCCAGCCGGATCAAGCGCTGCACATACTTATCGATGACCAGGATGGACTGCCCGTGCGCCCTCAACTGATTCAGGCATGACCAGATGGTTTCGCGGATCAGTGGCGCCAGACCTTCGGTCGCTTCGTCAAGAATCAGCAGATGCGGGTTCGTCATCAATGCCCGGCCAATGGCGAGCATCTGCTGCTCTCCCCCGGAAAGTTGATTACCCAAATTCGCGCGCCTTTCCCGCAGCCGCGGAAATAACCCGTAGACACGATCCAGCGTCCACGGCTGGACGGTGCGGCTGCGGTTGGCGGCGAAGGCACGCAAATTTTCTTCCACCGACAAATTCGAGAAGATCATTCGCCCTTCCGGAACCCGAGCAGCGTGGCCACGTCACCGTCGTTGATGCGCAACGTGATACCAAACAACACCTGGCTGGAACCGTAGGCCGCTTCCAGATTCTCGACTTCAAGAAGCGCTGACATCACAGACACTCCATCTCGTCGCCGAGATATGCGCGCTTCACCTCGGGATTGGCGCGTATCTGATCTGGGGTTCCGGAGGCGACGACACGACCGAAGACGAGTGTCGAGATCGTGTCCGCAAGCCGGAACACTGCGTCCATATCGTGCTCTACGAGCAGGAAACTTCGCTCGCCGCGCAGGTCGAGCAGGAGTTCGACCATGCGCTCGCTTTCGTCCGGACCCATGCCGGCCATGGGTTCGTCCAGCAGCAGCAGTCTGGCCCCGGTCGCCAACGCAATACCCACTTCAAGTTGACGCTGCTCACCATGCGACATGCCGCCGGCGTCGTGATCGAGCCGGTGGCCGAGCCCTACCCGGGCAGCGATGGCGGCCGCTTCGTCGTAACGCCGCAGTTCGCTGCGTGCGGACCCAAAAAAGCGGAGACTGGAGCCGTCGCGGGCCTGGATCGCCAATGCTATGTTGTCGAGCACCGACAGCCGTCTGAATATGCTGGTGATCTGGTAGGATCGGACCAGCCCTCGGTGCACGCGATCATGCATCGCCATTCGGGTGATATCAGCTCCCTCGAACAGGATCACACCCTGGTCAGGCGAAAGTTCACCCGAGAGCTGACGGATGAGCGTCGTCTTGCCGGCTCCGTTCGGACCAATCAGTGCGTGGATCTCGCCTGGACGCACAATGATTTCGGCATGATCGGTGGCGACCAATCCGCCAAATCGCTTCACCAGCCCCACTACCTTGAGCAGAGATACATCGCTCATGACCGTCCTCCCCGCCGAAATACACTTATCAATCCGTTCGGCGCAGCAAGTACGACAGCGAGAAGCATGGCGCCGAGAAACAACTGCCAGTGGATCGTGAAATGGCTCAGGATTTCCTCAAGTAGCAGGAACACCAGGGCGCCGAGGACACCGCCCCACAGTGACAAAGGTCGACAGGTTGGCCAGTAGGGCTCCGGCGAGCCCGCCCAGGCCGCCAGCCAGAACAAAGGCGATCAGCTTGAAGCGCATCACGGGAAAGCCGACCGCCGTCATGCGCACTTCGTTCTCGCGTATCGCCTGGAGAACATGCCCGAAGCGCGAATTGAGCAGCCGCCACACCAGAACAAACGCCGCCGCAGCAATGATAAGAACCGTAAAATAGAACGCCGTGTCGCTCGTGAGGTTAACGCCCAGGCCAAGCTTCGAACGCCCGGACAACTGAAAACCGTCGTCACCGCCGTATTTCTTGATCGAAACCGCGAGAAAATAGAGCATCTGCGCGAACGCCAGGGTGATCATTATGAAATACACCCCGCGCGTACGCAGACTGATCACGCCGATGATGGCCGCGGCAGCCGCCGCGACCAGCGCCGCCAGGGGCCACGCGATCCAGGCGGACATCACGTGCGCATCTGCCAGCACGACGATCGTGTAAGCGCCCAGTCCGACAAACGCGGCGTGACCGAAACTGATCATGCCGCCAAATCCGAGGATCAGGTTCAGGCTCGTCGCGGCGAGCGCGAAGATTAGGATGCGGCTTGCCACCGAAACGTAGAAGTCGCCACCGAGCGCTGCAGCCACGAGCGGAAAGGCCACCAGCACAATCACGAGAGGCACAACTACGCCCAGATTCAAGGTGTGATCCAGCAAGCCGGGAGCCGGTTGCACGCGATTGGTTGGGAACGTTGGTGTTGCAATCATCACGGGACGTACGCCTCAACCGTTTGCCGGGAACAGCCCGCTGGGTTTCCAGAACAGAACCGCCGCCATCAGTACGTAGATCAATATGGAAGCCACGGCGGGACCGGCGTTGGCGGCAACGTCGGGACCCATGAGTTCGCCAAACAGGATCGGGATGAGCGTCCGCCCCGTCGTATCGACCACACCCACAAGCAGCGCCCCCACCAGCGCGCCGCGAACCGATCCGATGCCGCCGATGACGATGACAACAAAGGCGAGGATCAGAATGCTCTCACCCATGCCAACCTGCACAGCGAGCAACGGCCCGAGCATGCCGCCGGCAATGGCGCACAGCGCAGCGCCGACGCCAAACAGACCCGTGAACAGCCACCCGACATTGGCGCCCATCATCATGGCCATCTGGCGGTTTGACGCCCCGGCGCGCACCTGCATTCCCACGCGCGTGCGCGTAATCAGCAGCCAGAGCACGAGTGCGACGACCAGACCGACCGCGATGATCAGCAATCGGTAGATCGGGTAGCTGAAGCCGGGAAACAACTGGACCGGTCCCGACAATATCTCTGGGGGATTAAGCGAGATCGGCTGAGGGCCCCAGATAAGGCGCACGACTTCGTTGCACATCAGCAGGATACCGAACGTCCCGAGCACCTGCGATAGGTGATCGCGCGTATACAGCCTTCGCAACAGGCTCATCTCAAGCAGGATGCCAAACAGAACGCAGCCCGCTACGCCGGTCACCAGACCAATGAGATAGGACCCGCTTGCCGCCGCGGCTGTGGCAACGAGGTAGGCACCGATCATATACATCGAGCCGTGCGCCAGATTGATCATGTCCATGATGCCGAAGACGAGCGTCAAACCAGCCGCCAGCAAAAACAGCATCAATCCAAACACGAGTCCGTTAAGCAGCTGCTCGACAACAAGGATCGCATCCATCGGGAGAGCCCTGCGCTGGTTGGAGTTGTCAGTCCGTCGGCATCTTGCAGTCGGCGGCATACGCATCGGCATGCGCCTTGAGCACGGTATCGAGCGTGCGATTCGTTATCCGGCCCTTATCGTCGCGGACGATTTCGCGCATGAAATAGTCCTGGATCGGAAACTGGTTGGTGTTGAACTTGAACGCCCCGCGGACCGATTCAAAGTGCGCGGCAAGCAGCGCCTGACGAACGGCGACCTTGTTGTCCAGATTGCCCTTGACCTCCCGCACCGCCGCATCGATGAGGCGCGCCGCATCGTAGCCCTGCGAAGCGTAGAGCGTGGGCAGCCTGCCATAGGCCTTCTCGAACTCGGCGACAAAGGTCTTGTTGGCGTCATTCTTGAGGTCGTGCGCCCAGTGCGAGGAATTGAACATGCCGAGCATCGGTTCGCCGACGGCTTTGATCACATCCTCGTCCGCCGAGAAGCCCGGGCCGAACAGCGCGATATCTTTTCCGAGGCCTGCGCCGTTGAACTGCTTGATGAAGTTGATACCGAGACCGCCTGGCAAGAAAATATACACGGCGTCCGGCTTGGCGGCGCGCAGCCGCGACAGTTCGGCACCGTAGTCAAGCTGGTTCAGAGACGTGTAGACTTCCAGCGCAACGTCGCCTTTGTAGAAGCGTTTGAAGCCGGTCAGCGCGTCCTTTCCTGCGGGATAGTTAGGCGCGATCAACGCCACTTTCTTGAAGCCCTTATCGGTAACGTATTTTCCTGCTGCTTCATGCAAATTGTCGTTCTGCCAGGAAACACTGAAGAAGTAGGGATTGCACTGCTCGCCGGCATATTGCGAAGGACCGGCATTGGAGCTGATGTAGAATGTCTTCGACGCAAAGGTCGGCGCGCCCGCCGCAAGCATCACATTGGTGAAGACGATGCCGGTCATGAAGTCGACCTTCTCCAGCCGCACCAGGCGGTCGGCCGTCTGACGCCCGGTGTCAGGGCTGGCGTTGTCGTCCGCAACGACCACGTCGGCTTTCAAATCACCGAGCTTGCCGCCATTCAGCTTGACGGCAAGCTGAAAGCCGTCGCGTATGTCGACACCAAGGGCTGCGCCGGGCCCCGACAACGTCGACAACAAGCCTACCTTGACCTGATCGGCCGCCATCGCGCCGGCGGCGATGGAAGAAGCGGCCGCTCCAATCAGGATGCCCAAAGCAAGGTTGCGTATTGATGTGCGGCGCATGTCGAAATCTCCTCCGTTACGGATATTGGCTTCTGATCAACGAAAATCGTGCAGCTTGAACCGCTGCAGCTTGCCTGTCTGGGTTCTTGGCAGCTTGTCGATGAAGGCCACGGCGCGCGGATATTTGTAGGGCGCGACGGTCTTCTTGACGAAATCCTGCAGTGTCTTGGCCATCGTTTCGCCGGGCACATGACCGGGCCTCAGGACCACAAAGGCCTTGACGATTTGACCGCGCTCTTCGTCGGGCTCGCCAATCACGCCACATTCGGCCACCGCCGGATGCAGCATCAAGGCATCCTCGATCTCGGGGCTGGCAATGTTGTATCCGGCCGAGATGATCATGTCGTCGGTACGCGCGTGGTAATGAAAGTAACCGTCGGCATCGCGCATATAGGCGTCGCCGGTGTAATTCCATCCGTTGCGAACGTAGGTCTTCTGGCGCTCGTCAGCGAGGTAGCGGCAACCGGTCGGCCCCTTGACGCGCAGCTTTCCGACCACGCCGGGCGGCACTTCGCGATCATTGTCGTCAACCACTTCGGCCCGATACCCGGGCACGGGAAGCCCGGTGGCGCCAGGACGCGCGTTTGCCTCGTCGGCCGAAATGAAGATGTGCAGCATCTCGGTCGCGCCGATGCCGTCGATCAATTCGATCCCGGTCGCTTCCTTCCACATTGCCCGCGTCGATGCCGGCAGCGCCTCGCCGGCCGAGACGCATTTGCGCAACGGCGTCCTGCGCAACTCCACGCCGCGCGCCGCCAATGTCCGGTATGACGTCGGCGCGGTGAACGACACGGTAGCTCCGAATTCCTTGATCCCGTCGAGCAATTGCGGGGGGCCGCACTTCTCGAGCAATACTGTCGAGGCACCAATCGACATCGGAAAGAGGAGCAGACCACCCAAGCCGAAGGTGAATGCCAGCGGCGGACTGCCGATGAACACGTCGTCAGGCACCGCGCGCAATACATGCGGCGGCCAGCAGCGGCAGCTGGCCAGAATGTCCCGATGGAAATGTATCGTGGCCTTCGGCACGCCGGTGGTTCCCGATGTGAAACCCAGGAGGCAGATGTCGTCCGAAGCGGTATCGACGTTGTCGAACGGATGCGAGAAGCGCTCCATTGCGCGCTCCAGGCTGTCCGGGCCGTCATAGTTGAAGTGGCGGATCCAGCGCATTCCCGGGCAAGCGAGCGCGGCTTCGCGCATCTCGTCCGCCAGGCTGGCGTCGCAGAGCGCATGACTGACCTGGCCGATTTCGATGATGGCCTTCAGCTCCTTGGCACGCAGCAGCGGCATGGTGGCCACCGCAATACCGCCGGCCTTGATCACGGCAAACCAGCAAGCCGCAAGCATGGGGTTGTTGGGCGCGCGCAGCAGCACGCGGTTGCCCGGAACAAGCCCCATCTCATTGACCAGCACATGCGCGATGCGATCAGCCTTGTCCTGCAGGTTACGATAGGTCCAGGTCAGACCGGGCGCGCGAACGCAGACGCGATCCCCTCGGCCTTCGATGACATGGCGATCGAGAAGCTCGGTCGCACAGTTCATCTGCTCCGGAAACGTCAGCTCCGCCAGTTCGAACAGGAACTCCGGCTGCAATTCCGGAGCAGGCAGCCTGTCGCGAGCAAAGGTGTCTGAGTGGGCGCTGGGCATGAAAGACCTCTTGACGGCAGTTCGATCTAGGCGGGGTTCTGACTGGCGTTGCGCAGCAACTCGCGCGCGATGATCAGCTGCTGCACTTCGGTGGCGCCCTCATAGATCCGCAGCGCGCGGATCTCGCGATACAGGCGTTCGACGGGGACTTCGGAAACCACACCCAATCCGCCCCAGAGCTGCACCGCGGCGTCGATGACCTGCTGCGCGCCCTCCGTGGCCACCATCTTGGCCATCGCCGCTTCTTTCGTGACGTTGCCGCCCTGATCGCGCTGCCAGGCGGCGCGATAGGTCTGCAGCGCGGCGCTATCGATCGTGGTTGCCATCTGCGCCAGCTTGGCCTGGGTGAGCTGGAAGTCGGACAGAACACCGTTGAACATCTTGCGGCTGGTGGCGCGCGCGAGTCCCTCGGCCAGCGCGCGGCGCGCGAACCCAAGGGCCGCCGCCGCGACCGACGTACGGAAGACGTCGAGCGTGCGCATCGCTACCTTGAAACCTTCGCCCGGCGCACCCACGCGCTGCGCCTGGCTCACGCGACAATTGGTAAATCGCAAACGCGCCAGCGGATGCGGCGCGATCACATTGATGCGCTCGGCGATCTCGAAACCTGGCGTGTCGGCATCAACGATGAAGGCGCTGATACCCCTCGCCCCCGGCGCCTCGCCGGTGCGGGCGAAGACCACGTAGAAATCGGCGATGCCGCCGTTGGATATCCAGGTCTTCTCACCATCGAGGACGTAGTCGCTGCCGTCGGCCCTTGCCGCGCAGCCCATTGCGGCGACGTCAGAACCGGCTGCAGTCTCCGAGAGAGCAAATGCAGCAATCGCCTCACCGCGCGCAACACGCGTCAGGTATCGCGCTTTTTGCTTGTCGGTGCCGGCCAGACTGATCGCGCCGGAGCCGAGACCCTGCATGGCGAACGCAAAGTCGGCGAGGCCCGAGTGGCGCGCCAACGTCTCGCGAATGAGACAGATCGCGCGCGTGTCGATGGCATCCGTTGCGCCGCCCCATTCGCGGCCGCCGACGGCGTTGGAAAGCCAGCCGTCCGCGCCGAGCGCACGCACCAGCGCGCGGCATTCGGCATCGACGTCATGACCGTGGTGTTGCGACACGGAACGTTTGGCCCACGCATCGAGAGTCAGCGCCAATTCACGGTGACGCGGCTCAAAGAACGGCCAATTGAGGTAGCTGGTATCGGTCATGACACGTCCCTCTCAGTTGCCTTCGAATGTCGGCTTGCGGCGATCGACGAAAGCGTCGTAGGCGCGCTTGAAGTCCTGGGTAAGCATGCACAGCGCCTGCGCCTGCGCTTCGGCTTCGATCGATTGTTCGATCGTCATGGACCATTCCTGGTGCAGCATGGTCTTGGTGATACCGTTGGCGAAGGTGGGACCCGCGACGAAATCGCGGGCCAGCCTCTCTGCCTCAGCCAGAAGACTTTCCGGCAGCACAAGCCGGTTGAAGAAGCCCCAGCGCTCGCCTTCTTCGCCGCCCAGTGAGCGACCGCTGTAGAGCAGTTCGCTGGCGCGGCCTTGGCCGATGATCCTGGGCAGGATCGCGCAGGCGCCCATATCGCAGCCCGCCAGCCCCACCCGGTTGAACAGGAAGGCGACCTTGCTTCGCGCCGTGCCCAGACGCAGGTCGCTGGCCATCGCCACAATCGCACCGGCGCCGGCGCACACGCCGTCGACCGCGGCCACGATGGGTTGCGGACAGCGGCGCATCGCGAGGACGAGATCGCCGGTCATGCGAGTGAACGTCAGCAGGTCCGGCGCGCTGAGTTGCACCAAGGGGCCAATGATCTCGTGTACATCGCCGCCGGAACAAAAGTTGTCGCCGGCTCCCGCTATCACCACGGCGTGCACGTCGGTTGCGTAGGCAAGCTGGCGAAACAGATCACGCAGCTCCGCATAGCCTGCAAAGGCGAGCGGGTTCTTGCGCTCCGGGCGGTTGAGGATGATGGTGGCAACGCCGCCTTCAACCTGCCAGCGGAAATTCTCGGCTTGATAGCCGCTCAACTGGCGACGATTGCCTTCGACCACCGCAGGATCGAGATGTGAGGTCATGGATTTTCCTTGCGATTGTTTCGGCGTGGCTTGCGTGGACTGCTCGACCTCTCGCCGAGAGAGTCGGGTTCCTTCCGGGCCAGATGAACGCGGAACTGGCCAAGGAGCTCGTAGAGCGCATCCCTTTGTTCGATGCCGAAGCCGTCGAACATTTCGACCAACCAGGCCTCATGCGCTTCAGCCATCAGCAGGAATTGCTTGCGGCCGGCGGCGGTGAGCTTGACGATCATCGAACGGCGGTCGAACCTATCCGGCGCACGCTGCACCCAGCCTTCGGCCACCAATTGATCCGTGAGGCCCGTGACGTTACCGCCGGTCACCATCAGGTATCGCGAGAGCGCGTTCATCCGAAGGCCTTCAGGGTGGCGCTCGAGCTGGGCAAGATAGTCGAAGCGGGGCAAGGTTGTGTCGAAGCGCTGACGCAGGCGGGTACGTATCTCCTGCTCAATTTGCGTGCTGCACGACAGCAACCGCAGCCATAATTTTACCGCGCCATGGTCAGTCGACTGCGCGCGAGCCTCGCGCCCGATGCTGTTCTCGCCCAAGGCATGCACCAGCTTCAATTTGGGTGGCTTTTGCATCTCACATCACCTCGCCGCCGCTGACGGAGATCGACTGGCCGTTGATGGCGCTCGCACCGGAACCGCACAACCAGGCGACGGTGCTTGCCACTTCCTCGGGCTGGATGATCCGTCCTTGTGGATTATGTCGCGCGAATTCGGCGCGCGCCTCTTCGGCTCCGCGGCCGGTCTTGGCAACGACGTTGTCTACGCTCGACCGCAGCAGGTCGGTTTCCGTGTAGCCAGGGCACACCGCGTTGACGGTAATGCCCTTGGATGCGACTTCCAGCGCCAGCGAGCGTGTCAGGCCGATGACGCCATGTTTTGCCGCCGCGTAGGCGCTGACATAGGCGTAACCGCGCTGGCCCGCCGTGCTGGAGATATTCACGATGCGGCCCCATCCGGCCGCGAGCATTCCCGGCAGCGCCGCGCGCGCACACAGGAAAGTCCCGGTCAGGTTGACCGCGAGCATCCGCTGCCACAATTCGTCACTTGTCCGGCCAAGGGGCGCGCTTACCGCCTGCCCTGCATTGTTGACGAGGATGTGCGCAGCGCCGCCCGATATTTTTCCGAACGCCAGCGCCACAGCTACCGGATCTGCCACGTCGCAGACGATCGCTTGCACCTGGGCGGAAGCAGGAAGTTCTGCGGCGAGTTCCTGCAACGGCCTCTCCTGCCGTCCGAGCAGCGTCAGGCGCGCGCCGTCCGCAGCGAGACGTCGCGCGATCGCCGCACCGATTCCGCGAGCGGCGCCGGTCACAACCGCATGTCGGCCGGTAAGGGATGAAGCGATATCGTTGACCATCGACGTCAGACCTTTTCCGGCACAGGCGGTGCCGCCATCGCCTTCTCGCGGGCGAAGTTCGATTCCATCTGGACCTTCGCCGGGCGGTATTGCTGGGGCCAGTTCACTTCCGTGAAGCCAATCTTAGCGGCCTCGGTGAGCGTCCACGCCGGATTGGCCAGATGCGGTCGTGCAACGGCGCACAGGTCGGCCCGGCCGGCCGCGATGATGGAGTTAACGTGGTCGGCTTCGCTGATCGCGCCGACGGCGATCGTAGCGATCCCGGCTTCCTGCCGTATGCGATCGGCGAACGGCGTCTGGAACATTCGGCCGAAGGTGATCTTTTCCTTCTTGCTGACCTGCCCTGACGAGCAGTCGATCAGGTCCGCGCCCGCCGCCTTGAAAGCCTTGGCGACCTCGACCGCGTCCGCCGGGGTGATGCCGCCTTCCACCCAGTCATGGGCTGAAATGCGAACTGACATCGGCAGATGGTCTGGCCATGCCGCGCGCACCGCGCGGAACACTTCCAGCGGGTAACGCAGCCTGTTCTGCAGCGTGCCGCCGTATTCGTCGTCGCGGCGATTGGTGAGCGGGGATATGAAACTCGAGAGCAGATAGCCGTGCGCGCAATGCAGTTCGAGCCAGTCGAACCCAGCCCGTACGGCGCGGCGCGTCGCTGCGACGAATTCGTCCCGGACGCGGTCCATCTCGTCCCTTGTCATGGCGTGCGACAGTTGGCTCTCGCCTTCGAGGTATTGCTGCGGAGAGGCGCTGACGATCGGCCAGTTGGGTTCGCCGCCGCTCTCGGGCAACGGCTTGTCGATCCCGTCCCACGCGCGGCGCGTCGAACCCTTGGCGCCGGAATGGCCGATCTGCACGGCGATCTTTGCGTCCGAATTGCCGTGAACCCAGTCCACGATGCGCTTCCAGGCCCGCATCTGTTCATCGTTCCACAGGCCCGGGCAGCCGGGCGTGATGCGGGCTTCGGGGCTTGGGCAGGTCATCTCGGCGACGACCATGCCGGCACCGCCCATCGCTCGCGCGCCCAGATGCACCAAATGATAGTCACCGGGAATGCCGTCGACGGCCGAATACTGCGCCATCGGGGAGACGACGACCCGGTTCTTCAGCGTCACCGATCGCAGCTTGAAGGGCGTGAACATCGGTGGCGGGGCGCCCAGCGACGGCGCGCGCTCCAACGGCGTGTGCGCCGCGAACCATTTCTCGTAGCCCTCGAGCCACCCCTTGTCGCGCAGTCGCAAATTCTCGTGACTGATCCGCTGGCTGCGGGTCAGCATCGAGTACATGAATTGTTCGGGTTCAAGCTGGTCACAATAGCGATCACCGCAAACCTCGAACCATTCCATCGCGTTCCAGGCCGCGTTCTGCAGCCTGAGCGTCTCGATGCGACGGGCCTCTTGATATTGCGCGAGAACGTCCGGGATATTCTCGGGCTTGTCGCCATGAATCTTGAACTGGCGGACCAGCTCGATCGCATCCTCGATCGCAAGCTTGGTGCCGGAGCCAATGGCGAAGTGCGCGGTGTGGACGGCATCGCCCATCAGCACCACATGACTGCCGTTGCGGTTCTTCAACCACCATTGCTCGCAAACCACGCGCTGGAAATTCAACCAGGCCGATCCACGAAGATGGCGCGCATTGGTCATCAACTTCGCGCCCTGAAGATTGTTCGCGAACAGCTTCTGGCAAAAGGCGATCGACTGATCCTGGTCGGCCTTGTCTAGGGCATGAGCGAGCCAGACGTATTCCGGACACTCGACAATGAATGTCGTCGTTTCCTTGTCGAATTTGTAGATATGCGCCTGGAACCAGCCGTGTTCGGTGCGCTGGAAGTCGAACGTGAAGGCATCGTAGAGCTTGTGTGTCCCAAGCCAGATGAAACGATTGGGACGCACGACGATGTGGGGCTTGAAGCTTGCTGCGTATTTTTCCCGAATTCTCGAATTGATGCCGTCGCTGGCAATCACAAGGTCCGCATCGGAATAATCTTCGTCGGAACCGACCTCGCACTCGAAAACGAGCTTCACGCCCAGTTGCTCGCAACGGGCCTGCAGGATGTTCAGCAGCTTCTTGCGGCCGATCCCCACAAAGCCGTGCCCACCCGAACAAATACGCCTGCCCTTGAACAACAGGTCGATATCGTCCCAGTGACTGAAGGACTGGCGGATTTCCTCGCAGGTCTCGGGGTCCCAGCGCTCCATGTTTTCCATGGTCGCATCGGAGAACACCACGCCCCAACCGAATGTGTCGTAGGGCTTGTTGCGCTCAACCACCGTCACGTCATTCGACGGATTGAGCTTCTTCATGAGAAGCCCGAAGTATAGGCCAGCGGGCCCGCCTCCAATGCAGACTATCTTCATGCGCGTATCTCCCGAACATCCGCCGATATTGATTCCGGCCATCGATGCGTCTCTGGAAATATGTTTTAATCTTCAAATATTGAGGTGTCAACTAATTATTTGCCATGCTGCCGACTGGCCTTTAACTCCTTCCAAAACAAGAAGATTTTGACGCTTGTTCGCCGGTCGGCACGACCGCGCATGCAATTGGTATCGGCGTCACCTACAGAACTGAGGGCACGCACTTCGGTAAAGTCGCCTTCACGGGGGGTCCGAAGAATAACGCCTTGTTGCTTGCAATCTGATCGGTTGATCGACGACATTGAATGACGCCGCCATAACGCCGTGTCGATATCGAGCGCATGGAAACTCAGCCACCCATCGAATGAGGTGTGGCTATCGATTAAACCATTCGAAAGAACAACCAGACTCGCGGTCTTGTGCGCAAACGCGTTCTGCTGGAGCGAAATGCTCGCAGAGCAAGGCCAAAGCCTGGCGTCTTGGAACGCGGTTGGAGACGGCTCTGCCTGCATCGCAAGAGAATCAACATCTCCACCGTGCTCGCCGGGCAAAGGCTCGGCATCAAGGAGGTCGACGAGGGCATTTGGCTCGTCAGCTTCATGCACTATGATCTCGGATACTTCGACCTGGAGCAGAAAACCTTGCAACCCCTCGACAACCCGTTCGGCACGAGGTTGTCACCTATGTCTTAGGTACAGGGAGTTACCTATGTGTCCGGGCCGGACAAATTGTGCCGGTGGCGGATAGGGAGGCAAAATTAGCCCATAACGCACTCAGTCGCGCATGTTCGCCGACATTCAAGAAACACCTGCGCCACAGGCGTAAGCCGCTGTTGGTTCATGCGAACTTGTGAAAGTGTCTGACCATCTCACGTTCCGACTCGCTGTTCCAACAATCGATGCGGCATGGGTCCGCTCATGGCACTTTTGAGACATGCCGACCGGCCGTGACGATGTCCGCTTCCGGGGGAAGAGCGGAAGTCATGGGCAGACCGTCAAAATGACGCGAATGACCCTTAACGGACCTCGGCTCCGGCGCCTGCCACACGGTTGTCGATCTCGCTGCGCCGATTGCGCAAAATCCATCGTGAAGCGGCCGTCGCGGATGTCGCGTCTGAATTGCTGGCGAAACAGCGCCTCAACATCGGGCTCGTCGTCAACAACAAGAATAAGCAAGCTCATTTATCTGCCCCTGCTTTGCCCGTGGCCGCCATGCGCGGAAGAATGACCTTGAATTCGGTGAATTCGCCGGGCTGGGTATCGACCTCGATCGACCCGCCATGTTGCTTGACGACAATGTCGTAGCTCAACGACAGACCAAGACCCGTTCCTTCGCCAGCGGGCTTCGTCGTAAAGAAGGGATTGAACATCTTTTCCTTCACCTCGGGCAGAATGCCGGTGCCGGTGTCACGGATCCTGATCTCCACGCTGTCGCCGAGGTTTTTAGTCGCGGCGGCGAGGGTGGGCTCATAACCATCGCCATCGACCTGGGCTTTACGCTTCGTCGCCGCGTAAAAGCCGTTGGAAACCAAATTCAGAAGCACCCGTGTGATTTCCTGAGGAAACACGTCCACCTCACCAGCGTTCGGATCAAAAGAACGCTTCAGGATGATATTGAAGCCTGGCTTCTCGGCTCGCGCTCCGTGATAAGCGAGATTGAGGCTATCTTCCACGAGGGCGTTGACATCGACAAGTCGGTGCTCGCCCGAGCCCTGGCGCGAGTGCAGCAGCATGTTCTTGACGATGGCGTCGGCGCGCTTGCCGTGTTGCACCACTTTGTCGAGATTGCCCCGCAACGTTTCGGCCAGCTGGTTCATCTCGGTACGCTTGTCTTCGTCCAGCCGCAATCCCCCAAGGGTTTCCTGCATTTCATCGATCAGATCGACCGAGACTGACGAGAAATTATTGACGAAATTGAGTGGGTTCTTGATCTCGTGCGCTATGCCTGCGGTGAGCTGGCCGAGCGAGGCCAGCTTCTGCGTCTGAACAAGGCGGTCCTGTGCGGTGCGCAAGTCGTCGAGCGACTGCGACAATTCCTTGGTTCGCTGCCGGACCTGTTCGAACATGCGGACGTTGCCGATGGCGATCACTGCCTGATCGGCGAAGGTCTGCAGTAGGGCAATCTGTTTATCGCTGAAAGGATGGACTTCGATGCGGCGGAGGACGATCGCTCCAATGCTCTCCCCCTCGCGCAACAGCGGTACACTCAAAACAGTGCGATGGCCCTGTTGGCGCGCTATCTCCTGTGACTCCGGAAAATCATCCCCTTCAGCGGAGAGCATGTCTTGCACATGCACCGGTTTTTTATCGATGACCGCGCGTCCTGCGGTCCAGTGACGGCTGATGAGCCATTTGTTGCTATCTACCGGTATTGGACCGTGATGCGCACTGAGTTGGAGTTCGTCACCAGCCTTGAGACGTACTACGGCGTCATATGCCTCGCAAAGCTCGCAGGCTCTTTCAACAATGGCCTGGAGGACCGGTCCCACATCGGTCGGCGAAGATGCGATCACCCTGAGGATGTTCTCGCTCCCGGTCTGATAAGTGAGTGCCTCGGATAGCTCACGGGTCTTCGCCTGCACCTCCTCAAATAGCCGGACGTTGCCGATTGCAATTACCGCCTGATCCGCGAAAGTTTGCAGCAAGGCGATCTGCTTTTCGCTGAACGGATGCACTTGGATGCGGCGAAGCGAGATCGCTCCAACGCTCTCACCCTCGCGCAGCAAAGGTACGCTCAGGACGGTTCGATGGCCCTGGTGGCGCGCCAGTTCTCGGCCCTCGGGGAAATCGTCGCCTTCGGAGGGCAAATCGTGCACGTGGACCGCCACCCTATCGACGACGGCGCGCCCCGCGACCCAATTCCGGTTAATCGGCCATTTCTCCAGATCGATCGGTATCGATCCGTGATGTGCGCTGAAGCGCAGGTCCCCGCCGTCCTTCAAAAGCACGACCGCATCATAAGCACCGCAAAGCTCGCAGGCACTCTCGACAATGGCCTTGAGGACCGGCCCGACATCGGTCGGTGAGGATGCGATCACGCTGAGGATGTTGCTGCTGCCGGTCTGATAGGTCAGCGCCTCGGAGAGGTCGCGGGTCTTCGCCTGCACCTCCTCGAACAACCGCACATTCTCAATTGCAATCGCGGCTTGGTCAGCAAAACTCGTGACCAGTTCGATCTGCTTATCCGTGAAGGGCCGCGCTTCGGAGCGAGCCAGTACAATGACGCCGATCGGTACACCTTCGCGCAACATCGGAACGCCGAGGACGCTTCGGAAATCGCCCAATCTCCGCCCTTCGAAGGTGTAGTCGGGATCGGCATCCACGTCGGGAATATGAACTACTTCTCCTCCCAGGAGGGCGCGCCCTATCGCCGAACTTCGATCTGGTTTGATGGGAACGTCTTTGACGTACTCTATGAACTCGTCAGAAACTCCGTAGTTTTCCGCGCGAAAAAACACGCCGTCCTTTTGGCGGGTAATCGTGGCACTTTCGGCGTCGCATAGTCGAGCCGCCGATTCAACGAGCGTTTGCAGTACTGTCGGCAAATCGAATGTTGAACGGCTGATCGCTTTGAGCACGTCGGCGGTGGCGGTCTGCTGCTGAAGCGATTCCCGAAGCTCGTTAAACAAACGGGTGTTCTCGATTGCGATCACCGCCTGCCTGGCGAAGTTGCTGAGCAGCTCGATCTGCTTGTCAGTGAACGGTCGGACCTCCTGTCGATAGACCCCGATTGTGCCGACCAGCATGGCATCCCTAAGCATAGGTACAATGACAATCGTCCGAGCGCCTCCGAGATTAGATAGTGCGACGATCCCGGGACTACCCTCCAGGTATGCCGAGTTCGTCCGAAGATCTGCGATCTGAACCACTTGTTTGGTCCTGATCACTTGAGCAAGGCCGCCTTTCGGATGAGGACGAAACGTTCGCGGCACCGCATCGGCGTAGGCAGGGGGCACGTTGTAAAGCGCTACCCGCCGAGCGATGTCCCCCTCGATAAGGTGCATGGTGCCGAATTTGGCGCCGCAAACTCGCGTCGCGTTCTCCAGCATCTTCTGGAACACCGGCTCCAGTTCGCCGGGCGAGCTGCTGATGACTTGAAGGACTTCGGACGTTGCGGTTTGCCGCTCCAGCGCTTCGGCCAATTCGCGTCTCAGAGTGGCGTTTTCCTTTTTTAGATCAACATCCGCAGGAGTAAGTTCGCTTGTCGGCGTTTTGCGAGCCGCTGGAAGCCTGCGCACCGATTTTCCGCGCTTCGCCATTGATGTGCGCTCCGGCCCGGGAAAGGCTTCAAATAAAAACTGAATATCAGTACCAACCTACCCAATTAGGGGACCCCCGTACAGTTGGTCGGGCGACTGCACTTCCGGTTTTGGCACTTTTCGGACTTGAGCCATCAACCTGACGATGTCTGCTTATCGGGGTGGACCGGACATGGCGGTTGCGTGCGCTCAAGTCGGGAAATGACTTTGAACGGACTCAGCCTGCTTGCTGGCTAAGTATGTCTTCTCTTTGTACATGATTGGACGATCGCCCACCATGCTCGGCTTCAAATGCGCCGCCTGACCATTGTTTGGATCCTTGGCGATTCCATTCTCAAATGGCTTTCGCGCGTCTGGGCGGCGCTCGATCGGTCTGGCGATTTTCTCCCGCGCCTCTCGTGGGGTGACGGCTAGGCCAGCAAAAAGCTCACGGAGTAAGCCATTCCCTCTCGGTGGAGGGAGAGGAACTGGGGTCGAACCTTCTCCGAGTAAGCCCGCGTACTCAAACGAGCTAGGGGGTGGCTCATGGCAAAAGCGCGGTTTATCCACACCGGCTAATCTTCCGGTTCTTCTGCAACTTTATATCCCCACATAAACAGGGCAGCTTCGATTTCTCTCGGACTCGCTTGGCATTCTTTCGCAACTTGCCAGATTAGTTGCGATGCCCATCGCACCATCGAGGCATGGCAGCGATCTCTGGCTTTGCCGAACAATGCCGGAAAATGAATGCGGTTCGTCTCGGGGGTCCGTTTGGCCTCTCGGTCCACCGCGAAAAGTAATTGATCGGCAACATCGTATTGATGAATTTCTCGTTCTTCCGTAAATCTGGCAACGAAGAAGCCGAGCGCACCACCAAATGGAGCGACCTCAAAATGAAGACGGCGCTCAAAAAAGAAACGGCCTCAGCTCGGAGTGAACTGAGGCCAGAGGTTGGGTCGTTATAAGTTGACCGCCCCCAAAGGAAAGACCCTTATCAATTTCGCCTCCCCCGGCAATCTGCGCGATCAGCGCGAGAGTACGAGTGGTCCGGCAGGAGGCGGCGGGCGAGGTACCGACGATGACTGCACAGCCGATGACTGCGCC
>WNEZ01004840.1_pt1 | contig 19676 bp, 14 predicted proteins | sample 5400521 | NCBI WGS metagenome assembly WNEZ01 (sample SAMN13153339, study PRJNA577476) | soil metagenome | isolation source: 120 cm saprolite under Douglas fir tree site 2 hole 1 replicate 1 | place: USA:California | collected 2015-04-18 | reverse complement strand
CGTGCGTGGCGATGGATTCCGCGGGCGGCTTGCCGGTGCTGAGCTGGGCGCGAGCTGCGATCGCGACGTGAAACAAGGGCGACGGCGCGGCGAGCATAATCACAAGGCTGAGTACCAAAAGAGCGAGGCGGAATTTCACTGAAGCCTCCTGTCGTTGAGCAAAAGTATCGCGGGCATCGCGGAAACAGCTTCTATCACCGGGGCTTTGGAGGCGTCAAGCGGATTGCTGGGTGGAAATCGGCCAAATCACGGGAAAGAGGGATGTGGTCTAACCAGTAGACCGCAAGACATCGATTTGGTTTTTCTATTTGCAAAATCACAGAATCGCTTGACATCGGGTCCGCTATGGTGGTACAGCGGCTATACCTATTTAGGGGTTTGTGTTTTGTGGGGGAGGTCCTTAATGCGTTCAAACGATTCTGTCAGCGCGATCTTCGGTTCTGTACGTCTCAACTGGAGCCGTCTTATGGGCTTCGGGCTGGCACTACTGCTGGCGTGCCCGGCGCTATTTTCCCAGGGGAGCACCGGCCGCATTCTCGGCGGCGTCACGGACCAGAGCGGCGGCAACGTCGCTGGCGCGACGGTCACCATCACGGACGTGCAGCGGGGGATTCCGCGCAATCTGGTTACCGATAAAGATGGCGAATACGTGGCGACGGATTTGCTTCCGGGCACGTACACGGTGCGCGTGGAGCTGAAGGGATTCAAGGCGTTTGAGCGCAAGAACATCCTGCTGGAGACGGGTAAAGATCTGCGGGTGGACGTGGTGCTCTCGACGGGCTCGATGACGGAGACCGTTGTCATTACCGAGCAAGTCCCGATGGTGGACACGACCAGCACTACGCTGGGCGGGACGATCGCGAACGACGTGATCAACGAACTTCCCTTGAACGGGCGCAATTACCAGAACCTGTTGACGCTGCGGCCGGGAACGATGGTGTATCCCGGCGGCGGACCCTGGACGCAAAGCACGAATGGCATTCGACCGGAAGATACCAGCTACATCGTCGATGGTTTGGGAAACGATGAAGCGTTCATGGGGTTGAGCGTGACCAACGCGGCGGCGGTAGCGGGCGACGCGGCGACGCTTTTGCCAATCGATGCGATTCAGGAATTCAACACGCAGGTGAATCCCAAGGCGGAGTACGGATGGAAACCGGGGGCGATCACCAGCGTTGGGTTGAAGTCGGGGACCAATCAGATTCATGGGTCGGCGTACGCGTTCGGACGGTCGGATTCTTTCGACGCCCGGAACTATTTCAACCCGGTGGGCTCGCCGAAACAGCCGGTGGAACTGGAGCAGTTCGGCGGAAGCGGCGGCGGGCACATCATCCGGGACAAACTTTTCTATTTTGGAGCGTTTGAGGGCCAGCGCTATACGGTGGGAAATTCCATCCAGGTGAATGCGCCCACGACAGTCTCCGTGGGTGACCCGAGCATCAGCATTCCGGATGCGCAGGCGGGTCTCGCGGCAAATGGCGTAGCACTAAGCCCGCTGAGCCAGTATCTCTTGCAGTTTTATGGACCAAACGCGACGCAACTAAAGACAGTACAGAGTGGTTTCCCGAACACGAACTCTTCCAAGAACGCGTTAGGTAAGGTTGACTACCACATTAGTGACCGGAATGCACTCAGCGGTTCATACTTCTTCGGAAACGATACGCTGCTTGCCGAAGATGCGCCGGAGCTGCTGCCGGAGTTCCGGACAAATATTCATTCGCGTGCGCAAGCGGCCGCAGGACACTGGGCCTGGACGCCGAACTCGCAATGGGCCAACGAACTGAGGGTCGGCTACACGGATCGTCGGCCAATTGCCAAACGTCAGGATCGACGGCTTTACGGAACTAGGTGGCTTTCACAACTTTCCGAAGCTTGTGGGCCCCGATAACGTGTATGACTTCATTGACCAGGTCTCGCGCCTGGTGGGCAAGCACGCCTTCAAAGTCGGTGGTGAGATTCGTGTCGACAAAGTTCATCAAGGAACGTTCCGAGCTGGCCGCGGCCGGGTCCGTTTCCGAGGAAACCAGGCGTTTGCCGGTTCAACGGCCCTGGAGGATTTCCTTGCGGGCGACCCCAGAAACGCCGCGGTGCTGGCGGGAGATCCCACGCGGGATATGACGCAATGGCTATATGCAGGTTTCGTGCAAGACGACTGGCGAATCCGGAAGAACGTCACGCTCAATCTGGGACTTCGCTACGAGTACCAGGGCGTACCGACTGAGGCGCGCAATTTGGTGGGCAATTGGGAGCCCAGCGTGGGACTCGAGCAGGTCGGCAAAAACATCGGCTCGATCTACAAGGGGGATCACCGAAACTTTTCGCCACGAGTGGGCGTGGCTTGGGACGTGAACGGCAAAGGGACGACGGTCGTCCGGGTGGGCGGCAGCATCATCTATGACCTGCTTTCGATGAGCACGTTCCTGTCGCAGCAAAATACGAACAACACGGTCACGCTGGGCGTGAACGTGATTCCAACGGGGGCGAGCCTCCAGGTCAACGGTGTGACAACTCCGGGCATCGGTAACATTGTCGCTACCGGCGTGACGTTAGGAAAGTCAGATCTTAACTGGAATGGCTCCTCGGTGGGAGGCGCAACGATCTATCCTTCCAATATTACTTCGCTCGTGTCGTGTGGCGACGGTGTAGGTAATGATGCGGGTCCCTGCGACATTTTCGCCATGAGCCGCAATTACAGAACGCCGTACGTTAGCAACTGGACCTTGGGCATTCAGCATGCTTTTTCCGGCAAGCTGTCGCTGGATGTCGCGTACGTTGGGAATCACGGCACAAAGCTGGCGGGACTGCGGGACATCAACCAGATCAATCCGCAGTCTGCTGCCGAGATTGCTTGCGGGCACTGCGAAGCCAATGCAGACCGGCCGTTTGCCGCGCAATTTCCGTATCTAGAGTTCATCAACTACTACTCGAACCTGTATCTGTCGAACTACAACGGTTTGCAGGCTACGGTAACGGCGCGCAATTATCATGGACTGGAGTTCGTCCTGGGCTACACGTATTCCCACGCGCTCGACGACATGTCGTACAACTGGAACCAATACCTGCCGAAGGACAGCGCGAACCCGCGGGCCGAGTACGGGAACAGCGACTTCGACATCAAGCACCGCTTCACGCTTTCGGTGACGTATACGATCCCGGGAAAGAAGACCCGGGGTCAACTGCTAGAAGGTTGGCAGGTCAATTCCATTCTGACGCTGCAGAGCGGGCAGCCGTGGCAAACGTTTGATTCCAGCAACGACTTCAGCGTCACCGGGGAGTTTGCGGACCGCTGGGACTTCTTCGGCAGTCCGGCGGACTTCAAGTCCCGAGGACAGAGTTCAATTCCGCTTTGCACCGGCGATGTAACGAACGCAGCGTCCGGTTCGTGCAGCTACATCACGCCGGCTGGGTCAGTCCAACTTTCGGCGCAGCAGTCGCAAGCGCTGTGGGCTTCCTGCATTGCAAAATCGGCGGACCTGGGAACGCTGGCTGCCGCTGTCGGCGCGGGGCAAGGTGGCTGCTATGCGAGCTTGAATGGAAAATCGTTTCTGTTGCCACCGGCGCTCGCAACGTTCGGAAATCTGGGGCGCAACGTTTTCCGGGATACCGGATTTCACAACCTGGATCTTTCGATCTCGAAGAATTTTAAATTCAAGGAGCGCTTGACCGCGCAGTTCCGCGCCGAGGCGTTCAACGTGACCAATCACCCGAACTTTGCGAATCCGTGGGGCGGCACCAGCGGTTACGGAGCGGGAATCACTTCCGATCCGTCGGTGGGGCCTTTTGGATGTGGATGCGCGACGCCTGACGTTGCGGCCGTCAATCCAGTGCTGGGATCAGGAAGCGCGCGGGCGATTCAATTGGGTTTGAAATTGACGTTCTAGCACGTGAGCAGTTTTCCAGGAAAAGGGGCCGGAAAAGCAAGAACCGGCCCTTTTTTCATGTGTGAAGGCGATGAGGGTTGGACGGATTTCCGCGGAGGATAGCCGGACGATGAGATGCTTCGCAAAATATGCTATGCCGGTGGTTGTCGTGCTCGGCGGCGCGCTGATTGCGCTGCATCTCGATGGCTTTGCGGCGGGTGAGGAGCAGGCGGCGCTGCAGGCGGACCGCGAATTCGTTCGCGCGGCGGCTAAAGGGGACAAGGAGGGGGTCGGCAAACTGCTGGACGCGGACTTTACGTGGACGGACGCGCAGGGCAAGACATATACGAAGAGCGAGGCTCTGACTGAGTTGCCGCAACTGGCGGTCAGTGAAGATAGCGAAGCCCACATGGAACAGCGGGCTTACGGTCAAGTAGTGGCGGTGATGGCGAGTCACGGGAAGGCGTATGCCTTGCGGGTGTGGGTGAAGCGGCCGGCGGGATGGCGGGCGCTGGTGTATCACGAGGTCACGCTGCGGGAGCAGCCAGCGGCGCCGGGCGGGAGCGGTGTAAAAGAGTGCGAGAATCCCTGCAAGAGCATTCCTTATAAACCAAAGAATGAAGCGGAGCAGGCGATTGTGGCTTCGTGGCAAGCGCTGGAGACGGGAGTGACGGCGCACGATTCGGCGGCGTGGGCGCCGCACATCGCGGACGAGTTCGCGATGCTGAGTTCGAACAACGATCATCCGCTGAGCAAGGCCGACCGCATGGCGACCCTGGATAAGCAAAAGCAAACGGGTGTGGGTTCGGCGCCAGCGCCGTTAGTTTCCGCGGAGATGTTTGGTTTTGGCGATGCGGTGGTGATGAAGTGCTTGCACCAGCCTTTCACTGGCAAGCCGATTCGCGTGACGCGCGTGTGGATTAAGCGGGATGGGAAATGGGTAATGTCCATCAGCTACCAGACCACGATCCAGAGCGCGGCGGCGAAGAGCAGTTAGCGGCGTTGGCGGAAAAGTTCAACATGAAGCATTTCTCAAATAGAAATCTGCGCGGCATCGGAATTTCCCTGTTTGCCGCAGTAATTTTTGCGGGCGCTGCGGGCGAACTTTTTGCGGCGGATGACGAGCAAGTCGTGCTGCAGTCAGACCAGGCGCTGGTTCGCGCAATGGGAAGCGGGGACCGAGGCGGTACGGACCGGTTGCTCGATACGGATTTCACTTGGATTACTTCGGAAGGGAAGCTGCAGACGCGCGCGCAGGTGCTCGAGAATTTGCCCGGCGTGGCCAATGCGGATATCGAAGCGCAAGCACGCGTTTATGGACGCTCCGCGATCGTGCGGGCAAATCGCGGACGCGTGCAAGTCTTGCGTATTTGGGTGAAGCGGCCATCGGGATGGCGCGCTTTTCTCTATCAAGAGGTGACGCTGGCGGTGAAGTCGGAGCCGCCGGCTTCAGGCGCGGAATCCGGGGAGTGCGAGAATCCCTGCAAGGCCATTCCGTTTCAACCGGAAACGGAAGCGGAGAAAAACGCCGTGCGATCGTGGCAGGGAGTCATGGCCGCGATGGCTGATAACGACGCCGAAGCCTACGCGCCGTTGATCGCCGACGAGTTTACGGCGACGGATACGCCTCATGACCGGGCTTTCACCAAGATCGACCGCATCGCGCAAATCAACAAGCAAAAGCAGAGCGGAACGAGGTCTGTGCCGCCGGCGCTGATTTCCGCGCAGATGTTTGATTTCGGCGAGACAGTGATGATGATCGCGAAAGAAGAGCGGCCGAATGCCAAAGCGTATTACAACACGCGGATGTGGGTGCGGAGGGATGGGCGCTGGCAGATGCTGTTCAGCTTCAACACCAGGATTCAGTGAGTGAAACCACGCGCGGCCACGGTATCATTGTGATTCCGGTATGAGCCCATCTTCTGTCAATGTCGGAATCGTCGGCCTCGGCCGCTGGGCCAAAGTGCTGACGCGCGCCGCTTCCAAATCCGACAAGATTAAAATTATCGCGGGCTACAGCCGCTCGGAAGAAAAGAGGGCGGCGTTTCAAAGGGAAGTTGGTGTACCGGTGGTTTCCGACCTCCACACGATACTTTCGTATCCGATGATCGACGGCGTGATCCTGACTGTGCCGAACGAGCAGCACCTTCCGGTCGCGACGCAGGTGGCCAAGGCAAAAAAGCACGTGTACACCGAAAAACCGATTGCCAGCTCGCTGGAAGAAGGACTGGAAATTGCGGCGCTGGAGCAGAAGCATGGGATCACCGTCACCGTCGGACATAGCGCGCGGCTGATGGCGGGCATACGCAAGATTCGCGAGGCCATCGACAGCGGCGAGCTGGGGCGCGTGGCGTTTCTCGAAGCGAATTTTTCCAATCCGCGCGGGCTAGAGCTGACGCCAAGTGTCTGGCGCTGGTACAAGGATAAAGCTCCGGGCGGGCCACTGTCGCAGTTGGCCATTCATCAATTTGACGTGCTGCATTACCTGGGCGGAGAAATCGCGGAAGCGAGCGCCATGGCATCGAAGCTTTCTCCTGCGGGCGCGGAAGTCGACGATCAATCAATGACGCTGCTGAAGTTTGCCGATGGGAAGGTGGGCTACGTCGGGTCGTGCTGGACCTCGCCGGGGGTGTTTGCGGTGCGCGTGTTCGGCTCGAAGGGCCTGATGCACTACGAGATTGACTTTGACACCTGGGATACGCCCGATCAACTGCACAAAAAATCCGTGCTGTATATTCAGCGCGGCAAGGATGGCTACGCCAAGCGGGAGGAGTTGGAGGTTCCTGAGAGCGATATGTTTCGCGCGGAGCTGGAAATGTTCGCGGAAAGTTGCCGCACTGGTAAGCCGAGCGAGCTCAGCGCTCACAACGGCAATATCGCGGTGGCCATCGTTTATGCCGCACTGCGGTCTGTCGAGAAGAATGGGCAAGCGGTGCGGGTTGCCGAAGTGATGAAGCGGGCGCAGGAGCAAGTCAGCGAAAGGATTCATGATGTTGCCTAGCCGCGTCTATCGAAACGAACTCTAAACGATAGATGATTCTGGGCGTTTGATGTCCTCTGTGGAAACGTGGAAAGCCCTCCAACTACTTTAGCGTGAGGGATAATGACGGCAGTGACCCCAAGTGGGTTGTTTTTTGCGGCAAGCGCTACTTCGGCGTGTCCGGCTCCAATTTCCGCACCAGCCACGGAATGATGACTTGGCGGAAGATTACGGGGTCGGGCCATACCTTAACTTGACGTCCGAGGTGGCCACCTTGCGGATTAATCCACGCTTCTTTGGGGACGTCACCGCTGTTCAAGATCAGATAAGCGTCGGAGATGGGGACTTGCGTGTCGAGCACGCCGGCGATGATCAGCATCGGGGCCGTCGGCTTGCCGAGCAAACCTTGCGAGACCAGAGACATCTTGGGAAAAATGGTGGCGAGGTCGTCGACGGTCCTGGCGCCTTCGTAGATCGACATTAGCGCGGGAACCAGACCGAAGAGGTACTCGCGATTGCCAAGTGTTTTCTCCAGCAGGAAATCCTTTTGAAACGTGGCATGCGCAGGAGGAGACTGCGCCACCACTGCTTTTAGACGGGCGCGTTCGAGAATGGCCAGCTTTGTGGCCCAGTAGGCGCCGAAACTTTGCCCATCGGCTCCGATCCTGGTTTTGTCGACCTCCGGACGCGTCTGCAGATAGTCGATCATGCGGGAAAACATGCGCTCTGCGGTTTCGCTGGCCTTGATGGGTGCCTGCCCCGTGCCCGGAGAGTCGATGCCGATGAAGCCGATGCCATACGCCAGAATGACGCCGAAATTTTCCGAGAGGTCTTCCTTGCGGCTGTCGAGACCGCTGATGGCGATGACCACGGGAACTGGTCCCTTGGAGTTTTTCGGCAGGCGCAAATAGCCGACGATCTCTGAACCTTCGAAGGGAATGCGCACGACTTCGAGGGGCGGATCCATTAACTTGGCGTGCGCGAGAAAGGCTTCGAGTGCTTTGGCGTAGGCGCGCTGCTTTCCTGGGGATGCAGGGACCGGCCAGCGGCCAAAAGAATAAAGGCGCCACGGCGCTGGCCTTTGCCGCATCGGTCGATTCGAGCGTTTGGGCCTGCGCCATGTAGCGATCGGCGATGGCGCTGAAACCGGCGGCCCATTCGTCGTCGTCGGTGGTCTTGATGGACGCGAAGGCCTCGCGCACATCAGCGGGGTCGAGGCCGATCAGCGGATACATGCCATTTTCCGCGCGCTTCAGCGCTTCGGTTTTGATTTCGTCGAGGGTGCGCTCGCGGTGTTCCTGAGCCAAGGCGCAGCGGGCTATCGCCAGCGCCCCCATAAGCGTTAGAGACGCACGCAGCGAGCGAGCCAACCAGTTCATGGCAATCATCGATTTTCCTCGGCCCTATTTCGTTTTTGCCAGAGCGGCGTCAAAGTAGGATGCATCGTAGTATTTTTCCGGCGCGGGAGGATGACCGTCCCACTGACCTTCGATTTCCGCGCGCAGCTTGAGCACGTTCGTGAATCCATCGAGGTCCAGGCGGGCATCTTTCTCGTATCCACCCGGACGCGTCATGCTGAGGATGTAGGTTTCCGCGGCGACGTCGGCCGGGAGATGCGACTCCTTCACCAGCAGCGCGATGACCTGATCCCGGTTCCCCGGTTCCATCAGCCAGCGCTGTGCTTCGATGAACGCCGCGAGATAGCCTACGAGCGGATGACGGTGTTCTTTGGCCCATTTGCGCTGTGCCCAATTCCCTGCGGCTTGATAGGGACCAATCAAATCTTGCACGGAGCCGAGACTGACCAGCCCGCTGCGCTTGGCGACAATCGATGCCGGCGGACCCAGCATGGAGCCGGCGAACTCTTTGTGCTCGCGCATGGCGGTGAGTCGCATGGGGGTGACGCCATAGGGTTTTATTTCGTAGTCGGCCGGCGTCAACCCGTTGAGGAGCAGGACCTTTTTCATTTGCAGCGCGTAGGCGGTGTTGGGCGCGTCGACGATGAGGGTCTTGCCGCGCAAGTCTTTGACCGTCTTGATGTCCGCCTGCGCTATGAGCTCGTTTTGTGAGCCTTCACCCCCGGCCACAATGACCACATTCGCCCTCGCAAGCTCCACCATGGCCACGGCGTTGTCCACCGCGGCATAGGCCACATCGCCCTTGCCCGCTGCCAGCTTGGCCCTGAGCTCGTCGGAGCTGGACGAATTATCCGTTTCGACGGCGACGCCATACTTCGCGAAAAGGCCTTGCGTGTCCGCCACGGTAATTTGGAGCGGACGACCTAGGAGCGTGAGCACGCGAATTTTTTGCGAGGCTACTTCTTGCGAGCGCACAGAACCGGCTAACAATCCGCCCGCTAGAATCAGCACGAAGCATCCCCACAGTTTTATTTGCATAAGATTGCGCTCCGTTTTTCGAATGTGGCCATTGGCCGCTCACTTCGCCGCAGTTCCAAAACGCTACGCGGCGCCTTCGTTCAGTTTTTCCAGCGACCATTCCGTAACAGGCATGGGATCGAGCAGCGGCTGGCCTAGATTGGGGCAGCTCAAGGCGTACAAACCGGTGTCGGTGGCGGTCCAGAGTATGTTGCGGTCCCACTCGATGAAAATGTTGTCGACGGTGCGATCGTAGCTGCCAAATTTCTTGAGGTCGCCACCCTGCGGAGGAATGAAATAGGCAACTTCCTCCGGACGGTATAGGTCGCCGATGTCATAGCAACGCAGGCCGGCAATAAAGTAGGAGTATGCAATGAAGTCCTGGCGGGGCTTGCCGGGGGCTTTCAGATGCGGTGGATTGTGTGCTCCGAAGCGGCCGCGCTTGAAGCAGAAATCCTTGTACGGCGCGGCGGCCGGAGGAACGGGGCGGGGAAGTTGGGCAACCGCTGTGGGGTGCTCCTCATCGCGAATATCGATGACCCAGTTCGGCAGGTAGATTTGGTTGCAGTCGGAGTTGGTGGTCTCGCCATTGGCGAGCACGAAGCCGCGCTCCAGAATCCCGCAGTAGATGGTGTGAAAGGCGATACCCATTCCAGAATACTGTGGTGGCGGCTCAAAGCGGCCGATTTCCCGCTGGTGCGTGGGATCGGAAAGGTCCAGGATGATGAAGCCGTTGCAGCCGAAAGAGCCGTAGCCGCGGTTCCCGCCATCCTCGAGCTTTTTCGGGACGTACACCGGGCCGTGCAGGCCAGCGAAGGGCGTTTGGTCGGCAACAACCTTCGGCGGAACGAGTTTCGACCAAATCCACCTGTTGTAGTCAGCCTCTTCGCCCTTGCGCGACCCGGGAACCCACCACATGGAAACCTGCTTGATGTTGCTGGGATCCGAGGCATCGGCGATCATATTGCCATTCACAAGTTGCCGGAAATACGAGGGTTGGTGAATGAAGGTTTCGTCCGGCGCGGTATCGAGATAAGCGTATTTGCCACCATCATAGTAGTTGCGGTGCGTGCCTTGGCCGGTGGCACCGGTGCTGAACTCGGAGAGCTTTACGATCTTGGCGGGATCGGTCACGTCATAGAATCGGACGCCGCGCAGTCCCCTGTAGTTCTTGCGCTTATCATCTAGATGAGGATCATCGTACTTGCCCATGGGCGCTTCGGGCCTGGAGTCGGTGATCGGCGTCTGCGCCCCGGTCATCAGGATCCACTTTTTAAGGTCTTTGTTATAAGCGACTTGGACTTGGCCACCTTGAAAACCACCCTTGTTGTACATGCGCGGTTTGCGTACGTCGCTGATGTCAATCACATCGCCCTGCTGAAAGAGGTAGCGCCGGTCGCCGGCGGACATGAGCTGCATCTTGCCGTTGCGAACATGGCCAGGCTCGAAGTGCGCCAGGATCTCCATGTTGTGGATGTACATGCGGCGGTCGAGGTAAGTAAGGCTGTTCGGGGTCGGGTGACCGTGATGGTCGGCCCAGACGGCAAAGGAAGAACCAGCCAAGGCCAAACCTGCACCGGCAGTGCGCTGCAAAAACTCGCGTCTCGTGGGGCCAGGAGACTTAGGGACCTGCGACACAGGTATTTCCGCGCGTTGCGTTCTTCCCGGCAAGAGGGACGTCATCATTGGAATTTGGGCTCCTTAGGACTGCGGCTCCGCGAAAATCATAAAGGTTGGACCGCTGTACCACTCCACGGCGAAGGGTGTCAAGAATTATTCTTCTTTCGAGCGCGAGCAGGTTGGGGTTACTATGCGTTGCTCCCCAGAATAAAGACAGGCAGGGTATAGTGGTTGGACATTCGGAGCGGCGCCTCGCTTTTCAGAAAACTCTGCGCCGAGCTGTCGAGACTTCGCTCACGTAAAATTTGGCCGAGAACCATGACCGCGTGAGTTGCCCGCTAGAATTTAAGGAAGCGCTGCGCATTTTAAGAGAGAGGGAGAACAGGGATGGCGATTGCCACGGTCAATCCCGCGACAGGGCAGCTGATGAAGTCCTTCGAACCGCTGTCCGACGCGGAGATTGAGGTAAAGCTGCAGAAGGCTGCGGACACATTCTCGAGATACCGGCACGTGCCGTTCGCGGAGCGCGCGCGCATGATGCTGAAAGCTGCCGACATCATCGACCGCGACAAAGAGCAATTCGCGCGCATGATGACCACGGAAATGGGCAAGACGCTGCGTTCAGCGGTGGACGAAGCGGCGAAGTGCGCGTGGGTGTGCCGCTATTACGCGGAAAACGCGGAACGTTTTCTGGCCGACGAAATCGTCGAGACCACGGCGAGCCGCAGCTACATCCGTTACCAGCCGCTCGGCGCAGTGCTGGCGATCATGCCGTGGAATTTTCCGTTCTGGCAGGTGCTGCGTTTTGCGGCGCCGGCGTTGATGGCGGGAAATGTAGGCTTGCTGAAGCACGCATCGATCGTTCCGCAATGTGCGCTGATGATTGAGGACCTATTCCGGCGCGCCGGATTTCCAGACGGAGCCTTTCAAACGCTCTTGATTGGATCGCAAAAAGTCGAGCGAATCCTTGATGATTCGAGGGTAATGGCGGCGACGCTCACAGGGAGCGAAGGCGCCGGCGTGCAAGTGGGGGTGGCCGCCGCGAAACGAATCAAGAAGGTGGTGCTGGAGCTCGGAGGCAGTGATCCGTTCATCGTCATGCCCAGCGCGAACCTGGAGGTGGCCGTGACCACCGCGGTGAAGGCGCGCATCTTCAATAATGGGCAGTCGTGCATCGCGGCGAAGCGCTTTATTGTGGCGGAAAAAATCGCCGATGAATTCGAGCGCAAGTTTGTGAGCAAGATGGAAGCGCTCAAAGTGGGCGACCCGTTCGAAGAGCAGACCGAGCTGGGCCCGCTGGCAACCGCTGACGGAGTAGCCGACCTCGAACGTGACGTGCAGAAAACGGTACGTGCGGGTGCGAGGGTGCTGACCGGAGGCAAGCCCCTGAATCGTCCGGGCAACTTCTATGCGCCGACTGTGCTAACCGACATCCCCAAGGACTCTCCAGCCTACAAGGAAGAACTGTTCGGCCCGGTGGCAAGCGTGTTCCGTGCTAAAGACATCGACGACGCCATCCGCATCGCGAACGACAGCCGCTTTGGATTGGGAGCCAGCGCCTGGACGAATGACCCCAAAGAACGCGAGCGTTTCATCAACGACTTGGAATCGGGAATGGTGTTTATTAACCGCATGGTGGCCTCGGATCCGCGCATCCCGTTTGGGGGAGTGAAGTGGTCGGGCCATGGCCGGGAACTGGGCGCGCATGGGATTCGGGAGTTCACCAACATCAAGACCGTGTGGATTGAAGAGGTGAAATGAGGCGGTTGCGGAAGATTGGGTTGGTGTGGTAGCGTGGTCCGACAACTCGACCAAATCACACCGCTCGCCCGCTCCGCCTCTCATCAGTGACGGATCGGTCGAGCACAGGTCCTGTCGAGGGAGTCATGTACAAAATCGTACGCTCTTCGCGCCTGTACGAGCAGATTGTCCAACAAGTAGAAGAATCGATCGTCAAAGGGGCACTTAAGCCTGGTGACCAACTCCCTCCGGAACGCGAGCTAGCTCAACAATTTGGGGTAAGCCGCACCGCTGTTCGCGAAGCAGTGAAGGCATTGCGAGAGAAGGGCTTGGTAGAAGCCTATCCCGGCCGCGGAACTTTTATCACCGACGGAACTTCCTATGCCATCCGCCAGTCGCTGGACCGCATGGTCAAGATTGGCCAATCAGAAGGGTCGGGCTATCTCGTGGAGGTTCGCGAGATCCTGGAGCCGGAAATTGCCGCGCTGGCGGCCACGCGAGCCGACGAAGAAAACCTGGCCGCGATGCGCGAAGCCATCGCCGTCATGGATGCAGCGCGTCAGGACTCTGGCGCATTTATTGAAGCGGACCTGGACTTTCATTTGGCGCTTGCCGAAGCGGCGGCGAATCCGCTGATCCTGACGTTGATCGATTCCATCGTAGGACTTCTGCGCGAGCAGCGGAGCCGAATTTTCTTGGTTGAGGGCGGCCCCGAGCGCGGCCAATACCACCACAAACGGGTGATGGAAGCGGTCGAGCACCGCGACCCGAGTGGGGCGCGGGAGGCCATGAAGGCGCACTTGCGGCAAGTGCGTGAGGATTCGCGCCATGCTCCAACCGGCGACGATGCCGCGCTGTCGAAGTCCGCTTCGTAGGGCGAGAACAGCGAATGGCCAATCTGGGATTCATCGGACTCGGAGTGATGGGCAGCGAGATGGTGAATCGGCTGCTCGCGAAGGGACACAGTGTTACTGGATACAACCGCACGCGGTCGAAGGCCGAATGGTTAGTCAAAAAGGGGATGAAGTGGGGGGATTCGCCGCGAGCCGTAGCCGCGGCTGCCGACGTGACCTTTTGCATGGTTACGAATTCGGCGGCGCTGGGCGCGGTAGCGAACGGGACGGATGGCATTCTGGCAGGACTGGCGACGGGTAAGCTCCTTGCGGACATGAGCACGGTGAGTCCCGCATTCAGCCGAGAGATTGCGGCCAAAGTGCGAGAAAAGGGCGCCGACATGGTGGATTCGCCGGTTTCCGGAAGCGTGATTACGCTGCAGGAAGGGAAGCTGTCGGTGATGGTGGGTGGGCGCCGGGAAACGTTCGAGCGTGTGAAGCCGCTCCTGCAGGATATCGGACCCAAAGTGACTCATGTGGGAGAAAACGGGCTCGCGCTGGTGATGAAGATCGCCACGAACCTGAGCCTCGCGGTGCAGATGCTGGCGTTTTGCGAAGGGGTTTTACTAGCGGAGAAGAGCGGAATTGCACGTGAAACGGCCGTGGACGTACTAACGCACAGCGTCATCGCGTCGCCGATGGTGCAATATCGCGGGCCGTTCGTGCTGAAGATGCCCGAAGAGGCGTGGTTTAACGTCAACATGATGCAGAAAGACATGCTGCTGGCGCTGGAGTTGGGGCGGCAACTGGACGTGCCCATGCCGACAACCGCGGTGACCAACGAATTTCTGACCGCGGCGCGCGGAATGGGGCTGGTGGAAAAGGATTTCGCCGTGGTCTTCGAGGTCTTGGCGAAAATGTCGGGAGCCCGGGCATGAGCATTGCCACGGATCGGTCCAAAAGGGTCCCAGGGTTAGCCGTGGAGAAGCATCTGCGGATGTACCGACGGATGGTGATGATCCGCTTGTTCGAAGAGCAGGTAAACGAGCTTTATACGCGCGCCCTGATGCCCGGGTTGGCGCACTTGTACGTGGGCGAAGAAGCGGTGGCCGTGGGAATTTGCGAGGCCCTTCGCAAGGAGGACTACATCACGAGCACACATCGCGGGCACGGACATTGCCTCGCAAAAGGTGCCGCGCCGGATCGCATGTTTGCAGAGCTGCTTGGAAAAGAAGCGGGCTATTGCCGGGGGAAAGGCGGGTCGATGCACATTGCGGACCCCGCCACCGGCAATCTTGGAGCGAATGCCATTGTGGGCGGGAGCACCGGCATTGCCACGGGGGCTGCGTTTACTGCCAAGCACATGAAGACCGGCCAAGTCGCGGTCTGCTTTTTCGGAGAAGGGGCTCTGGGGCAAGGAGTGCTTTACGAGGTCATGAATCTGGCAGCGCTGTGGACGCTGCCGGTGATCTACGCCTGCGAGAATAATTTATACAACGAGTACACACATTATTCGGAGACCACCGCGGGAGACATTTTGGATCGCGGCCGAGCGTTTGGAGTTCCCGCGGAAAGCGTTGATGGGCAGGACGTGCGCGCGGTGCATGCGACGGCCAGTAAACTGGTGGAGCGCGCGCGGCGAGGCGACGGCCCCGCTTTGCTGGTCTGCAACACATATCGATACACCGGACATCATGTCGGAGACATCAATCGCGAGTATTACCGCTCGAAACAAGAGGAGCAAGAGTGGAAGACGAAGCGCGATCCCATCAAGCTGCTCGGGGAGTGGCTGGCGAAGGAGAACCTCGCAGATTCTTCGGTTCTCGCGCAAATCGAAGTGGAAGTGCGAAAGGAAATGCAGGCGGCGGTTGACTTTGCGATCGCCGCGCCGTATCCCAGCGTGGACCAGGTGGAACAAGACGTGTATGCCTGAAGTCTTGGCGGAAAAAGGCAAGCGCGAATTGACGTTCGCGCAAGCGGTACGCGAGGCCCTGACCGAAGAGATGCGTCGGGACTCCCGCGTGTGCATTCTCGGCGAGGATGTGGCGGAAGCCGGGACACCGTTCAAAGTGCTGTCGGGCTTGGTCGAAGAATTCGGCAAAGAACGGGTGATCGACACGCCGATTTCCGAAGCCGGATTCACGGGTCTTGGCGTAGGCGCGGCGATGACCGGAATGCGCCCGGTGATCGACATCATGTTCGGCGATTTCTTGACGCTGACGATGGACCAGATGGTAAATCAAGCCGCCAAGGTGCACTACATGTCGGGCGGCAAATGGAAAGTGCCGATGGTCCTGCGCACCACACTGGGAGCCACACGCCGATCCGCGGCGCAACATTCGCAATCGCTGCACGCTTGGTTGAGTCATGTGCCGGGACTGAAAGTGGTTTTGCCCTCGACTCCGTTTGATGCCAAGGGCCTGCTCAAAACGGCGATCCGCGACGACAATCCGGTAGTCTTTTTCGAAGACAAGATGATGTACAAGCTGAAAGGGACGGTGCCCGAGGGGGAGTACACCATTCCCTTTGGCGTGGCGGACGTGAAACGCGAAGGAACTGACATCACCCTGGTGGCGACCAGCAGCATGGTGCAGGTGGCGCTCGGCGCCGCGAATTTGCTGGAAGAGAGCGGGATCAGCGCGGAAGTGATCGATCCGCGCACGACCTGGCCGTTGGATGAAAAGACGCTGATTGAGTCGGCGAAGAAAACGTCGCGAGCCATTGTGCTCGATGAGGGCTACAGCCGCTACGGAGTCACCGCGGAGATTGCGGCGGTGATTGCGTCCGGGGCGTTTTACAATCTCGAGGCGCCGGTGAAGCGCATGGGCGCTATGCACGTGCCCATTCCGTTTTCGCCGCCGCTGGAAGATATGACAGTGCCGACGGAGGAATCGGTATTTGCGACGGCGCGAGAGTTGTGCAGGCAAGGGTGAGCGGCGGACTGGGCGGAAGGCCCGGCATTGGAGGCGGTTGTGGGATTGAAAACTTACGGACCCATGGCGGTGGATTGGGAACAGCGCATTGATTTTGACCGGTTGCGGCGCGAGCGGCTCGCCCGCACAAAGGCGCTGCTGGCGAAGTCCGAGATGGGCGCGCTGTTGTGCTTCGACATGAATAATGTGCGCTACATCACGGCAACGCACATCGGTACCTGGGCGCAGGACAAAATCAGTCGCTTCACCTTGCTGCCGCAGAATGATGAGCCCATCCTGTGGGATTTTGGTTCGGCGGCACGGCATCACCAGCTTAATTGTCCCTGGCTCGGCGAGCGGTCGCGGCCAGGAATTTCTCTCCTGCGCGGGGCCATGTCGCCGGAAATGGGGCGGGCTGAAGAGGTCGCGCGCAAGATCAAACTCGAACTGGAAATGCGCGGGCTGCATAAGCAGCCGCTCGGGATTGATGTGGTCGAGCCACCGGTACTGTTCGCCTTGCAGCGCGAAGGCATCACGGTAGTCGATGGGCAGCAACTAATGTCCGACGCACGAGTGATCAAGACCCAGGACGAGATTGCGCTGCTGAATCACTCCGCGATGATGGTCGACGCCGCTTACGACGAGCTCTACCGCGCGATGAAGCCGGGTATGAGCGAAAACCAGGCGGTCGGGCTGGCCAGCAAAGTGTTGTACGACCTCGGCTCCGAATACGTGGAAGCCGTGAATGCAATCTCGGGCGAGCGCTGCAATCCGCACCCACATGTGTTTTCCGATCGCGTGCTGCGGCCCGGCGATCCCGTCTACTACGACATTCTGCATTCCTACATGGGTTACCGCACGTGCTACTACCGCTGCTTCACGATTGGCTACGCTTCGCACGCTATGATTGATGCCTATAAACGCTGCCGCGAATATCTCGATGCGGCGATCTCGCTGGTGCAGCCGGGACGAACCACCGCGGAGATCGCTTCCGTGTGGCCGAAAGCCCAGGAGTTTGGCTTCCCCAATGAAGAAGCAGCCTTCGCGTTGCAGTACGGACACGGCGTTGGCCTGGCTATCTGGGAAAAGCCTGTAATCAGCCGGTTGGTTTCCCTCGAGCATTCCTACGAGATCAAGCCAGGAATGGTGTTTGCGCTGGAGACGTTCTGGCCCTCAACCGATGGTTGGAGCGCAGCTCGCATTGAAGAAGAAATCGTGGTGACGCAAACGGGCCACGAAGTGATCACGCGCTTTCCCGCGGAAAAGTTGATGGTGGCGGGCGCGCATTACTTTACCGTCGATGGACCGCTGGCCGCCGACCGCGAAACCGAAGCGGCACCGAGCCGCCGCGTCAAGGAAATGGTGGAGGCCAGCGCGAAGACCGAGCGCGTGGGAGCGGACTGAGGGTCATTCGGCACCTCTCGAACGATTATGGCAATCAGCGTGGTGATGCCTGCGCTCGAAATGGCGCAGGAAAATGGGAAGCTGCTAGCGTGGCGCAAGAAAGAGGGCGAGCGCGTCCAGAAGGGCGAGCCGCTGCTGGAGATCGAGACGGATAAGGCGGTTGTGGAAGTTGAGGCGCCCGGCGATGGGCTTCTCGCGGGCGTGACTGCGCAGGTCGGCGCAGTGATTCCCGTAGGGGAAACAATCGCGTGGCTGGTCGCGCCCGGCGAGAAACCACCGGCGAAAATCGCATCCGTGGTCCCCGCGGCACGCGCTTCCAGCAGCGGGGAGCGAACGTCGGCGGCTGCCTCGCACGTGGCCGAGCACCCAGCCACATCGTCGCCGCAAATCTCACCGAAAGCTCGCCGCCTCGCCAAGGAACTCGGCGTGGACATTGGCCGCGTACGCGGGACCGGCCCCGGTGGTGTTATCACAACGGAAGACGTGCAGGCGTTCGCTGCCGCCAAACAAACAGTGGCGCCCGCGGCTCCTGCCGCCGGCGAATCGCTGAGCCAGGTTGCTCGCTTGATGGCCGAGCGGACCACGCAGAGCTGGACCTCGGTGCCGCATTTTTTCCTGGTGCGAGACGTGGATGCCGGCGCGCTGATCGATGCACAGAAGAGGCTCGACGCTGAAGCCGGCAAAGCGCCGGGCGGGCGCGTCACCATCACCGATTTGCTGATTGCTCTGCTTGCGCGAGCTCTGGCGAAGCATCCGCAAATGAACTCGAGTTGGACCGGAGACGGCATTCGCCGCAATCCCGATATCAACATCAGCTTGGCCATTGCTGTGAAAGATGGCGTGGTCGGCGCGGTCGTTCACAACGCCAACACCCTGAAGATTTCCGAAATTTCGACGCAGCGGCTGGATTTAAGCGAACGCGCGCGCGCTGGGCGTCTGCGCCCCGCGGATATTTCTGGCGGGACATTCACGCTCAGCAACTTGGGCATGTACAAAGTGGATGCCTTCAGCGCCATCATCACGCCGCCGCAGGCTGCGGTGCTGGCCATCGGCGCGGTCAGCGATCGCGTAGTCGCAGTGAATGGCCAGCCGAATGTGCGGACCATGATGACCATGACGCTTTCGAGCGATCATCGCGTGGTAGATGGCGCTCGCGCAGCAGCTTTTCTCGGAGAGCTGGCAGATGCGATCAGCCAGCCGGAGAAATGGCTGAATTGAAACTCTTGGCAAAAATTCTGAGGCAGCACGCCGAAACCCTCGCGGCGCGGAGGGTTCAGCCGTCTTTATGACCACTTCCGAGGTTCTCCGCAAGCCCTTCTACACCAGTCTGTCCTTTCAAGTATTGGTCGGCATCGCCATCGCAATTGTCCTGGGATATTTGAATCCCGCGAAGGCCATTGCCATGAAGCCCCTCGGTGACGGCTTCATCCGGCTGATCACCATGATTATTACGCTGGTGATTTTCTGCACCGTGGTGACCGGCATCGCCGGAATGGAGGACATGAAGAAGGTCGGTCGCGTGGGTGGAAAAGCGCTGTTGTATTTCGAGGCCGTTTCGACGCTGGCGCTGTTGATCGGCCTAGTAGTCGGAAACGTAGTGCGGCCCGGAGCCGGTTTCAACATCAATCCCGCGACGCTCGACGCCAAAGCGGTAGCGGACTATGCCGGACAGGCGAAGGCGCAAAGCGTTTCCGAATTTTTGCTGCACGTGATCCCGACGACCGTCGTGGATGCGTTTGCCAAAGGCGATATCCTTCAGGTTCTATTCGTTGCGGTCCTTTTTGGTTTTGCTCTGTCGAAAGTAGGGCCGCGTTGCCGGCCGCTCGTGGAGCTTTTCGACGCGCTGACGCACGCGGTGTTTGGCGTGGTGGCCATCATGATGCGTCTGGCGCCCATCGGAGCGTTCGGCGCGATGGCATTTACCGTGGGTAAGTACGGTATCGCCTCGTTGG
>WNEZ01001494.1_pt1 | contig 19689 bp, 14 predicted proteins | sample 5400521 | NCBI WGS metagenome assembly WNEZ01 (sample SAMN13153339, study PRJNA577476) | soil metagenome | isolation source: 120 cm saprolite under Douglas fir tree site 2 hole 1 replicate 1 | place: USA:California | collected 2015-04-18 | reverse complement strand
CGAGCATCCAGAGGCGGCGTCCGGTTTCGGCAAGCTGGATTTTCAGATCACGGATGTAGGCTTCATCGAACTGGCCGAGATCCACTTCCGCCCGTTGCAATCGATTGTACCACCAGATCGCGTATGCATCCCGTTCCACTAGTTCGAGGAACCCTTGGACGATTGCCTCCTCGAGCGTGTTGCCGGCCGCGCAGCCGTTGGAATCCGCATGGACATGGTAGGCGGCAGGTGGGCCCCGGTAGAAAAAATATAATAGGCTGGTCGGAAGATATTTGAACCGTTCGTCGCGCAGGGACCAGACCGGCGACCATTCGATCTCGGCCGATCGATCGAAGGGGGTCGGCATCGGCATCGACGGGTCTGCGTCGATCGTCTGCGCCTGATCTTGCCGGTCCTGCGCGTCGCTGAACAGCAAGACATCGTTGGGTAGAATGGCATCGCCCGATGGGAAATCCGTGAACCGCCGGGTCGCTCTGATCTCGTCGCCCTGAAAAATCCCGGAATAGCGCTCGATCGCCTCCATGAGCGCGCTGGCTTCACCCTGCTCGGCAGTGCTGCCCTTGCCGAAGCTGCCGCCGCTTAGCCCCGCCTTGAGCTCATTGACCGTCCTGGCCGGCCCCGAAAAATTGTGCGTGGCAAGGTAATTGGTGTTCATGGGCAAATCGGCTTCAATCCGCTCGAGCCGCGAGACCACGCCGGTAAGGGGGCTCACGTGTTTGCGGAAACGTGCGACCGTGGCCCACGACGAAACGGTCCGATAGCCCCCGCTCGTCATGACCAGCTTGCCGCCGGCGCCAAGTTCGACCGGCATCGGCGCACGGCGGGGGTCTCGCAACTTCTTGCGGCCGCAGGCCGCGCATTGCGGACGGGACGCCACGTAATGCTTCACAATGGTCGCGCCCAGCAGGTCGAGGCTGATGATGTGATCGCGCACGTCCGTACGGAAATCGGTAGCGATCGCTTTTGCGATCTCGACGGCCGCAAGCTGAATGCCGCTTTGTCCGATCATATCGCGGGCAAGCGGCGAAGTGGCGACGCGGCGCGCCCCTCCGCGGTCAAGAAGCGCCTTGATCTCTCGGTTGCGTCTCATGCGTTCGGCAAGACAAGCCCAGCACGCGCTCTTGCCCGGGCTGAGCACTGGTCCCACCAAAGGGAAAATGCCGCACGGTTGGACGAGAACCCAAGGTGTGCAGTCCGACAAATGCTCCCGGTTCAATTCGGCCAGCTGTCCTTCGAGATAATCGCTCACCAGCGTGACCGTCAGGTCGGCTGAATGCTGCACGACGCGAACGCCCAGCCCCCTCAAGGCGGCGCCGAGCTCGGCTGCACCCTGCACGTCGATCGATTGAATGCGGACACGACATTTCTGGAGATTTTTCTCCGCAATCTCGGGCGACAGGCCCAGGCTCGCCCAATAGGCGGCCACGGTATCCGCCGAAGCGCGCGGTTTCGCGATGATAAAGCGGCGATCGACCAGCCGCTTCAGGGCTTCGTGGATCTTGTTGGACGGGAAATTCCCTTCCAGCGCGCGAACGAGCTCCCGAAAACTCTTTCTACCCTCGCCTATCGCGGAAGCGAGCGCGCAATAGAGCTCGCCGTGAAGAAAGAACTTGCGGTCCTCGGAATAGAGGCACACGACCTTGGACGGCAGCACATAGACGGTGAAATTCGGCGCGAACCGCGGAACATCCTTGCTGTCGTGCTGCGCAATGCGATCGCGGTGATCGCCTGTCATGCGGTGAGCACGCGCGACTCTACGCTTATCGCGACCAGTCCGGATCGCCATTGCAAGACACGTATTCTCGAGCTTGCGAGAGCGCCGCCGTCTCGCTCGCGCGCTGGCGTTTCTCGCTAGAATTGACCATTCACTCGGCCATCATGTGGCGCCGCAAACAACACATAATTGGCCGGGTCGAACCTGATCAACCCGGCCATGATCTTGCGTCTGTCAACTAAATCGGAGCGCGCCAAGTCTAGCAGATACGGCAAACTCCCCACGACAAGCAGCAGCCGCAGCCTCCGCAGCCGCAGCCTCCGCACCCGCCGCCTCCGCAGCGGCAGCCTCTGCCGCAGCCCCTGCAGCCGCAGCCTCTGCCGCCGCAGCCTCTGCCGCAGCCTCGGGCAAACTTTTCGCCGAGTCGGGGCGTTCCGGCGTTTTCCTTGTCGAAGACGTAGAACGTCCCCAAGCTGACGTCGGCGATTTCTTCCTCACTGAGAGTGATTTGGGGTGGGGAGGTATCCCACGACGGTATATCCGCCGCCGGTACAGCGGTTGCCGCGGATGCGCCGCCTGCCAACGACAAAGACACACCGACAACCCCAAGCACCGGTACGGCTTCCTTCGGATATTTTCGCTTCGAAGCACGTTTCGTCTGCGGCATAGTTTAAGTCCTCCCACGCCTGCTAGCGAATATTCGACGCCCGAAACGCTATTCGTACGCTTTGCCCATGCACCTGGCAAGGCTGATTGCGCACATTGATTGGCATGGCTTACCCAGGCCTTACACACGCTCGAGCTGACCGCGAGCTACGTGAACGACCGTTCATAAGACACGCGGATCGCGGCCGGCGTGCGCTCACAAAACGCGCCGGGGGGCAGCGAGTTCCCCGATTTTATGTAATGACATCGTCGCTGCCTCCATTATGAAGTAGGCCAGGTCGGCGCAAATGCGGGCGCCGCCACGTCTTTGCAGGCGCGATCGAGAGAAACAGACATGGCCAATGCTCATGGCCGCTTTGTCTGGTACGAGTTGATGACGACGGACATGGAAGCCGCCAAGACCTTCTATGCCGATGTCGTGGGCTGGGGCACGCAGGACGCGTCAATGCCCGGCATGGCCTATACCCTGTTTACCGCTGGAGGAACTTCGGTCAGCGGGTTGATGGACCTGCCGGAGGACGCAAGGAAATCGGGCTTGCGGCCGAGCTGGCTCGGATATGTCGGCGTCAGCGACGTGGACGCCGCCGCCGACCGCATCAAAGAGCTTGGCGGCGCCGTGCACGTCCCACCGAAGGACATCCCCAACATCAGCCGCTTTTCGATCGCCGTTGACCCGCAAATGGCAACGATTGCGTTGTTCAAGTGGCTGGAGGGCGGCCAAGAGCAGCCCCCCGCGCTGGACGCGCCCGGCCGCGTCGGCTGGCACGAGTTGCTCGCCGCCGACTGGGAGAAGGCATGGGCTTTCTACCGCGAGCTATTCGGCTGGCAGAAAGCGGAGGCCGATATGGGCCCGGTGGGCACATACCAACTGTTCTCCGCCGGAGGGGAGACCATCGGCGGCATGTTCACCAAGCCCGCGATGGAGCCGGTCCCGTTCTGGCTTTATTACTTCAACGTCGGCGACATCGACGTGGCGATGAAGCGCGTGAAGGCTGGTCGCGGCCAAATCCTCAGCGGCCCGATTGAAGTGCTGGGCAACAGATGGATCCTGCGATGCACGGATCCTCAGGGCGCCATCTTCGCGCTGGCGGGAAAACGCAGTCACAACGGCATCGGATACTTCGAACGCGTGCCACCACGCCATCGGCGCATCGGTTAATGGCAAGACTGGCCGCCGCCGGCCAGTCCACTATGCATTCTGCGCAAGCTCCGTCTTCAGCCCGTTACACTCGGGGATGAAGCTGGTGCTCAATCCACAGAAGCATCGCATTGGCGAGCGCTGCAAATCCAAACAGCACGACAGCAACCGTAACCATCTCCTCGGCCTGCATCAGCTGCATGGCGTTGATTATCAGAAAGCCTAGTCCATGCTTGGCCGCGAACATCTCCGCCAGAAGCACCCCGAGCAGCGTCAGAGAGAAGCCGATTCGGAGCCCCGCGATCACCTCTGGAAGGGTGGCTGGAAAAAGCACCGTGAGAATCGTCTGCCATCTCGATAGCTGAAGCGTTCGTGCCGACTTCAAATAGACCGGTGGAATATTGCGGATCGCAGTCATGGTCAAAAGCGCGACCGGCAGCACCCCGTGCATTGCACCGAATGTCACCCGGCCCGATAGGCTGAGCCCGAAGATCAGCAGCACCACTGGGTAAAGCGTCACCTTCGGCAGCGTGTAGAGCGAGATGAGGATCGGCTCGCCGACCGCCCCGGACACTCGATGGATTCCCATCCACACGCCGATCGCGAGCCCGATCCCGTAGGACAACATCAGCGCGTAGAAGAAGCAGACGAGCGTCGCCCACGCGTTTTCGGCAAAACGCTCGCTCGGCACGAGCTTGGCGAGATAAGCCAGCGTCGGTACCGGACCCGGGAGCGCGGTGGCGCCAACCACCTGATGCAGCGCCTGCCATGCCAGCAGCAGGACGATCAGCATGATCAGAGTGTCGGTTGCGCGTTTGGTCGCGATCATGGCTTGGCGATCCCGCGCCGTTCCGCCCAGCGCTGATCCACCACATGCAGCAGCATGTTGACGACGGTAGCTACGATGATCAACAGCAGCATCAACGCATACATTTGCCGATTATTGAAATCAGTGTAGGCATCGGAGATGACGCGCCCAAGTCCGGCGGGGGCAAGGATGAACTCGCTGGCGATGACGCCGATGAAAGCATAGCTGACGGCGAGCTTGCCCCCGGTGAAGAGATGCGGCGCCGCCGCCGGAAGTTTCAGCAGCAGCGCCGTGGCGATGGTCCCCATGCGATGGACGCGCGCGACCTTGGAGAGCACCTTCGGCACGCGGTCGAGCCCGTTCAAGGTTGCGATGATCATCGCCACGATCGCGGTCGCCACTCCCATCAACACAATCGGGATGACCGAGAGCCCGAAGATCACGATCATCACCGGATAGAAGATGAAGATCGGAACCGCATAATAGGTAGCGAAGAACGGATCGAGCGTTTGCCGCACGCGCGGCAGCGTATGAATGACGACGCCGAGGGCGAAGCCCGCCACCACGGAAATCAGGGCCGCCACGACGACGATGCCGAATGTGCGGATGATCTGGTCATTGGCCTGCCCCGAGATCAGAAGCCGAACCAGTGCGTCGGCCATCTGCGAGGGAGGAATCACGACGCGATGATCGATCAGGCCGAGGCGGCAGCACAATTCGAGCAGCCCGATCGCGATCACCAGGACCGCAATCCTGATCCAGCCGACTCGACTCATTCGGCCGCCATCCCGGAATAGCCGAGCGATTTCATAGATTCGCCGCGGAGGTTGTCCCACAGCCGACCGGTGATCTCGCCGAACGCGGCTTCGCTGACGATCGTGCTGTCGCGCTCGCGCGGCCAGCCGGTCGCGACAATGTCAAGGAACCGGCCTGGGCGGGCCGACATCGCACCAATGCGGTCTGAGAGCATTGCTGCCTCGTCGAGCGCATGCGTGATCAGAAGGATGGTTGCGCCGGTGCGCCGCCAGAGGCGCAACACTTCGTCGCCCATGAGCAGCCTTGTCTGCGCATCGAGGGCGCCGAACGGCTCGTCGAGCAGAATTAGGCGTGGGTGGAGCACGAGCGTGCGGGAGATGCACACACGCTGCCGCATGCCGCCCGAAAGCTGCGCGGGATAAGCGCGGGCAAACTCCGTCAACCCCATGAAAGCAAGCGCATCATCGACGCGACGGCGGATCTCGGCGGCGGCCACGCCGTTGCGACGCAAGCCGAACGCGGCGTTGTTCCACACCGTCAGCCACGGAAAGCTCGCATCCTCCTGAAACACGACGCCGATGCCATCGGGCACCTCGCCCGTAACTGAACGGCCCTCGAACGTCACCGTGCCAGCCGTTGGCTGCTGGAGGCCGGCCAGCACCTCCAGTAGCGTGGACTTGCCGCAGCCGGACGGACCGACGACAGCGAAGAACTCACCACGTTTGAGATCAAGATCGACCGGTCCGAGCGCATGAACCGCTTGCGTGCCAGCGGCCGCTGGATAGATCCGCGTTACACCCGACAGGGAGGCGTGGACGTCCTGATGCGCGACCGTGGCCGTCATCGTTGCAAATCGGGCGGCAGGAATGAGGCGTCAACGATCTTCTTCAGGTCGACATCGTTCTGCAGCATTCCGACGCCTTTCATCGCATGCACGGTCTGCTCAAGCAGCGGCATCTCAATCCGGCCCTCGGTCCAGAACTTTGCCTCCACGAGTTCCTTTACCATGATGCCCACGTCTTTCGGTGGCAGCGGCGCATAAAGCTTGCTGAGTATCTGGATGGCCTCGTCGGTGTGCTCGTAAATGAACTTGGTTCCTTCGCGACGCGCTGCCTGGATAGCGCGCAACTTCTCCGGCCATTCCTTTATGGCTTGGCCGGTGGCCATGCCGAGCTGCGACGGAATAAGCGGCAAGTCTTTCGGACTGACGAGCACACGGTACTTGCTCTCGCCGCCGCGGGTCCGGAACAGGATGACAGGGATGGACGTGGCGTCCACCACGCCGTTCTCCAATGCAGTGAGCGCCCCGCTCAGACTGCCGAGCGCCGTCATCTGCACGTCGCCTTGGTTGAGGCCCACCTTCTCCATCACCAGCACTCCCATCATCTCGCCAAGCGATTTCGGATTGCTGATGCCGAACTTCTTGCCCTTGAGGTCGGCCGCAGTGCGGATCGGCGAATCGGGCATGACGATCAGCACGAGGTCCGCCAACGAGCGCGAGGTGATACCGACAATCTTGACGTCCTGTCCCTGCTCCGCCGCCGCGATGACCGGTGCAGCCGTGACGTCCCCATATCCAAGATCGCTCGCCATAGCATTGCGCACCGAGCTGCCGCCGCCCGCGCCGGAGATAATGCCGGTGATGTCGAGGCCGTGAGTGCGGAAGAACCCCTTTTCGAGCGCGATGCCGTATGGCGCGCCGGAGGGGTCGTTCTTGTATTGGGTAACGAGGAGATCGGCTGCATCGACCGGCCAGATCGACGCGAGACCGATCGCCGCGATCAGGATGATGCTCTTAGGATTCATTATCATGACCCTTCCTGAGATAACTCCGCTCCCCAGCCGCGCGGCCTGCCGCGAGCATGCTAGCGTGGGATCAGGGGATTCGGACGTCCAACACGGCAGCCGGATCTGGGCCCCGAGACTACTCCGGCTGGATGCCGGCGTCCCTGACCATCTTGCCCCACTTGTCCAGCTGGACCTTGATGAAGTCCCCGAACTCCTTGGGCGTGCTGGAAAACGCCTCGAAGCCGGCGTTGCCGAGTTTCGCTTTGACGTCCGGATCATCGATGATCTTGCGCAGCTCCTTATTAAGCTTCGTCACGATCGTCGGCGGCGTATGGGCCGCGGCGACGATCCCGGCCCACGAATCCATGTCGAAGCCGGCTACCCCGGCCTCGTCCAGTGTCGGCAGCTCCGGAAACAGCGGGCTACGCTGCAGGCGCGTCACCGCGAGTGCGCGCAACGCCCCGGATCTGACGTGCGGAACACCAGTCGTGAGATCGGTGAACATCATCGACACGCGACCTGCAAGTACGTCCTGGATGGCCGGCGGTGAACTCTTGTAAGGCACATGCAGCATGTCGATTTCCGCCCAATGGATGAGCGTCTCGCCGGCGACGATGCCAGAGGTATTGGCGCTGGCGAACGACAGCTTGCCGGGATTGGCCTTAGCATATTCGATCAACTCCTTGACCGTCTTGACCGGCAAGCTCGGATTGACCACCAGCATCAATGTGAAGCTCCCCACACGCGTCACCGGCGTGAAGTCCTTCACCGGATCGTAGCTCACGTTCTTCATCAGGAACGGAACGACTGAAAGCGGAGAGTTGGTCGCCATCAGCAGCGTATGGCCGTCCGACGCCGAGCGCGCGACATAAAGAGCGGCGAGCGCTCCGTTCGCACCGGGGCGACTCTCGACGATGACGCTTTCATTGAGTGCGACGCTGAGTGGCTGGGAGATCACGCGGCAAATCGTATCGCTGGCGCTGCCGGGTCCGAATACGGCAACGAGGGTGATTGGCTTGCTCGGATAGTTGTCGGCGAGCAGCGCCGAACTGAAGAATGCCGGCCCTGCGGCCAAGAGAATGAGAAACAGCCTTCTCATGCGTGGCTCCTCCCTGGCTGTCGCGAGTTTTGTTCCCAGATGCGTCCGTCTCGCGTCGGCGGCGCGTCAATCTAGGCGGTAGAGGATAGCAGATAGCGACAACCGTTGGGTTTCAATCGAATGGGAGCTTTGTCGCAGATCCCCGTTCGCCCGCCTAAACAACCAGCCACGCCCGCCTACTTACTGGGTTGGCACGATACCGAGGTCCTTGGCGGCGCCGGCGATCCGCGCGCGCTGGTGCGCGATATCGGCATCGAAATCGGCAGGTCCGCCGAAATTGGGGATCTGCCCGGTGAGATTCAACCGTTCTTCGACCACCGCATCGATAGTCTCCCGAACATCGGCCGCGATGCCGTTGCGGAGTTGCTCGGGCATGGGCGGCGGACCGAAAAAGCCGACGAGGCCGTCGAGAGCAAGATCCGGATAGCCGGCCTCGGTGACTGTGGGCACATCGGGCACGACAGCGGCTCGCGCCGTATTCGTGACCGCCAACAGCTTGACCTTGCCGGCCTCAAGCTGTGGTCGCACGATCGCGAACGCCGTCACGTTGACCTGGATGCGTCCGATCGCCAGGTCGTTGGCTGCTTCGACCAAATTGCGATAAGGAACTTTTGACATCGAGAGACCGGCATTTTTGAGAAATGCGGCGAACAGAAATTCGTTACTGCCAGTCGTGCCCGCCCAGTTGAGCGTGCCGGGATGAGCGCGCGCCATCGCCACCAGTTCCGCCACCGACTTGACTTCCAGGGAGGTGGGCACGGCCATGACAACGATCGTGTTCGAGATCCTCGCGATCGGCACGATATCGGCGGCTTTGTAGGGCAAGTTTTTATAGATAAACGGATGCGCGGTGAACGACCCGCTTGGTGCCGCCAGGAGCACGTGGTCATCGTTGGCGCCGACGAACGCGCTGATGGCGACGAGACCATCCCCGCCGGGGCGATTCTCGACGACGACCGGCTGGCCCCAGCGCCTGCTCAATCGATCCGCGATCAGTCGCGTGCCGATATCGACACCGCTGCCGGGTCCGAGCGTCACGATGAACTTGACCGTCCGCTGCGGCCAGGTCTGTGCTGACGATGGCTTCGCCACGAGGACAAGCACGGCGAGAAAAGCTACGGCAAATGTGGGACGCCGCATGCTCAGCAATGAGACCTCCGATGTCGCGACGCAGGCACACGAGCAGCCACAGGAAAGCAGCGCTGCCCAGCGGGCATCCTGCATCACTTCCGTCTGATGAACGATACCACACTTGCGCTCACAACGTTCAGGGATGCCCCAATGCCGGCTGATGGTTGTGGCGGGGCCATTTGGCAGTCCCTTTCATCAAAAGCCTATAAGAAAAGAACGCGCGAAGGATGCGCTATGGGAAGTGCTTTTTTGGACGCTTGATGATCGCGGCAAAGGGAGCAAGTCCGGTTGAGAGCAAGTAGAATATCGTTCCCGGACGGGTGAAGCGGGCGTAAAGCGGAAGTCGCTGGAACGGCCGCTTTTGATCTGAAAAGCGACCTATGGCCTAACAGCCGGCGCAAATGGCCATGATTCGCTTCAACCGTTGGCTCTCATCCTCTTCTTTTTCTCGCCGCTTCTTCGATGGAAGTTTGGGCGGCTCGGGTTGCGCTGATAGCGCATCCAGATCGTCAACGTCTCCTATCTCAAGAAAATTCTTTGCAGACCACTTTGAGGTTTTCGGCTCGCTCGCAATTGGAGCGGCTTGTTGTGGGGCTGGCTGCGCAACTTGTGGGAGTTGCGGCGCAACTTGCGGCGCCTGCTCCGCAACAACCGACCCATCCTGAGGCCGTGTCACACTTTTTGCTTTGTCGCTGGACATCGCAGCCGCTTGTTCCGGGGGTTGCTGCGCAACAGTCGTTCCATCATGAGATCGCGTGGCGCTTTTTGCTTTGTCGCCGGGTATCGCAACGCTTGGCAGGAAATCATAATTCAATGCGTAGGCAGACCCCGGCAGAACGCGCGTCTCCAACACCCCAGGACCGCCGCGGGGGCCTATCCGGTAGTTCAAGCCGACGCGCACGATATTATCTCGATACGAGGCGGTCTCTGCTGCCGTCCCGTTGCCAAGGACACCGGGTATCAATACACTTGAAGTGATACCGTTGGCCTTAATGTGAAGATACTCGAATCTTGCCGACCAATTGCTTGATAACGCAACATCGACACCGGCACCCGCAGTCCATCCGAGCGTGGTATTCGACAGGGGTTGAAAATTTGCGGATGCTCCCCCAACGTTCACAGTCAAATCGTCTCGCGCGTTTACCAGCACGCCGCCTGCCGTCACATAAGGCATTAGCCAGTCAAACGCCAACCCGATACGAGCCCGTCCCGTTGTAAGCGATCTAATCTTGACGGCTTCGGTGGCGGTACAGCCCGGGATAGGCGGCGTGCATATGAGTGAGACAGCGTTCGACTGTCCTGACCACTGAGCGTCAAACTCGGCTCCGAAGACGACCATTCCGGCTTGCCAATTGAAACCCACTTGACCTCCAGCAATGCCGCCGCGCGGACTGCTTGAGCCGAGCAGGCTCGTACCGCCGAGCTCTGTCGCACCGAGTCCCAATGGCGTCGTCGCGGCGGCCGGAATTAGCAAAGCGGTATTTGCCGCTCCACCGCCAAAAACGGTATTTGATGAGCCCTGTGCCCAACCGTAACCGGCATTGACTCCAAAATAGATGCCTGTCCATTCGACGGCCATGCGGGGGGCGGATGGATAGAGTTGCGTTCCTATCACCGGCCAATCGGCGGCGAAGGACACCCCGGCCGTCAATGAAGTGGCAAAAAACGCGATCACCATTCGCTTTTTCATCGCCACGCCCCCTGCGACTGACCTTCTATTCTAGACGAGGGGCCAATGTTGACGGTGACAGATTTGCCACACCTCAGCGGAAAATGGTGCGCCTGAGCTCCGGAATTCGGCACGCCATGCGAAGGAGCTGCAGGGCCCCATAATCAGATTTAGGCCGCGCGGATAAGATCGTTCCTGTGGGACACGCAGTTCTCAAGATTTGAACTGCGATTAACGTAAATTTCGTAACGAGACCGCCATTCATGCATTGTTAGCATGGGAAGCGCAAAATGCAGCTATGTCGATGAGCACGTATTATCGCGCGCAAGCGCAAAGGTGTCTCGCCTTGTCTCGGGCATGCTCAGATCGCAGGCACGAAGCACAGCTGACATTCATGGCCAATCGGTACTTTGAGCGGGCAGGAGAGCTGGAACAGGGGATGAGCTTTCAATCAACTGCGGCTTCCCAGTCCTCGCCCGCCCTCCACAACACGACCGCGGTCACAGGACGATAGGGTACTGGAGCGAACCGGTCTCTGCTCAGTTCCGAACCGAGTCCCAAGCGGATCAACGCGGATATTGAAGATCGCGGCAACGCGACGCTCGCTCGAATTTCGCCCGCAGAAGCCAAGAACGCAAAAGTCGCATCTCGGGGGCCGCGCACGGCAGCGCTCACCCTCGGGGCGGTGTCGATCGAGTGCAATCCCTCGTAACCTCTTCGCCTCACCGCTCGAGTCGAACAGCCGACTTGATGCAGCGAATCTGAAAGCACTCGCTTCGATGCGCTTCATCCCGCGACTGCGTCGCCACTACGTCAGCGCCTTCTCCTGATGCTCAGCGAGCGTGCGCGCGTCTTGAGGTGCTGCGTTAGGTCCATTTCGAGCAGCCCAGAGAATCGCTATCATCCACACCAAGTCGGAAGTCTTCCGGGAAATCCTGGTAAAGCAGTTCACGCTCATGCTCATGACCGGAAAGGAATATTTGCAGAGCATCCGCGACGGTCGCGTCATCTATGTCGGCAAGGAGCGCGTCAAGGATCAGACCACGCATCCAGCATTTGCCGACGCCGCACGAACCTACGCCGCATTGTTCGACATGAAATCGGATCCTGCGGTCCGCGACCTCATGACGTTCGAGGAAGGCGGCGAGCGCTACAGCATGTACTACCTACAGCCGCGGTCCCAAGAGGATCTGCGGCGCCGCAACCGTGCCCACCGTAAGATCGCGGACTTCTGTTTCGGCTTGATGGGACGCACGCCCGACGCCTTCGCCGGCAATCTTACCGGCCTTTCCTTGAAGCCCGAGGTGTTCGACAGCGAGCCCGGCGGGAGCCGCAACAATCTGCTGGCTATTTACCAGCATGTCCGGCGAAACGACCTCTTCGCGACCTATGCGATCGTCCCGCCGCAGGGCGCGCGCAACAAGGATTACTACCTAGCCAAGGGGCTGCCACAACCCGCGCTGCGAGTCACGGCGGAGGACGACAGGGGCGTCACGCTCAACGGCATGAAGATGTTGGCGAGCGGCGCCGTCTATGCGCACGAGGTGCTGGTCGGGAATGTGATGCCGCTTGCCCCCGATCAGCTCAAGGAATCCGTGACCTGCGTGATCCCGCTTAACCTGCCCGGCCTGACGCTTTGGTCACGCGAGCCATTCAACCGCCCAGGCATGAATCCCTTTGACCGTCCGCTCACCACTCGCTTCGATGAGTCCGACTGCATGCTGGTGTTTAAGGATGCAAAGGTGCCGTGGGAAAAGGTCATCGTGCACGACAACCCGGCTCTTTCGCGCAACATCTACATCCAAACCGCAGCGCACGTGATTTCGAATCATCAATCAAGCGTACGGTTCGGGTCAAAGCTGCGCTTCATGCTCGGCGTTGCGAGCCTGATTACGCGCTTCACCGGCGCGCGGGACATTCCCGCGGTGCGCGACACGCTAGGTCGGCTCGCCGCAATGGAGGCGGGCTACAATGCCATGATCGACGGACAGATCGAGGCCTATCAACCGTTCGACAATGGCTTTGTCATTTTCAACCGGCGTTACCTCTATGCCGCCATTCACTGGGCTATAGAGAACCATTCGCAATTGATCGACATCATGCGCGAGCTCATGGGCGGCGGCCAGTTTCAGTTCCCCACCAGCATCGACGTGCTGGAGGATCCCGAGCTGCGCGACCTGTTCGAGACCTTCTGGACGGCCGGAGAGTTTGCCGCCGCCGACCGAATGAAGCTGTTCAAGCTCGCCTGGGATCTCATAGGATCGGACCACGCCAGCCGCGCCACGTCATATGAGAAATTCTTCGTTGGGCCGGCGTTTGCGGTGCGCAACTACAATTTCATCAACGCTCCGTGGGATGAGCTGCACGCCGCGGTCGAAGGGTTCATGGACACCTATGGCACCGGCGAGAGCGCTTGCAACACGGAGCCAATGCGTCAGCAGCGAAGACGTTGATGTTAACGCAGGTCACGATCGACGCAGACCACTCGCAAACGACACGATGAGCAGGCTCGCCGATCATGTTCGCGACCGAGTGTCGGCGGCCACGACGCCTAGGATAGGGCGCAGGTCTTCGTTGTTGCTCCATTTCTTCGTCAACAATGCCACTGGAGGATCTCGTGAGCGATTACGCCAAAGGAATTGTGATCGCGCTGGGTCCGGAGGACGGCGAGTCATTCTGGCAGCCGCTACCTTCGACCGGTTACGTGATCAACAAGATCAACCCCTATAACTCGCCCTACGACGCCTTCTCGACCGGCCTGCAGGTGCTCGAGCCTGGCGCACACATCCGGCGTCATGCCCATGAGCGCAGCCACGAGTTGCTGTTCTGCTATCGCGGCACCGGGCAAGCCGACATTGATGGCAAGCTATATGACGTGCTTCCCGAGACCATGATCCTGATCGGCCGCGGAGTGCAGCACAAGGTGACGAACACCGGCACCAGCCAGATGCGTCTACTCTGGTTCATCGCGCCGGCGGGTCTGGAGGATTGGTTCCGCGCCATCGGGCGGGCGCGGCGTCCGGGCGAACCACTTCCGGCGCCGTTCGATCGCCCGCTCGATGTCGAAATGATCCAGGCGCAACAGCGTTTCATCGCGCCGAGCAAGGATTGAGCACGAACCGCCGCCCTCCCCCCACCATCGTCATTGTAATGAGTGCACCGACACTGGCCGAACGAGCGTCGCAGCGAAACTACGAGTTTGAGAGGAAGTCCAGGACCGCTATTCGTACAATGCTCACAAGAGCTCCTGGGCGTCGGTGCGAACCTGGCAACCACGTCACTTCGATACGAATCCTGGCGCATAGACGTCGTTCACCGCCACCGGCGCCTTGAGCTTGAAGACGCTGTTGACGACGTTGATGGTTTCTTCGATGCGGGCGGGATCGATCAGTCCGAGCTCTCCACCTTTGACTTGCGCCAGTTCGGCCACTGCCTTGGTTTCTCCCTCGGCAACGGCGACATCGATCGCCGGATGATATTTGTTCATGATGCGACCCGCCTCCTCCGGATTTGCAAAGGCATCCTTCATGCCGCGAATCGTGGCGGCGACGAACCGCCGCACAATGTCCGCCTTCGTCGCAATGGTGCTGTCGGTCGCAATGATGCCATTGCCGTAGAAACTCACACCCGCATCGGCAAATGCGAAACGGACGAGCTTGGCCGGCGCGGCTTGCATGCGCAGAAGCGGCTCGCCGACCGTGAACTGACCAACGCATGGCACACGATTGCCGGCGAGCAATCCCGGCAGGGAGTCGCTGCCCGCGACAATCCATTTCACCTTGTTCGCATCGAAGCCGGCAGCCTTGGCGTAGACCGGAAACATGTCGACCGTCGCTCCGCCCGCCGGATTGGCAATCGAAGCTCCTTCAAGATCCTTGGGCTGCTTGATGCCTGAATCCTCGCGGCAGAACACCGCCTGGGGCGGCTTGGCATAGACGATCGAAACCAGCTTGACCGGAATTTGATCGTTGCCGCGCGCCAGCACGAGCGAGCCGGCGTCGGCAAAACCCACGATTGCATTATTGGCGCCGACCTGCCGAATGGCGTCGACCGATCCCTGACCGCGCACGACCTTCACATCGAGATCGGCGTCCTTGTAATAGCCTTTCTCGATTGCGACGAAGAAATAGGCGTGACGACCATTGTAACCGAAGTCGGTGATGAGCGTGACGTTGTCCAGCGCCTTCGCGCATTCAGGGGTCAATAGGAAAGTGAAAAGCGCAAATAACCCGAAGGCGATCGCACGATTGTCGAGCCCATGCATGTGAAACCTCTCTGCCCCGACGGCATCAGTATACAAGCGCGTGTCCGATTTGGTATACAGAACTATCACGCACCCGAGCAGTCCGCCGAAACGTCGCAAGCGTCGAAACAAGGACGGCTCGCAATCACCGGTCGATCTCATGTCGCGTGCAGCACCGCAAAGCAGTGAGTTGTGGAGCAAGTCCTGGGACCGTTCAGATCCGCGCGCGTCACGGCAAGCGATCCGCGGGGGCGCGTATACCGGCTACACCGCCGGCATCGCGCCGGGCTTCGTACAGGCCAATATCTGCATTCTTCCTGCCAAATGGGCCGAGGATTTTCTCCTTTATTGTCAGCGCAACCCCAGGCCGTGCCCGTTGATCGCACGCTCCGATGTGGGCGACCCCCGCCTGCCGACGCTGTCCGACGATCTGGATATCCGCACCGATGTTCCGCGCTATCACATCTTCCGCGACGGCACATTCGTCGAGGAAGTGACCGATATCCGCTCGTACTGGCGCGACGACCTCGTGACCTTCGCCCTCGGCTGCTCGTTTTCGTTCGAGGAAGCCCTACAGGAGGCCGGCGTGCGGCTGAAATTCCTCGAGCGCAACAATGTCGCCGCTGTGTACGTGACCAATGTCGACACCGTCCCAGCGGGGCCGTTCAAGGGCCCGCTGGTGGTCACCATGAGGGCCTTCACGCCAGCCGATGCCATCCGCGCTGTTCAGATCACATCGCGTTTCCCGAACGTTCACGGCGCTCCAGTCCATCTCGGCAACCCCGGGAGCATCGGCGTGGATTTGAGCCGGCGCTATTTGGATGTCGGCGACCCGGAGGTCGCCGACGACGAGTTGCCGGTGTTCTGGGCCTGCGGACTTACTCCGCAGCTGGCCGTGAAGAATGCGAGACCGCCGCTGTGCATCACTCACGCGGCGTCCTCGATGCTGATCACGGATTTGCGGAACGCGTCTCTTGCCGTTCTGTAGTGGCACCGCCCGCGATTTCGAACTGCCCGGCCGTTCCGAGGCGTTCGGTATGCGCGTCATGGCGGCAACCTCGCACCCGCTGGCAACGCTGACCGCGCTCGACGTGCTTCGTCGCGGCGGCAATGCGATGGACGCCGCCGTCGCGGCCATCGCGCTGCTTGGCGTCGTCGAAGCGACGCAGACGGGCATTGGCGGCGATTGCTTCGTCCTCTACATGCGTCGCGGCGAGGAAGAGATCATCGCGCTCAACGGTTCGGGCTGGGCGCCCGCGGCGGCGAGTCTCGATCGGTATCTGAGCCGGGGAATGAGATGGATCCCGTCGGACAGCGCCGACGCGGTGACTGTGCCGGGTGCGGTCGCGTCATGGGCGCGGCTCATCGACGATCACGGAACGATGAAGCTCGCGGACTTGCTTCAGCCCGCTATCGCGGCGGCCGAAGACGGCTATCCGGTGACCGAACGGGTCGCGCGCGATTGGGCGCGGCAGGCGGACAAATTGCGCAAGGACAAGACTGCGGCGAGCATTTTCTTGCCTAATGGCGCGACCCCGCGGCCGGGCGATGTCCATCGCCAGCCGGCGCTCGCCGCCGCGCTGCGCAGCATCGCCAGCGATGGACCGACAGCCTTCTACGAAGGCTGGATGGTCGATGCGCTGCGCGCCGCCGGCGGCTGTCACACGCTGGAAGATTTTTCTACCTATGCACCGGAATACGTGACACCGATCGGAACCAGCTACCGCGGTTATGAGGTTTGGGAATGTCCGCCAAATGGCCAGGGCGTCGTCCCGCTCGCCATGTTGAAGGCGCTCGAAGGTTTCGATGCCTCCGCATGGGCGCCACTTTCGGTCGAACGCTGTCAAGCGCTGACCGAGATCGGGCGGCAAGCCTACGCCGATCGAGATTGCTTCGTTGGCGATCCGCGCACCGGCGAGGTCCCGCTCGAGGCCCTGCTGTCGGACGAGCGCTCGGCCAAGCTGCGTGGACGTGTGTCGATGGAGCGGCGCATGGACGGTCTGGCACCCTTCCCCATTCCGGAACACTGCGACACGGCTTTTCTCACCGTCGTCGACGCCGATCGCAACACGGTGGCGTTCATCAATTCGATCTTCGATGATTTCGGGACCGGCATCGTCAGCCCCGCGGCCGGGGTCATCTTCCACAACCGCGCCTCCGGCTTCGTGCTCGAGCTCGGACATCCCAATGCGATTGCCGGACGCAAGCGGCCGTTGAACACGATCATTCCCGCCATGGTCACGCGGAAGGGAAAAGCGGTGATGCCGTTCGGCGTGACCGGCGGGCAGTTTCAGCCCTTCGGTCAGGTCGAGGTCCTGACCAATGTCATCGACTACGGGATGGGAATTCAGGCAGCGATCGACGCGCCGCGGATTTTCCCCCTAGGCGAAACCCTCCAGGTCGAGAGCACCGTGTCTCCAGCCGTCGTGGCGGGACTTTCGATGCTTGGCCATCATGTCGTGCACGCCGAGAATCCGCTCGGGACCGCGCAGGCGATCTGGATCGATTGGGAGGCGGGCCTCCTTCGCGGCGGCGCGGATGGCCGTCGTGACGGCTTGGCAGCCGGGTGGTGAGGACTGAGATGCTGGCCTCCGCGGGATTCCGCCTATTTGCGAATCCGCGGGCGGCGCGCACGGCGCCCTATGGCAAGGACGGGCGCGAGGCGATCCTCAGTCTTGCGGCCTTTGGCGAAGCCAAGCGCGAGATCATGTCGTGGCCCGGTTACAAGCCGACGCCTTTGCGCTCCCTTCCCAAGCTCGCGGCGCGCGCCGGCGTCGGTGCGATTCTCTACAAGGACGAAGCGGAGCGCTTCGGCATTGGCAGCTTCAAGGCGCTGGGCGGCGCCTACGCGGTATTCAAGCTTTTGCGGAAGGCCATCTGGGAGCAGAGGAACATCGTCGCATCGACGCTCGACCTGACGTCGGGGCGTTACGCTGATCTGACCTCGCACACCACGGTGACTTGCGCGACCGACGGCAATCATGGGCGTTCGGTCGCCTGGGGCGCTCACACCTTCGACTGCCGATGCGTGATCTATATCCCTGAAACTGTCAGCGAAGGCCGTTGCCAAGCAATCGCCGCCTATGGCGCCGAGGTCAAACGCGTGGCCGGGACCTATGACGATGGCGTTCGGCGCGTCGCCGCGGATGCGGCGGTGCAGGGTTGGACCGTGGTCTCCGATACATCTTACGAAGGTTACACGGACGTTCCGCGCGATGTGATGCAGGGTTACAGCCTGATGGTCGACGAAGCCCTGGAGCAGACATCAGCGGTGCCTTCCCACGTCTTTGTCCAGGGCGGCGTTGGAGGCTTGGCGGCTGGCGTGTGTTCGTATCTTTGGGAGCGATATGGCACGCGGCGCCCTTGTTTCGTGGTCGTCGAGCCGGAGAAGGCAGACTGCTTTTATCGCAGCGCGGTGGCGGGCCGTCCGACGCCGGCGGAGGGCGCGCTCGACACGATCATGGCAGGCCTTGCCTGCGGCGAGGTCTCGCCCCTGGCGTGGCGGGTTCTCGAAACGGGCGCCGACGCCTTCATGACGATCGACGACGAGGCTGCGGTTGACTGCATGCGGCTGCTTGCCGATGGCCGTTTCGGCGACGATGCGATTGTGGCGGGAGAATCGGGCGTGGCCGGACTCGCCGGCTTCATTTTGGCAAGTGCCGACGTCGATGCGCGCGTGCGGCTCAACCTGCGCCCCGACAGTCGCGTCCTCGTGTTCGGCACCGAAGGTGCCACGGATCCGGAGGTTTACCGCGCCATCGTCGGCCGTCGACCTAGTGAGGTCATCGACGCCGAGCGGAGCATACGATGAGCGACAGCTTGGCCGAGACCGTTTGTCGCGACATCGATGCGGCGCGCGAGGAATTGATCGGGTTGTGCGGTCGGCTGGTCGCGGCGACGAGCGTCAATCCGCCGGGCCGCACCGCCGAGGCAGCCGAGGTCGTGCGCGCTTACCTGTCGGGTCACGGCGTCGCGACCGAGACGACCACGGTCGACGATGAAGCTCCCAACGTCATCGGTCGCATCGAGGGTGGCGCCGGCGGACGCCATGTCGTCTTCAACGCGCACATGGACACCATGGAAGCGGGCGACGCGACAGCGTGGACGGTTCCGATCGCGCGCCTGTCGCGCCGTGACGGCCGCCTCTACGGACTAGGCATGGGCAACATGAAAGGCGCGCTTGCCGCCATGTGCCTCGCGACCACTATTCTCAAACGGCACAGCAATGCGTGGAAAGGACGTTTGACGATGACCGCCGTCTCCGATGAGGTCATGTTCGGAGAGCGCGGCACTGTCTTCCTCCTGTGCGAGCGACCAGACGTCGCCGGCGATTTTCTCATCAGCGGCGAAGGCCCGGGATTCATGCACCTTGCCGTCGCCGAGAAGGGCTTGCTCTGGCTCGACGTCGAGGCACACTCTGCGGGCGGGCACGCATCGCGAGCGTTGCGCGGAGAAACCGCGGTCATGAAGCTCGCCGCGTTCTTAGCGCGCATCGACGCAATGAACGAGATGTACGCGAGCTTGCCACGCGAGCTTGCGGGGGTGAGCGGCGGCGAGGGAAATCTGGGACTGCGGCTGTCGCTGAATGCGGGAACGCTCCTCGCCGGCACGGTTCGCAGCCAGGTGGCGACGTCGGCGCGGGCACAGATCGATATCCGGCTTCCGCCCGGCATCAGC
>WNEZ01001493.1_pt1 | contig 19689 bp, 14 predicted proteins | sample 5400521 | NCBI WGS metagenome assembly WNEZ01 (sample SAMN13153339, study PRJNA577476) | soil metagenome | isolation source: 120 cm saprolite under Douglas fir tree site 2 hole 1 replicate 1 | place: USA:California | collected 2015-04-18 | reverse complement strand
TACCTGGACGCGGTAGAAAACGCATTCGGCGCTGATATTGACTATGCGATGCTTCAGAAAATCTACGGCGCATCTGGCGAGAACGAAACCCGCTATTCGCCAGCGAAGTGCATCGGCTGTGACATGAAGGTTGTCAGCGGCGATCCCGATCCCAAGCATGTCAGCACGTCCTACGTGGAACGACAGAATCTAACCATGCGGATGCACATGCGCCGATTCACTCGCTTGACGAATGCTTTCAGCAAGAAAGCTGCGAACCACCGGCATTCGGTGGCACTGCATTACATGTTCTATAACTTCTGCCGAGTGCATCAGACGTTGAAGGTTACGCCAGCGATGGAAGCGGGATTAACGGATCACGTTTGGGGTCTTGAAGAACTGTGCGCCCTGATGCCGAAGCCAGTTGTGAAGGCTTCCCAGATTGAAAAGAATATGCTGCTCAAAGCAATGGGTAAATCCGAGAAGCCAGCATGAATCACTTTGCCGAGATGTGGGCTTCTGCGATCTTATCCAGAAGACCGTTGGGAATATGTGGATGGCCCTCGTCCTCCCACGCTTTCCTTATCGTTGGCTCAAGAAATAGGTCTATGGCGCACTCAGTCGATCCAGCTTTCATCACGAAGATGTAAGTGTTCGTCCCAGCCCCAGCTTTTTCAGCCATGTACTTTGCGAACAGAACATTTACAAACGTGTGATGTAGGCTGCATTTGGGAGTCTGCCCGAGATAGAAAAGTAATCCTTCAGCAGCGTACCTAGCAGACCCGACGGCGCAAAATCCCGGCTTGTCATATACAGAGTCCGTACCTGGCTCCTCTACGGTGAATAGATGGGGCGTCTTGTTGGAATCGAAACCGAAGGCGAGGAATTGACAATCAACTCTGACCTGTTCGATCTGCGACATTAGACCGTCGGATGTCTTATCGTTGAATCGTGGGGATTTGCTCTTTAGAAATCCTTCCATATCCAGCCCGAAGCGGCCCACAACCTTGTCTGCTGCCATTTCGGCAAGATGCTGCTGATATGCTCGCTTGAGACATGATCTCGCAACCTGAAGAGTGTTGGCTCTCTTGTGAAAGTATGTGGCAGCCCGCTCAATAATCGGAACGCATTGGGTCACGTCATCGGCAGCCATCATCGCCGCCCAGTTGTCGCCTAATGGCTCCATCTTTCGCGTTGCCTTATCACTAGAAGATGTCAGATGAGTGAACATCGTGTCGGACACGGTAACGATGTAGTCCTCGGGAGGAACTGGTAATTTTCCTCCGCAAATGGCCGCTATACAGACAGTCATCGGCTTCACCTGTGGAAGCCGCTTAGGTGCTGGTTTGGGCCTTGGATGCGGGAGCGGCTTTAGGATACGAATCCTACACCCCCGCCTGTGGAAATTGAAACTGACGCACTACCTGGGTAGTGGTAGTGGGCAGTTTGAATATCCACAGAGTAGCCAAGGCAGGCGACCTGTGGGAAACTGATGGACATGCCGAAAGAGGAACAGCCTCAGACCCACGAAAACGTTGAGTCTCAGAAACTCGTGGATCGCATTGAGAAGAAGGCGGGCGCTCAAAGGAAAAACCGAAGCCAGAAGGCTCCATCCAAGCCTCCACAACCAAAGCGCAATCTCAGGGTAGTCAAATGGGTCGGCACGGTCCCCGCTGTAGGAGTCTGCACCTTTTGCAATCGCCAGTTCAAGGTTCCCATGGAGTCAATGAAGAGGGTCGAGGATGCGCAATGGAATCTCGACCTCCAATTCAGGGAACACAAGTGCAAGCGCGAGGACGCCAGCCAAGAGCATCCATCCAAACTGAGCCGGTCCGACATTTGATCGGTAGGCCCAACGCAGGTAAGCTAGGGATTGAGACTTCTTCCTTTGAGGGAATAATGGACAGGACGAGAGAAAACGCAGATCGCACCCTTGGCCTGCGAGAGCGAGTTACCTACGAAGAAAAGCTCATCGCCAGCAAACTGGAAATGCAACTGGAAAGTGCTCGCTTGCGACGGCTCAGCGCCCGGCTGGAGGAGCGGATCCGGCGCGGAAGCGATGGCGATGGCCTGAGAGTCATCGGTCGAGCCTAGCGCCAGGCATTCCGGATAAGATTCCCAGCCCAAGTCCCAGCCCAAATCTATGACGACCTCACGAAGGGCTTTCCTGTGGCTCTCAGGTGTGGCTGCGGTGGGCTCGCTCGTCCCCGAGCTGCAATCGCAGGCGGCGGACGCGTCGCAAAAGGCTCTCCGCCGGAAGCTGGCTTCCGATCCGTTGCGTCCCCAGTTCCACCTGCTGCCGGCGTCCAACTGGATGAACGATCCCAACGGCCCCATCTTTTTCCGCGGCCGCTATCACATGTTCCACCAGTACAACCCCAAGGGCGCAGTCTGGGGAAACATGCACTGGGCCCATGCCACCAGCCCCGACATGGTGCACTGGTTCCATGAGCCGATTGCCCTGGCCCCGACCCCGGGCGGTTACGACCGCGACGGCGTTTTCAGCGGTAGCGCCGTGCTCGATGGCGGCACGCCGACTGTGATCTACACCGGCGTCCTGCCGCCTGCCACCGACGCGGAGGCCACGCTGCGCGATGGGACGCACGCTTGGCGCGAAGTGCAGTGCCTGGCGGTTTCGAAGGACGATGACCTTCTTACCTGGAGCAAACTTCCCGAGCCGGTGATTGCGAGTCCTCCGCCGGGTCTTCGAGTGACCGGCTTTCGCGATCCGGTGATGTGGCGCGAGGGCGATTCGTGGATGCTGATTCTGGGCTCGGGATTTCAGCATCGGGGCGGGGCCATCCTGCTGTATCGGTCTCCTGATCTGCGCCGCTGGACTTATCTGCACACACTTGTCGAAGGTCCGGGAAACGGGAAAGAGACGGCGAACCCCGTGGACAACGGCGAGATGTGGGAGTGTCCGGATTTCTTTCCGCTCGGGAACAAGCACGTGCTCCTCATCTCTACCATGGGCAAAGTGTTGTGGAAGGTTGGGACCTACAAAGACCAGCGGTTCTCGCCGGAGAAAGAAGGCGTGGTCGACTGGGGCGCCTACTACGCCGCCAAGAGCATGCCCGACCGCGATGGCAATCGCATCCTGTGGGGATGGATCCCGGAAACCCGGCCGGAAGCGGAGCACAGCGCCGCAGGCTGGGCCGGAGCGATGTCGCTGCCGCGTGTGCTGTCTTTGAATGCGAACAACGAACTCCAGATGGAAGCCGCGCCGGCGGTGCGGCAATTGCGCCGCTCGCATAGCGGCTTCAGCGGGAACATGAATTCGGTGCGGCAGAAGATTCTTGACTCGGTGCGAATCACTGACCTGGCCGCGGAGCTGAGTATTGAGTTTCAGCCCAAGCCAGAGAAGGCTTTCTCGGTTCGTTTGAGGCCTGAAAGCGGCGAGGATTTTGTTGTCATCACTGGTGTCGACAAGGCGGGCGGGCGCGAGCTTCACGTGAACAATTTGATCGTGCCACTTTCGGGAGCCGCGGGTTCGCCGGTTCGCCTTCGCGTGTTTCTGGACGCGTCGGTGCTGGAAGTATTTGCCAACGGCACGACAGTGATGACGGTACGGGTTTACCGAGTTCCGTCCGGGCCGCTGCGCTTGAGCTTCGATGGTGAGGCGGAAATAAATTCGATTGATGTCTGGCAGATTCAGCCTATTTCGAAGGACCGGCTTACCAGCTGATCACGTGGGGACAGCCGCCCCCGGCTGTCCGGCCGAGCCTCTGGCTCGGCAGTGGTTGCCTTGAGCTATGGGAGTGCGAGGGCGGGCGCCCTTGCGACAGCCGGCGGGACGCCGGCGCTACGGAAAACAGAACTGCCGAGCTTTGCTCGGCTGGACAGCCGGGGACCTGCCCTGAGCGAAGTCGAAGGAGGCTGTCCCTACGTGGTTTCTGGCAATATCGGCTAGAATCGCTGCGGTCGTCGAATTTCCCGGCCATTCGCTTTGGAAAGGACAATCACATGAAGGAAACCTTCAGCCGCCGTCAGTTTCTGCTGACCAGCGCTATCGCGGGCGCGGGACTTGCCTTGCCGAGGGGAGCGTTTGGCTACGGGAAAAAATCGGTTCTGGTTTTTACCAAGTCTTCGGGCTTTGAGCACACCGTGGTGAAGAAAACTGACGCAGGCCCCAGCATTGTCGATCAGGCGGTTACGACTATTGGGGCGCAACATGGTTTTGACGTGACTTCCTCCAAAGACGGGCGGATTTTCGACTCGAAAGACTTCCGGAAAAAGTATGCGGCGGTGCTCTTCTTTACGACCGGGGATCTGACCAAGGCGGGGACGGACGGGAACCCGCCCATGTCGGTGCAAGGCAAGCAGGCGTTGCTGGACGCGGTGCACGGCGGACTAGGCTTTGTCGGTGTTCATGCCGCCAGCGATACGTTTCATACCGAACCCGACACAGAGGACAGGGCAAATCGTTACATCGCGCACGGCGATCAGTCTGATCCGTATCTGCGGATGCTGGGCGGCGAGTTCATTACCCATGGCAGCACTCCGCGGCTGCAGACTGCAGACCTCATTGTGAAGGACGCGAAGTTTCCCGGGCTGGAAGGCGTGACTTCTCCGGTAAGTTTCACCGAGGAGTGGTATTCGCTGAAGGATTTTGCCCCCGATCTGCATGTTATTCTTGCGCTCGACACTCAGGGGATGAAGGGTGCGGCCTATCAGCGCGCTCCGTATCCGGTAACCTGGGCGCGGATGCATGGCAAGGGGCGAGTGTTTTTCACCGCGCTGGGCGACCGCCCGGAAAACTGGTCGATTCCGTTTTTCCTGAATCATCTCGCCGGCGGGATTGGTTGGACTATCGGCAATGCCAAAGCATCGGTGGACAAGAATCTCGCGCAGGCTACGCCGGGCTACGCGGAGATTCCTCCCAAGGGGTAGCCGCAAACAACAGATCGCTCACCGGGTCAACTGGCGGATCAGACTGACTTCCTTCGCGTCGTACGGAGTTCCGTCTTTGCGGAAGATGTCGTGGAACCAGACCGGGGGCTCGGCCGTGTAGGCCTTCTCCCAAGAATCCCAGGGATAAATCGTCTGCGACTTCCCGTTCACAAAGCCCCAGTTGTAGGCGCCGACTTTTTCTTCTTTCAGCAGCGGCAGGATAACAGCGAAAGTGCTCCCCCGCGGCCGCGCCATGTACTCCGTGCAAACGACCGGACGGTGCAGGCGCCGCAGCGAGTCGATGCGACGCTTCATTTCCTGCGGAGGTTCATAGCTGTGAAACGTGATTATGTCGGAGTTTTGCAGTTGGAAGCTCGCCATCTCGCTGAGCTTGTCGTCAGCCGACCAGTCGCCCTGCCACACGCCGCTGGTGAGCGGCTGCGACGGCTTTACGCTGCGGGCCCAGTCCCACTCCTGCCGGAGCAGTCGCAGGGCGACTTCGGCTTTGTTCGGCAATTCGTCGGCCTTGTACGAACCATTTCCGTTGTCCGGTTCGTTCATTAAATCCCAAATCAAGACACGGCGGTCATCGCGAAAGTGTCCGATCACGCCCACGATGTAGGGCTTCAGTTCCTGGTTCCAGCGGGATTCATCTTTCAGAATGTCCGCGCCGGGCGCCTGTACCCAGCCTGAGTTGTGCACGTGCGGCCGGGGCTCGCGCTGCTTGCCGAGCTTGGGATGGGGGTCCCAGACCGAGTCCAGGAGCACGAACATGATGCGGATGTGGTGCTTGTCGGCAACCTGGAGAAACTGGTCCATGCGGCGCAGGAAACCCTCGGAATCCTGCTGCCAGAGCAGGTTGTGGAGGAACACGCGCATGGTGTTCATACCCAGGCCCTCGGCCCAGCCCAATTCCCGATCGATGGTCGGCAGATCGAAGGTGTCGGCCTGCCACATCTCCAACTCGTTGATGGCCGTGCTGGGAATGAAATTGCTTCCCACGAGCCAGGGTTGATGGGCGTACCAGTCGTTGGCTTGCTTCTCCGGCCAACGGGGCGCGGTTGCGGCCGATGCGACTGCGAGGAGAATCAGGGTTGCTGCGATGGCCTTGCCGCATAAGACGGTCAAATTCGTGAACCACCAAGGACACGAAGGTACACGAAGGTTGAACTCAACCGTTGACGCCGGTGCGCTGTGCTCGATGCTCATGCTCCCCATTGAATCACAGTGTAGGAGCGCGGCGGGACCTCAAACTTTGCCCGTCCTCCCGTGATCGAAGGTTTCTCGAGGGTGCGCGGAGACACGCGTTGCGGCGCATCGAAGCTGTTGAACGCTTTCAGATCGTCACCGGTCAGCAGCACCGCGGACAGCGCTCGCGACGGCGCCTTGTCCTGCCAATTCACTTCTATAGCGTGAGGCTTGGATAAATCGCGATTCAGTACGAAGAGAGACGTTTTTCCATCATCCGAACTGACGGTGCCGGCCACGTCCAGGTAAGGCACCTGGCCCATTCCCGAAACCTCGTAGCCGGGAGAATCCACCTGAAGATTGAGAACCGAGCCGCGCGCCAGTTGAAGGGCCCAGCTGTAGGGATAGTAAATCGTTTGCCGGAGCAGGCCGTTGGAATTGGTCATGATGGGAGCGATCACGTTGATTAACTGGGCCAGGCAGGCGATCTTCACTCGGTCCGCATTACGAATCAGCGAATTGATGAGGCCGCCTACCAGCAGTGCATCTTCCAGGTTGTAGACCTCTTCGAGCAAATGTGGGGCTTCCTGCTCGTGGCCGTTGACCGCATCTCCGGTGCGGGCGCGGTACCAGACATTCCATTCGTCGAAAGAGAGCCACAACTTTTTCGGAGACCGCTTGTGTCCGCGCACCATGTCGCAAACCGCGAGGGTTTCCGCGATCTGGCGCTCCATGCTGAGATTCATGGCCAGGAACTTTGAGCTGTTGCCGCCAGTGTCCTCTTGGCTATTGGTGAAATAGCGATGCAGGGAGAGTCCGTCGACGTAGTCGTAGCACTGCTCCAGGACTTCGCGGTCCCACTCCAAATAGGTAGGCATGAACGGGCCGCTCGATCCGCAGGCGATGAGTTGCAGCGAAGGATCGACGTAGCGCATCTGCCGGGCCGCGTCCTGGGCTTTCAATCCGTATTGTGTGGCGGTCATGTGGCCGATTTGCCAGGGACCGTCCATTTCATTTCCCAGGCACCAGTGTTTCACTTTGTAAGGCTCTGCGATTCCGTGCTTGCGGCGCAGTTCGCTCCAGCGCGTGCCCTTCTCCACGTTGCAATATTCAACCAGCGCGGCCGCTTCCTCCGGCGTTCCGGTGCCAAGGTTGAGCCCCATCAGCGGAAGGGTGCCGACGGCCTTGCACCAGGCCATAAATTCGTTGGTGCCAAACTGGTTGCTGTTGATGGAATTCCACGCCTTGTCGAGCACGCGAGGCCGATCCTGCTTCGGGCCTACGCCGTCCAGCCAGTTGTAGCCGGAAACGAAATTCCCGCCGGGATAGCGAATGATGGGCACGCCCATCTGGCGCACTTCATCCATCACATCTTTGCGCAGCCCGGTGGCGTCCGACAACTTGGAGCCGGGATCGTAGATGCCCTCGTAGATGGCGCGGCCAAGGTGCTCCAGAAACGAGCCAAACAGATTGCGGTCCAGGGGAGCCAGCGTCCTTCGCGTGTCCACATAAACACGGACCGTTTCGCTGGGATTCGCGGCCTGGGTTTGGGCAGACAGAAAGCGGCCGAAAGAAAAATTGGCGGAGCAGGCGATTCCGGCGGCAGAGGCTTGACGCAGGAAACGTCGTCGATTGGCCGAAAACATGCTTGTGCCCTCCTGAGAAGGTCGTTGGCGATGCGAGATCGTGGTGAGACAGACTTCGATCCGCGCAGATCCTCGCTCCCCTTGAAACTTCGCGGAGAATGGTAAACGTTTACCGGAATTTGTGCCATAGTTTATTGGCCTTTGCAATTGCATGTATGATTTGCGCCTCAACGCCTGGCGCAGGGACTCTGGAGCGTAATGCGAGGGCTTCGGCTACGCTATGGTGTTCATGCTGGCAGTTACTTTTCATGTCGTCGCTTTCGCGGTCATTCTGGCGACATTCCCTGCCATCCCGTCTTTAGCGATGGAGCGAAAATTGAGTATCTGGAAGTTCGATGAGAATTTTCAATGAAAATTAAAGATATTCGCACCCGCGTTGTGCGCTGGCGCGGCAAAACGGTCCCGTTGCCGCCTCATTTTTGCACCAATCCCATGGACCTTCTGCAGCTGCCTGAAGCTTCCATGCAGACATTCACGTTCCATGGTTGGCTGGTGGTCGAAGTCTTCACCGACGATGGGCTGGTGGGAATCGGCAATGCTGCCTTAGCGCCCCAGGTCACGAAACAGGCGATCGATCTCTATCTCAAGCCGCTCCTGATCGGTCGCGATCCGTGGGATATCGAATTCCTCTGGCAGAACATGTATCGCAAGACCATCGCGTTCGGCCGCAAGGGAATCGGGATGGTGGCGATCAGCGCCATTGATATTGCGCTGTGGGACATTCTCGGCAAGTCAGCGAAACAGCCGGTTTACCGGCTGCTCGGAGGCAGGACCAAGCCGCGCATTCCGGTTTACGCCAGCCGGTTGTATAGCGTCGAACTGAGCGAACTCGAAGCCGAAGCAAAACGTTACAAGAAGGAAGGCTACAAAGCCATGAAACTACGTTTTGGCTGGGGGCCGGTGGATGGCGCCGCCGGCATGCAGCATAATCTCGCTCTGGTTCGCACCGTGCGCGAGGCCGTGGGTGATGGCGTTGACGTCATGGCGGACGCATACATGGGATGGACCCTCGACTACGCCAAACGCATGCTGCCTCTGCTCGAACCCTTTCACCTGAGGTGGCTGGAAGAGCCCGTAATTCCAGACGATCTACATGGATACGCCGAGTTGAAGTCGTCCGGGCGGGTTCCGATTGCGGGCGGCGAGCACGAGTTTACACTTTACGGTTTTCGTGACCTGCTGGAAGCTCGCGCGCTCGATTACATTCAGTTCGACACCAATCGCGTGGGCGGCATCACCCAGGCCCGCAAAATTGCCGCGCTGGCAGAAGCGTATTCGGTTCCGGTGATTCCTCACGCCGGCCAGATGCACAATTATCACGTAGTCATGGCCAGCCTGAATTCGCCCATGGCCGAGTATTTTCCCGTCGTCGATGTGGAAGTTGGCAACGAGTTGTTCTGGTATATCTTCAATGGCGAGCCAAGAGCAAAGGACGGCTTCATCGATCTCGATGAGAATGTTCCAGGCCTGGGCCTGACCATCAACGAGGCCGCGCTGGAAAAGTTCGAGGTCATCGAATAAAGGTTGACTTCTGCTTTCATTCCCACTCCAGCCGGAGCAGAGAAATTCCTTGCCGGGGCAAGGCCAATTGCAAGTTTGTCGCGCCCTGCGCAACCGGGATCCACGCAGGCGAATTAAGAAGCTGCACTTGTCCTGCACGCTGCAAATATTCGTATTGCTCTCCGGAAGGCGACTGTGGGGATCCCAATTCCTTCCAAGCGGCAAACGCGTTGCTATGGCTGGAATCGACGCGGAAGTGCTCGAGCAGAGCCCGGCTCGTCTGCGCGGGTAAGCCGCTGATTGCCAGGTCAACGGGAGCCGCGGGCGCGGGCAAATCATCGTCATGATAATTCCAGATCAGGATTTCGACTTCATGTTCTTTGCGGGTGGCGATCACGTTGATGTCCGGCTGCGCGCGAACTCCGTCGCGCACCACATCGCCAGAAGACAACGCGCCTGAACTGGTTGCGGTCACACGCTCGCTGCCCAACAAACCAAACATCCGGAAGGCATTCAGGACCGGCTTATCAACTCCATTGGTGGCCAGAGTCCGGAAGCCCTCGAAATATGGCTGGCCTTCGAATTCAAACGCCCAGGTCACCGCGCCCTGGAAATTGATGCGCTCGCGGCTAGCCAGAAAGAGAATGTTATTCAGAGTCTCCGCGGTGTAGGCGGCGTACAAGGGGCCGTTGCGATATGCATTCTGCGGATTGGTCCGGGCCGAGCAGGCCGCACATCCCTCCGGGTCGGATTCTCCGAGAATGATGGGCGTGCGGCGCCATTCCGGAAACGATGCCACAATTTGAAATCCCCGCTCGGTCGCTGCCAGCTGGCGAGCGATGCCCATTTGCACATGATCGCCTTGCCACTTCGGAGATCCTTTGGGATGAAAGCTGATGAAGTGCAGGGGCGACCCAGCCTTCCCACTCACGTAATTTCGCTGATGGGAACAATGATCGAGAAACGATCGCAAGAATTCGGCGGCCTTGGGATTGGCGGGACCGGTGCTGTCCGGACCGCCGACACGCGCTTCGGGAAGGGCGCGCAAGACCGCGTCGACGCTGAAGTCGTAAAGTTTGAAGTACTCCTCGGGCGTTCCCTGCCAGTATTCGATATCGGGCTCATTCCAGACTTCCCACAGCCAAGTCTTAACCTCTGCATCGCCATAGCGCTGGCGCAGATGACGGACCAATTGAAATACCACTTCCGACCACCTCTGATAGTCCCGGGGAGGGTAGGCCCAGCCGGTGAAGATCGTGCCCTGCGGAAAGTTGTGGCGATAGGGTTCCGGATGGGTGGACAACGCTTTGGGCATGAATCCGATTTCCACCAAAGGCTTGATCCCCGCCGCGTGAAAGGTATCGAAAATCTGATCGAGGATCGTCCAGCTATAGACTGGCTTTCCCGCCGCGTCTTCCGTGTAAACGTTGGTGGATCCCCACTTTAAGGACGCGGATCCGTCGCCCGTGGTCAGAAGATTGTGAACCCGAACATACGCGGGCACAGGACCGAGCGCGGCCAGTTCTCCCAGCAGCTTTTTGCCATTCGAGGCGTAGGTGTAGTTGGGTTCGTCGTATCCGAAATAATTCCAGATGGGCGAAATCGGCCCTTGGGATTGATCGGCGTGCACCTGAACCTTCACGCTTTCGGGTGGTTGCTGCGCCGGAGAAAAAGGAACAACCAGCATGAGAAATGCGAACGTAAAGCGCGTAAATGGAGTGATGGTTCCCAACGGCGATCCCAGTGAAGTCGCGGTCATCGCGCGAGTCCCGACCATTTGTGAGGGTCGATGACACTCCGCATGTGGTACCTCGGACTATTTCCTGGCGGCATCTTCTTCCGGGATCAACTGATAGCTCACGAACGCCAGTTGCTTGCTGTCCGGCGACCAGGAAGGAACGTTGATTGTGCCTTGCCCGCCAAAAAGCTTGGCCAGTACGCTGATTTTCTTGTCAGTCAGTGACATCAGGCGGAGCGCTACGTCCTTATTCTCGGGATGTCCGGTGACGGTCTTATCGTAAGAAAGAAAAACCATCCACTTGCCATCGGGCGAGATGTGCGGAAACCAGTTGTTGAAGTCATCCAAAGTGACTTGTTCCTGCTGGCTTCCGTCCGCGCGCATGCGCCAGATCTGCATCAAGCCGGTGCGCACCGAATTGAAGTAAATGTAGTTTCCATCGGGCGAATATTCCGGGCCGTCGTCCAGCCCCTTGGCGGTCGTCAGCCGCGTTTCCTCAGTTCCGACAGCGGGGCCACCGACGGCGGGAATAGTGTAGATATCGAAGTCGTCATTTCGTTGGCCGACGAAGGCGAGCGTCTTACCATCGGGTGACCACCCGTGCCAGTACGACGGTGAATTTTTGGTGATGCGCCGGGGCGTGCCTCCAGCGATCGGCACAATGTAGACCAGAGAACGATGCTCTTCCTGCGACTGATCGCTGATCGCGAGTTGTGTGCCGTCCGGAGAAATGCCATGGTCGTTGTTGCAGCGAGTGGCGAAACCGGTGTCGATGGTTTCGGGTTTGCCACCGGCTACCGGCAAACGCAGAATGCGGCCATCTCTATTGAATATGAATGACGCGCCATCGCGAGTCCAGTTCGGGGCTTCGAAGTGTTCCGGCGCGATGTAAATCACGCGCCGGTCGCCGGATTCGACCGGAACCGCTTCCAGCGCGCTGTACAAGGTTGGCTTGCCAGTCGAAGCGGAGGCAGGCGTCGCCAGATCCACATTGGAAAATACGGCCTTCTCTTCGGCATCCGGGTCGTGAGAACAAACCCCGATCCCGACGTAAAAGGTTCCCTGAAACGGCACACGCAGCCATCCACCGGCTACCTGCGGCTCACCTCCGGCGTCCGCGGCGACGGAGATGTAGACATAATCGCCCCGTTTCGCGATGCGCACGCGCCTGGGTGCGGACACATTCGATTGAACCTCTCGGGTGTTGGTTCCTTTTTCATCGCGAAATTGCAAAGAAGCCAGGCCGTTGCCGTGCAGCGCCACGTCAGCATAAACGGAATCCGGGTCGAGACTTTGACGAACGATCAGCACCGCTTTCTTGTGGGCATTGCCGCCCGTGTTCGCGAATGAGATGTCGGCAGTCAAGGTGACATCCCCCGACACTTTCTTCCAGACGAACTGAAACGCATCCGCCGCGAACCACATGTTCGATCCGCTGCCGGTGACGGTGTAATTCTGTTTGGACGCGTCGTAGACCACAGAGCCGGGATGAAGGACGGTGCCGACATCAGTATGGTCCTCGAATATTCCGGGTGCGGCGGCGGGCTGTGCCCAGGAGTGGTTCGGTACGGCCCAAATCAGTAAAGAAACAAAGGCCGAAACCGGCAAGAACATCGCTCTTTTCTTCACTCGTTTCTGACTCACAGTGAAACCTCCATGTCTTCGGCAAAACCCGCCGGCCAGTCGAACTGCGCGTCTCAACCGTTCGAGCTTCATGATTCGAACTTCAGCGATTCGAAATCGGGATTGTAGTCGCAGCCAAGTTCCAACCCCTGATCGCGAGCCGGGCCGTTCCTTGTGCTGCGCTCGCCGGGTATTCGATTTCGATGGCGCGAGATTCTCCCGGCAACAACGACACGCAGTTATCGCTCAGATATGCAGGAAGGATCCTGGCTCCTCCCATTCCGAACTTCCCGCCCAATCCGCGATTTTTTTTGTTAATCGCGATTCCGGAAGTGTCTCCTAACCGCAGTCGTGCTGGCAAATGTAGGCTGAGCCCCGGAAGAATTCTCCGGAGTCAGGCTGACAAGGCTTTTGCCCTGGAACAAGAGTGTGCGCGGGAAAACACGCCCGCAAATCAAATCAGACATCGGTGGCCTTGCCACAACGTCAGTCTCGCTGAAATGAACCGTTAAAATTTCTCATTTGACATTATTCAGCAATTGCTTCAGTGTCCTGTGCGCCGCCTCACCAGGCAGCTGGAGTCATGAATAATTAAGGAAGAAATCATGTTCGCCAAGCCCACGGAGAGAAGAGATTTCCTGAAGTTGACGGGAGCCGGGATCGCCGGTTCGGCGCTGGCAACTGGCGCAACAGTTGAGGCGGCGCCCGCAAGGACAATGGCAAAAACCGACCCTGCGGGCCGCGACACTCTCGACGTAAGAACCTTGGGCGCCGCCGGTGATGGTAAGACTGTGGATACACCCGCCATCAACCGAGCCATCGAAGCCGCGGCCGCCGCGGGTGGGGGCGTCGTTCGGTTTCCGGCTGGAAGTTACCTCTGCTACTCCATCCATTTGAAGAGCCATGTCACTTTATACCTCGACCCGGGCGCGACTATCGTGGCAGCGGACACGCCCGCCTTGGGCGCCAGCGGCGGCTATGATCCGCCTGAGCCCAACGCCTGGGACAAGTTTCAGGATTTTGGCCACAGCCACTGGCATAACAGCCTGATCTGGGGCGAAGAACTGGAAAATATTTCCATCGAAGGCCAGGGGCTGATCTGGGGCAAGGGTCTCAGCCGTGGAGACCGCGACCTCGCCCTGGCCGCGGGTGTCGGCAACAAATCCATCAGCCTGAAGAACTGCCGTAATGTGACTCTACGGGACATTTCGATCCTGCACGGCGGACATTTTGCCATTCTGGCCACCGGCGTGGACAACCTGACCATCGACAACCTGAAGATCGACACCAATCGCGACGCGATCGACGTGGATTGCTGTCGCAACGTCCGCATCTCGAACTGCAGCGTGAACTCGCCCTGGGACGACGGTATCTGCCTGAAGAGTTCTTACGGCCTGGGATTCGCGCGATCAACCGACCACGTGACCATCACGAACTGCTACGTCACCGGAGGCTACGAAGAGGGCACTCTGCTCGATACCACTTACAAGCGCTTCGCCCCGGATTTCGATGTTCCCCGCAACGGGCGGATCAAGTTCGGCACGGAAAGCAACGGCGGCTTCCGCAACATCGCCGTTTCCAACTGCGTGATGGAGGATTGCCGGGGAATCGCCCTCGAATCCGTGGATGGCGCATTGCTCGAAGACGTTGCCATCACCAATATCACCATGCGGGGCATCGTAGACGTTCCCTTCTTTCTCCGCTTGGGCAGCCGAATGCGCGGTCCCGAGGGAACTCCGGTGGGAGAGTTGCGGCGCGTGCTCATCAGCAATGTCGTGGTGTCGAACTGCCCCTCCCGCCAGGCCACACTTATCACCGGGATTCCCGGCCATTTCATCGAAGATGTCAGGCTGAGCAACATTCTGGTGCTGCATCAGGGAGGAGGCACGAAAGAAGACGCTGCCATCCAGCCACCGGAACTGGAGAACGACTATCCCGACCCGAACCGCTTCGGAGCATTGCCGGCGCACGGCTTCTATATCCGCCACGTGAAGGGTATCGAGATGAGAGATATCGAGATCAGGCCCATGAAGCCGGACCAGCGGCCCGGTTTCGTCCTCGACGATGTGACTGGCGCGGAGCTCATTCACGTCAAGCTGCCCAAGAACGCCGAGGCTCCAGCCCTGGTGCTCCGTAACGTAAAGGATTTCAGCATCACGCAGAGCAGACCCGTAGCGGACACACAACTGGAGAGCGCTGAAGAGAAAACGCTCTGAAACCGCGATTCAACGTGGATGGGATCCTGTAGGTGCTACGCCCCCACGTAGGGACGGGCGCCCCCGCTCGCCCAGCCGGGCATAGCCCGGCAGTTCTCAATGCGCTACCTAAAATCCGGCTAGCTCCTGCGCGAGGGTTTGTTACGAGCTGTCTGTACGATGCGCAAGAACCGCCGTGCCAATTCGCTGATCCGGTCGGGTTGCCGGTGTTCGATCGCAACTCTTGGTATCAATCGTCCACCGATTCCCAAAGCCGCTGCCCCCGCCAGAATAAAGTCAGCCGCGGTCTCCTGGTTGACGCCTCCGGCGGCGATCATGGGCACCTGCGGAAATGGCCCTCTTAGCGCTTTTATGTAGGCTGGGCCGCCGATCGGCGCACAGGGAAAGACCTTCACTAATTCGGACCCCGCCTTCCACGCAGTGATCACCTCGGTTGGCGTCATCGCGCCCGCGATCATCAAGATGTTTTCCTTGACCGCAAACTCGACCACCTTCAAATCGAGCCCTGGACTGGTGAGAAATCCAACGCCCGCATCCAGACAGCGCCGCGCGGTCTCAACGTCCAAGACGGTTCCAGCCCCAACGATCAGGTTCGGGGCATTTCTCACCATGTCGGAAATCACGTCAATTGCCTTGGGCACAGTCATGGTGATTTCGACGATCGGAATCCCACCGTTGGCGATGGCTTCGGCGGCAAACCGGCCATCTTCAGCCGAGGATGTGCGGATTCCGGGCATGATCCCGACCTCGTGAATTTTGGCGAGAACCTCTTCCCTTTTCACCGAATGTTCTCCCTCTGGCGGGGCTCGCTAGGAATGTTGCACTGTGCCCGCTGGCTGTGTACTATACCCCCATAGGGTAGGCGTGCCCGGATGTCTCATACAACCGCAGAAAAAATAGATCTGGTCAACCGCACCAAAAAAATCATCGGCCAGCTCGAAGCCGTACTCCGAGCCCTGAATGATGACGAACAATGCGCGGAAATGTTGCAGCGCCTTTCCGCTGCCCGCGGTGCCATCAACAGTTTGATGGGAGAATTGATGGAAGATCACATCCGCAACCACATGCCACGGAATTCCAAGTCGTCCGAGGAAGCGGCGGACGATCTCATCACGATTGTCCGCACCTACCTGAAATAGCGCGCCCCCCGCGCTGCAATCACTCAAAACGCGACATCCCAGATTGCCGCGGCCTCTTCAAGAGTCACCAGCGCATTCGCGTGGTCAGCCAGCGCCTGCGAATACGCCAGGTAAATGTTTGCAGACGTTTTCTGCGCATCGATGACTTCGAGTAGAGTCGCGCCTCCGCGCTGGTAGGCGTAGAGTCGAGCCTCAAGGACGCGATCTGCCTCCTTCAGCACACCTCCTTGATAAAGCTTCAGACGCGAGACACTGGCCTGATAGCGAGAGTACGCATCACGCACCTCGGATTCTACCCGGATCTGCGCGGAGCGCAGCTCGAGTTCAGCTTGCGTCCGCGAAGCACGGGCAGTCTCGATCTCACCTTGATGCCGCCAACGGGAAAATGGAAGGTTGATTGAGAGCGAAGCACCGAGAGTATTGTCTGGCGGCTGCACAAATCCTGCCGTGCCTGTCCCAGTATGAGAATACGATCCACTCACTCCGAGGTCCGGGATCAGATTCGCCTGCGCCAGTTCGATACGTAACCCGGCGGCCTGCACCGCACGCTGACGAGAAAGAACATCGGACCGTTTCTGGAGCGCGCGAGCCACCAGCGAATCAGGATCGAAGGTGCGGACCGGGACTTCCAGGCTTCCCGCCGGGACAGGCATCTCGGTAGACAATTTCTCCGCTTGCCCAAACTGCTGGGCTAGCGCCAGGTCAGCACTGTAAACATCAGCTTGCGCGCTGATCACTCCTGCTTTGAACTGGTCGCGATCGACCTGGGATTGCATGAGCTCGATTTCGCCGATGTCGCCAACCCGAACCCGTTGTTCATTGACCTCTACAATCCGGTCGAACTGCCCGAGACTCTTGTAACTCGATTGCAGAATATCGCGCGCGCTCAGAGAAGCAATGAAAGCGCCCGCTGCAGTTGCTCGGAGCTGCCGCACTGCATCGTCGTAATCGAAACCAGCCATAGAAACGTCGGCTATGGCAGCGTGGACACGCTTTCCGCGTTTGCCGCCAAGTTCGAGCGGGATAGTAAGCCCCGTGCTGAAATTGGTGGGCTGTCCCTGATTCGAAATATCGATGGTTGGCAGACCGACATCCACCGACCAATCCGGTGTTACCTTGGCCGAAGTGACCGCAGCCTTCGATAGATCAACCGCGGATCGCTGGGCTGCAAGAGCAAGGTTTGAACGCAGGACCTGAGTGACATAGTCCTCAAAAGTAATATGCGGGCGTCCCGCTTCCGACGGCTGGGCGAGCGTTTGGTTTGCTCCCTGCGCACCGGTTTGGCCCAACGCGGTGATCGGAGTCAGGAGAGGCCAAAGCGCAAGTGCCGCAATAAGCTGTCTCAGCTTCATCAGACGTCCTCCTGATCAGGCGAAACCTTGGGATGGGCCCGCTCGAATCTGCGTTCAAGGAGCAAATACATCGATGGGACCACCAGCAGCGTCAATAGCGTTGCGGTGACAAGTCCGCCGACGATTACGGTGGCCAGCGGGCGTTGCACATCGCTGCCAACTCCGCGGGCCAGTGCAGCTGGAAGCAGACCGATAGCGGCAACTGTCGCCGTCATCAGGACTGGCCGCAGGCGTTGCGAAGCCCCGAGGACGACGCCGTCCTGCAGATCCTTGTGTTCATGGCGCTGATGGTTGAGGCTTGCGACCATGATGACGCCATTTTGTACAGCGACACCAAAGAGCGCGATAAATCCGACCGCACTCGACACGTTCAGGGTCATGCCGCGAAACGTCAGCGCGATCAGCCCGCCAAGAAGCGCCACCGGAACGATCGTCAAAATTAAGCCGGCGTGACGCAGAGTGCCGAACGAGGAGTAGAGCAATACAAAGATCAAGGCCAGCACGCCGGGCACGATAAATGCCAGACGTTGCTGAGCGCGTTGCTGATTTTCGAATTGTCCGCCCCATTCAATCTGATATTTGGTTCCATCAAATTTCACTTCGCGCGCGATTTTTGGCCGGGCTTCGGCAAAAAAACCAGACAGGTCCCGGCCTCGCAAGTTGAGTCTGACGGTAAGATGCCTGCGATTCATCTCCCGCGTGATACTGCTCTCGCCGGTTGCGGTGCTGATTTCAGCCACTTGCGAAAGAGGGATGCGGGCTCCGCTCGGCAAGGTGACAGTAAGGCTGCCGATCGCGTCCGAGCTGGAACGGACGGATTCAGGAAAACGAACCGCAATATCGTAAACCCGATCACCGATGAAGAGCGTGGAGATCGCCTTGCCTCCGATCCCCGACTCAATAATGGCGGCGATGTCAGCAATGTTGATTCCAAATCGCGCGGCGGCCTCCCGGTTCACTCTTACCTGAATCTGCGGCAGGGGCGGCTCCTGGTCGATGGTGACGTCGGAGGCCCCGGGAATCTTTTCGAGCAGGGCAACCAACTCGCTTGCGATGCGACGCAGCTCTCCGAATTCATGACCAAAGATTTTCACCACCAGATCGCTGTGTGCTCCCGAGATCTTGTCATTCACTCCGTCGATCATGGGCTGCGAAAAGCCCACGCTCGCGCCAGGAATTCTGGAAAAGCGCTCGGCCATTCGTTTGATCAGATCCAGCTTGTCGCCTTGGTTGGGCCAGGTGTCGTAGGGCTTCAGGCCGACAAAACACTCGATATGCGACGGTGTCCAAGGGTCGGTGCCGTCGTCATTGCGCCCGAGTTGACTGACGATGGTTGAGATTTCCGGGAATTCCAGGGTTGCAGCCCGAAGTTCGTTGGCCATGGTGGCAGCTTTTTCAAGGGACAGACCAGGCGGGAGTTGTACCTGGAGCCAGAGTGAGCCTTCATCCAGGTAGGGCAGAAATTCCTTGCCGATCGTCACCGATAAAACAACTGCAAGGATTCCTGCAATAGTTGCCGGAATGATGGCATGCATGGGATGGTGAGTCAGGTGCCGGATGGCGCGGTCATAGTGGCGAGATATAAGTGCCAGGACTCGATTGTGGAACGCTTTTCCAGGCCGCTGATAGGTAACCAGCGCAAGGCCGGGAATAATTCCCAGAGCCATGAGCAAGGCTCCAATCAGCGAATACCCCACCACGTACGCCATTGGAGAGAACAATTTTTTCTCGACGCGCTGAAAGGCAAACAACGGCAAGTACGCGGTAATGATGATGAGCGTGGCAAAGAAAATCGGGCGGGCTACCTGGATAGCGGAGGCCACCGCGTCGTCTTCACTCATCACCCAGTCCGGATTTTCCTCCCGGTGGCGGAGAATGTTCTCCATCACCACGATCGAGGCGTCCACGATGATGCCAAAATCAATTGCGCCGAGTGACAACAGGTTGGCTGGAATATTGGTGAAGCGCATGCAGATGAAGGCAAAGAGAAGCGAAAACGGAACGGTAACGGCAACCATCAGGGCGGCCCGGGCGCTGCCCAGAAAAAGAATCAGCACAATCAGGACCAGCCCCATGCCTTCAAGTAAGGTGTGACCTACGCGAGTGACCGTAGTGTGAACCAGTTCCGTGCGATCGATGTATGGGACGACTTTGACATCAGGGGGCAGAATGCCCGTGTTCAACGCGTCGACTTGAGTGTGAACCCCTTCCAGGACTTGGGATGGATTCATGCCGCGGAGCAGCAGGACGATCCCGGACACACCGTCATGGTTCAGGTCCTTTCCCAGAATTCCCCGTCGTTCCAGCGCGCCCAGCTGCAGCGTGCCGAGATTCTTCACAAAAACGGGCGTGCCACTTTTCGCGAGGATCACGATATTGCCGAGATCCTGCAGGGAGCGGATCAGCCCAATTCCACGC
>WNEZ01001579.1_pt1 | contig 19708 bp, 16 predicted proteins | sample 5400521 | NCBI WGS metagenome assembly WNEZ01 (sample SAMN13153339, study PRJNA577476) | soil metagenome | isolation source: 120 cm saprolite under Douglas fir tree site 2 hole 1 replicate 1 | place: USA:California | collected 2015-04-18 | reverse complement strand
GCGCCGTCTCCCCGAACACCGAGGGGTCGTCGCCGTCGAAGCCGAACATGAACAGGCCGAACACCATGATGCCGTACGAGTGCACCTTCTCCACGAGCGCGGCGAAGGTCTCGGGACGGTTCACGTGCTTGTGCACGCTCGTCAAGGTGGCGCGGGAGATCGACTCGAAGCCAATGCTCAGCAAGGTGCAGCCGCTCGCGGCGGCGAGCTCGAGCATCCGATCGTCCTGGGCGAGCTTCGAGGTGACGCCCGCCTGCCAGGTGACCCCCCGGCCCTTCAGCGCCCGCATGACCTCCTTCGGGCGCTCCGGCGTGCCGAAAAAGTCGGCATCATTGATCGAGATCATGCGCGAGCCGCAGTTGTCAATTTCCCGGATCACCTCCGCGACCGGCCGGTAGCGGAACTTGAGCCCGTTCATCAGCGGTTCGGCGCAGAACGTGCAGCCCTGGTGGCAGCCACGCGAGGTTTGCACGAAGGTGCGGTTGACGTAACGGTGCTTCTTGAGCAGGTCGTACCGCGGCATCGGCAAGCCTTCCATCGGGTGCAGCCGGTCGGCCCGGTAGGTACCGCGCATCGCGCCCCGCTCGAGATCGTCGAGGAGCTTGTCGAGCACGAGCTCCGCCTCCCCGATCACCACCGCGTCGCAATGCTTGAGCGCCTCCTGCGGCATGAAGCTGGGGTGCACGCCGCCCATCACGACCGGCACTCCGCGCGACCGGAACGCATCGGCGATCTCGTACCCGCGGTTCACGTAGCTCGTCATCGCCGACAGGCCAACCAGATCCGCCTTCAAGTCGAAGTCGATCGACTCGATGTTCTCGTCGGTGAGCACGACCTCGTAACGGTCCCGTGGGATGCCGGCCGCGACGGCCAGCAGGCCCGCGAGCGGCGAATAGAGGGCCCGGTTCAGGTATAGAGGCCGGGTGGTGAGGGAATCAGTCTTCGGATTGATGAGGTGGATGATGCGCGACCTCTTGGCGGTCACCCGACGGTTGACCATGGCCCGCTCCTCCTTACCAGGGTCGAACAGGTAGACACTTCCGCGGATGGAATTAAGGAATGGTAAGACTCATGCTCGGAGGCGTCAAGGCGGTTCGGACTACTCCTGCCGGAGAGCGCTGTGGTAGGGTACGCGCCGTGAGCGAGACGACTCCCGCCGCGGGCCGGACGCCGGTGAGCCTCGGCACCGCCACGCCGGGCGGCGGATTCCCGGTCTACGGCGATGCGGTCGCCGCCACCATCAACGAGGTGGATCCCACGCTCGACGTGCGGCCCCGCAACACGAAGGGCAGCACCGAGAACGTGCCGCTGCTCGAGGCGGGCGCGCTCGATCTCGCGCTGGTGCAGGGCGAGGTCGCCCACGAGGCGCTCGCCGGCATCGGCCGCGCGCCCGCCGACCTGCGCGTGCTGGCCGCGATGTACTCCACCCCCGGCATGTTCGTGGTGCGCGCCGACTCGCCCTACCGCGCCATCGCGGATCTCGCGGGCCGGCCGGTGGCCTTCGGGGCGCGCGGCTCGGGCCTGATCATCCTCGCGCGCTACGTGCTCGACGGATTGGGCTTCGAGCGGGACCGCGACTTCCAGGCCGTCTTCCTCGAGGCGGCCGGCGACGGCCCCCGGATGGTGATGGACGGCACGGTGGCCGCGCTGTGGGGCGGCGGGCTCGGCTGGCCCGGCTTCACCGCGGTGGCCCGCGGTCCCGCCGGCGCGCGCTTCCTCGTGCCCGACCTGGACGGCATTCACCGCATCCAGACCAAGCATCCGTTCCTCAAGCTGATGCGCGTGCCCGCCGACTCCTACCCGGGGCAGACCGCGGACCTGGTCTCGGTGGGCTCGTGGAGCTTCATCATGGCGCGCCCGTCGCTGGCCGACGAGGTGGCTTATCGCCTGGCGCGCGCGCTGCACCGCGGCGAGGCCGCGCTCGGGGCCCGGCTCGCGCAGGCGCGCGAGACCACCGCCGTCAATACGGTGGCCGCGGTCGCGCGCCCGGAGCTGCTGCACCCCGGGGTGCGGCGCTATCTCGTCGAGGCCGGTTTTGGGGTCAGGTCTTGAAATACGACATTTCCGCCGCGCGCCGATCGGGCGGGGGCCGGAGAAATGTCGTATTTCAAGACCTGACCCCGATATAGGGGCGGAGGTCGACGCGGCGGCCGGCGGCGGCGGAGAGGTAGGCGCCGTAGATGACCGCGGTGACGTCGCGGGCGAGCGGGCCGTTGGAGAGGGGCTCGCGGCCGAGGGCCACGCTCTCCACGAAGTCCTGGATCTCCTGCGGGTAGCCGGTCGTCCACTCCTCGTCGGGCTGCGGCGCGGTCCAGCCCGCCTTGGTCTCGATCTTCTCCACGATGTACTCGTCCCCGAACACGGACGCGTCGGGCGCATAGGCCTGCACGAGGTCGTTCGGGTTGATATTGCAGAGCACCACCGCCTTGGCGCCGTAGATCGCCATCTGGTTGCGGATGCCGCCCAGCACCGTGTCGGCCGCCGAGATCGCCGCCACCGTGCCGTCGTCGAAGGTGATCAGCATGGTGCCCCAGTCCTCCACGTCGGCGCCCTCGACCGTGTTGAGATAGCGCGGCGTGGCCGCGCGGAAGGTCGCGGTGTCCGCGAGCTGGGCGGTCTCCGCCATCACCGAGACCGGGCGGACCGGGGCGCCGCGCAACCGGCGGCCTTCATCTGCCTTCAGATAGAGCGCGGCGCCGAGCGGGTGGCAGGCCTTGCCGATCAGCGAGCCGCCGCCGCCGGTGACCCAGCGCTTGTTGATCGGCGCGTGCGTGCCCGAGTGGCTCTCCTCGCCGACCAGCCTCAGGATCGGCCCGCCCGAGGCGGCGAGGAGCCGGCGCGCCTTCTGGATCGGAGGCGCGTACACCCAGTTCTCCGCGTAGCAGAGGCGGACCCGGGCGGCCGCGCACGCGGCCAGCACCTCGTCGGCGGCGGCCAGCGCCCGCGTCAGCATCTCCTCGCGCGGGGTGGCCGCCGGGCCGAAGAAGCCGGTGAGCGGCTTCTCCACGATCACGTGCTTGCCCGCGCGAGCGGCCTCGATCGCCATCGACGCGTGATGGTGCGCCGGCACGCAGAGATCCACCAGGTCCACCTCCGGATCGGCGAGCATCGCGTGGAAATCGGCGACCGCACGCGCCACCCCGAACTCCCGCGCGTAGGCCTGGGCCCGCTCGGGCCGCGCCGCAGTCACGCACGCGAGCTCGACGTCGACCCCGCGCACGTGACGGTACGCCTCGCCGTGGATGTGGGCCACGAAGCCCGCCCCCACGATGCCCACCCGCACTCTCGGTCGTGACGCCATCGCGTTCCTTCTCCTCCCGGCGCTCAGCGCGCCCGCAGCCGCCACCAGCCGAGCAGCGCCGCCACCCCGGCCAGTCCCATGCTTCCGTTCGTCATCAGCGCGCGCTCGACGCCCCAGCGCTCGGACATCGCCCCCACCATGAACGCGCCGATCGGGAACACCCCGCCCCAGATCAGGGTGTAGATACTCATGACCCGGCCGCGCAGCGCGTCGGGGGCCGCGAGCTGCATGGTGGTGTTGCAAGAGACCACCGCGATGATGCCGAAGAAGCCGGTGATGAACAGCACCGCCACCGCGGGCCAGAACGCGCGCACGAACGCCAGGCCGATGAGCCCGCCGCAGGCCAGCGCGGCCGCCGCGAACATCAGCGGGCGCGGGGGCCGCCGCGGGCCGAGGGTACCGAGGGTGAGCGCTCCGCTCACCGCCCCCACCCCGAGCGCGGCCATGAGGAAGCCGAAGCCCTCCGCACCCAGGCCCAGCACGGTGCGCACCACCAGCGGGACGTAGACCGTGAAGTTGAACACGCAGAGGCTCACCATGAAGGTGAGCCCGAGCGCCAGCCGCATCTCGCGGGTTCGCCAGACGTAACGGATGCCGACGAGGATCTCCTGGGCCACGCCCTGGCCGGAGCGCGGCTGCGGGAGCCCGCGGGCCCGCAGGGTGAGCATCATGACGATCGCGATGGCGAAGCCCACCGCGTTGAGCGCGAAGGCGGGCGCGATCCCGTAGCGGCCGATGATCACGCCCCCGATGCTCGGCCCCACGATGCGGGCCGCGTTGAAGCAGGCCGAGTTGAGCGACACCGCACTGCCCAGGTCGGCCCGGCCGACGATCTCGGCCACGAAGGACTGGCGGGCCGGCCCGTCGAGCACGTTGGCGAGCCCGACCCCGGTGGCGAGCACCGCCACGTGCCAGTACTCCACGTGGCCCCCGTAGACGAGCGCGCCGAGCACGAGCGCCTGGCCGCCCAGCACGGACTGGGTCACGAGCAGCAGCCGGCGCTTGCGCACGCGATCGGCGACCGCGCCCGACACGATCGAGAAGAGCAGGATCGGCGCGAACTGGAGCGTGCCGATGAGGCCCAGCCGCAGCGGGGACGAGGTGAGCTGCAGCACCAGCCAGGACTGGGCCACCGTCTGCATCCAGGAGCCGACCTGGGCCACGAACTGCGCCGCGAAGAACCGCCGGAAATCGGCGTGGCGGAACGCCCGGAGGCCGGTGGGGAGCGCCATCGGCGGCCGCTCAGCCGCCGGCCACGCCCTGGGTATTGACGAAGATCGAGTAGAGCGACTGGCTCGCGGCGAGGAAGAGCCGGTTGCGCTTGGCCCCGCCGAAGCAGAGGTTGGCGCAGCGCTCGGGCAGCAGGATGCGGCCGATGAGCTTGGCGTCGGGATTGTAGATCGCGACGCCGTCGAGCCCCTCGCCCCCGCCCCAGCCGCACCAGAGGTTGCCGTCGGTGTCGCAGCGCAGGCCGTCCGGGATGCCCGCCCCCGTGTTGACGAAGACGCGGCCGTTGGCGAGCGCGGTGCCGCCCGCGACCACGTCGAACACGCGGATCTCGCGCGGCATCGCTCCCGACACCACCACGTAGAGCCGGCTCTCGTCGGGGGAGAAGCAGAGGCCGTTGGGGCGCGGGATGTCGCCGGTCGCCACGGTGGCCTTGCCGCTCCGGGGGTCGAGGCGGTACACGTTCGTGGGCAGCTCGAGCGGCGCGGTGTGCCCCTCGTAGTTGCCGAGCATGCCGAAGGGCGGATCGGTGAACCACACGCTGTCGTCCGACTTGACCACCACGTCGTTCGGCGAGTTGAGCCGCTTGTTCTCGAAGCGGTCCAGTAGCACCGTGACGGCGCCGTCGTACTCGGTGCGGGTCACGCGCCGGCTGTCGTGCTCGCAGGTGACGAGCCGGCCCTGACGGTCGCGCGTATTGCCGTTCGAATAGTGCGAGGGCTTCCGGAAGACGGAGACCATGCCGGTTTCCTCGTCCCAGCGCATGATGCGATCGTTCGGGATGTCGCTCCACAGGACATAGCGGCCGTCGCCGAACCACACCGGTCCCTCCGCCCAGCGGAAGCCGGTGGCGAGACGCTCCACCGCCGCGTTGAAGATGCGGTACTTGGCGAAGCTCTCGTCGAGGATCTGCACCGCCGGATCGGGATAGCGGACGGGCGCGGTCTGCATGACTCCGGATGGTCGCCACTCACGGCAGAGAAGTCAACAACCTTGTGCTACAGTCGCGCGACATGAGCCGCCCCGCGATCCGGCATCTGTCCAAGGTGGATCCGGTGATGCGCGCGCTCATCCGGCGCGTGGGGCCGTGCGGGCTCGCGGTGCGGAATCACTCGCCCTTCGAGACGCTGGTGCGCGCCATCGCGCATCAGCAGATCCACGGCCGGGCCGCCGAGGCGATCCTGGGCCGCTTCATCGCGCTCTTCCCGGGCCGGCGCTTCCCGAGGCCCGAGGACATCGCCACCGTGGACGCCCGCAAGATGCGCCGCGCCGGGTTCTCGCGGGCGAAGACCCGCTCGATCAAGGACATCGCCCGGAAGACGCGCAGCGGGCTGATTCCCACCCGGCGCGCCTGCCACCGCCTCGCCGACGCCGAGCTCATCGAGCGGTTGGTCCAGGTGCGCGGGGTCGGGCAGTGGACGGTGGAGATGCTGCTGCTCTTCACCCTCGGCCGCCCGGACGTCCTGCCGGTGGACGACTTCGGGGTCCGCGAGGGCTTCAAGGTCGCCTACGGCCGGCGCAAGCAGCCCACCCCGAAGCAGCTCCGGCGCTACGGCGCGCGCTGGGAGCCCTACCGCTCGGTGGCCGCGTGGTATCTCTGGCGCGCGGCCGAGAAGGCCCTGCACCGGAAGATCGAGCCGAACGTCACGTAGCGGACGGGCGCGCCCGCATCTGCTCGGGGCTCATGCCGTAGAACGTCCGCGCGCGGTCGCCCGGCCCCGGCCAGGGATGCGCGCGCAGGACCTCCTCGTTGATGTCGGCGCCCCAGCCCGGCGCGTCGGTGAGAAAGATGTGGCCGTCCTTGATCACGGGCGGCTTCGTCACCAGGTCCGCCTTCCAGGCCACGTCGTCGACGTCGATCTCCATGATGCGCACGTTGGGCAGCACCGCGCAGAGGTGCAGCGAATGGAGATCGGCCAGGTGGCTGTAGTAGTTGTGGGGCGCGATGTTGATCTCGTAGGTCTCGGCCATGCGCCCGATCTGCACGGCCTGGGAGAAGCCGTTCCAGGGCACGTCGATGATGGCCACGTCGACGGCGTGCAGCTCGAGGAAGGGCCGGTACTGGCGCGTGGTCACCAGGCTCTCGAGCGAAGCGAGACGGGTGGAAGTCGACTGCTTGATCTGCAGCAGGGCCTGCGGGTCCCAGTTGTCGTACTCGACCCACTGCATGTCGAACTTCTCGAGCAGCTTGGCCACCCGCAGCACGCCCTCGGTGCGGAAGTTGTAGTTGAGATCGAGGCAGAGGCCGACCTTGGGCCCCACCGCGTCGCGGAAGGTGCCGATCAGGCGCTCGATGGCCTCCAGGATCTCCGCGGTGGGCGCGCCGTCCGTGGAGTTGATGCCGCTCGCGAAGCCCGGGAAGTACACGGTGGCGGGATCTCCCGGGATCACCATGTTGGTCTTGAGCGCGGTGAAGCCGCGCGCCACCACTTCGCGGCCGAGCGCGGCGATGTCGTCGTAGGTGCGCAGCGGTGGCGTGCCCAGCACGTGGCCGAGCCGCGCCCGCGTCGTCCCGCAGTGCGACCAGTACAGGCGCATGCGGTCGCGCAGCGGGCCGCCGAAGAGCTCGTAGACCGGCACCCCGAGGGCCTTGGCCTTGATGTCCCAGAGCGCCAGCTCGATGCCGGCCATCGCCTTGTGGGTCACCCCGCCCAGGTTCTGGCGCGTGGCCCGCAGCATGTCCCAGTACAGGCGCTCGACCGGCCGCGGGTCCTGGCCGATCAGCAGAGGCGCCAGGTCCCGGACGGAGCCCGCGATGCCGTACGGGCTGCGATTGTCACTGCATTCCCCCCAGCCCACGAGGCCGTCGTCGGTCTCGACGCGGACGAAGGTCCAGGGGCGCCAGCCGCCGTCACAGTGCAGAGCTTCCACGCGCGCGATCTTCATGGCGACAGACCATGCCACAGCCGGCGCGCGCGAACAAGAGCAGGGCGAGGCGCAGCCGCAGGCGAGCCGAGCGGATACAAGAATGCGGTCAGGGCCAGACCGCCGTGCCCTGCCGGAACTGCTCGAGCGTCAGGAGCCGGATGCGAGAGTCCGCGCGGGCCACCGCCCGCGCCGCCTCCGTGTTGTAGCCCCAGGCGGCGAGGAAGAGGCGCACGTCGTCCAGATCCGGATGCGTGGTCACGTGCTGGAGCGTCTCGAGGCGGTCTTCCACGAAGGCCAGCCGGGGCCGGCTCCCGTGCTCGGCGCGCCAGGCCGCGATCAGCGCGCGGAGATTCAGGCACTTGTGCACGCCCGTCTCCTTGCCCTGCACGTCCGCGAGCCGCACGCCCCAGTGGTCGAGGACGCGCCGCGCGAACGCGCCGTCCTTGGTCGTGACCAGCACGCTTCGCCCGGGCTCGGCCACGAGGCGGCGCAGCTCGTCGACGCTCCCGTACGGGGCATGGAGCGCGATCCAGCTCGCCTCGTCGGCGGCGATCCACTCGCGCCGCACCTCGTCGAGCGCGTGGCCAAGGCGCGCGATCAGCACGTCGCCGGCCGGCGACGCCGCCGCGACGAGCTCCGCGCGCACCCGCTCCCAGTCGCCCAGGATCTCCGCGCGCGGGATCTCCCTCGCGATGGCGCGCAGGAGCACCGGCATCTCCCAGCCGCTCAGGATCACCGGGCGCAGCGCGCAGAACGCCTCGAAGGCGCTCTCGGCGGGCGGCTCATCCGCCGGCCACACACGCGCACAGGTGCGGCGGCTCGTCTCGAAGTACTCGCGCAGGCCGTCGCAGCAGACGCCGTCGAAGTCGAGCGCCAGGATGTCGGGAATCGTCATAGAAGGACACCGCCCTGACGCGAACCGCGCCGAAGAAGATGCGCCCCCACCCCATAACCGGCCGACTTTTCAGCCATCGGCGACTGGCCTCCCTCTTGCTGCCTCTGGAGGATCATGGCCTCACCGGAGCGCAACATCAGCACAGGGCCGCCGTCCGGCGCGCGCCAGCCGTCGGCACTGGACGAGCGGCTCGCGAGCCTCGATGACGAGGCCACGCATCTGCGCGCGGAAGTGGCCGCGCTGCAGGACGAGATCCGCTGGCTCACCGGCGAGGACGAGGAGCCACCGGGCTGGCTGGCGCGCGGCTGGGTGCGCGCCTCGCTGCTGCTGACCGCGGTGGGCATGGTCGCTCTCGTTTCGTTGCCGTATCTCCTGCACCTCGACGCCTCCGGTCCGCATGCCGATCCGACTCCCAGCGCGTCTGCACGCCCGGCCCCCGCGGCGCCGCGCGCCACGGTCGCGCCCGCGCCCGTCAAGGCCGCGGCCCAGGACGCGGCCCTCGCCCCGGCCCGCGTTCGCGCGCCCGAGGTCCCCGAGCCCGGGCGCATTCTTCCGGTAGACGCCCACCCGGGCGCCGCACCCCGGCCGCGGCCCGCCCGTGAGCGGCGCCCGGTCCAGCCGTCGGACGCCGCCGTCGCGGCGCCCGTGCGCGGCGAGAGCCCCTAGGGCCGCGCCGGCCCGCGCATCCGACCCGCCCACACCGACAGCGCGGCCACCGCGGCGGCCGCGGCGGCCAGCGTGAACGCGATCGCGTAGCTCCCCGTCGCGTCGAAGATTCGCCCCGCCAGCCACGCGCCCAGCGCGCTGCCGAGCGCGCTCGCCACCTGGGTCGCGCCGAAGATCGACCCGAAATGCGGCCCGCGGAAGCGGTCACTCATCATGGCGGGCACGATGAACGCGGTGACCGAGTAGCCGACCCCGAACAGCACCGCGTAGCCGAGCGCGAGCCACGCCGACGGGGCCAGCGCCACCAGCCAGAGCACGCCCACGCCGAGGATCATGCCGATCATGCCGAGCGCGTAGACCAGCTCGCGGGAGAGGTGATCCGAGATCCACCCCCCGCCCGTCTTGCCCAGGATGCTGGCGGCGCCCACCACGCTGATCACCGAGGCGGCGGTCATGGCCGAGAGGCCATGGTCCACCAGGAAGGCGGCCTGATGGACGTGAAGCGTCTGGCTGCAGATGCTCCCGAGGAAGACGGCAAGACCAATGAGTCGAAAGGACGGATTGGCCAGCGCCCGTTCGAGGGAGTGCTCACCGGTGGCCGGATGGCCGTCCCCGCTGCGCGCGACGGGCACGCGGGGCAGCGGCGGCGCGTCGCGGATCGCCAGGTAGGTCGCGGGCAGGATCCAGAGCGCGCAGAGGACGGCGAGCACGCGGAACGCCCAGCGCCAGCCGAAGCCGTCGATCAGCGCCTGGCAGAGCGGAACGACCAGGAAGATGCCGAGGCCCACGCCGGAGCCCGCGATGCCGAGGGCCAGGCCCAGGCGTGCCTTCCACTGCCGCTGCACCATCACCACCGCGGGCGTCCAGCCCGCGGTGGCCACCCCGACGGCGGTGAGCAGGCCGAAGGTCAGGTAGAGGTGCCACGCGCGCGTGATCAGGCTGTCCGCCCACAGCGAGCCGGCCAGCAGCACGCCCCCGATGAGGATCAGCCGGCGCGGCCCGAAGCGGTCGGCGAGCGCGCCCAGCACGGGTCCGGCGCCGCCGCTGACCAGCGTGAAGATGGAGAACGCTCCCGCCAGCACCGAGCGGCTCCAGCCGAATTCCCGCAGCAGCGCGACCAGGAAAACGCTGTAGGCGTACCAGACCCCGTAGGCCAGCGCGAGGGTGACGACGGTGACGGCGAGGGCGAGATACGAAGGCGCGGGGGAGGCCGCCGGGTCGGGGCGCATGGGCGCCCCACCATACCGCGGCGTCAGTCCAGGCGGAAGCCGCCGGCCAGGCGCCGGCTCACGAGCTCGCGCTCCTCGTCGAGGCTCGGGTCGAGGCGCACCGCGGTCTGCAGCGCGCGCAGGCCCTCGGCGTCGCGGCTCAGGCTGAGCAGGCTGCGCCCCAGGTTCGCGTGGGTGGCCGCGTCCTCGGGATTGAGCGCGAGCGCGGCGCGGTAGGCCCCCACCGCCTCGTCGTAGCGCCGCAGCGTCTGCAGCGCCACGCCCAGGTTGGCGTGGGCGCGGAAATGGTTCGGGTTGATCCGGATCGCGGTGCCGAGCCAGTCGACCGCCAGATCGTACTGGTCGAGATCCATGTAGAGGCGGCCGAGATTGGCGTAGGGCCAGGAGAACTTCGGGTCGGCGGCGATCGCCTTCTGGTACGCGGTGGCGGCCGCGCCCTGATCGCCGAAGCGGTGCTGGAGATTGTAGGCCGCGATGTTGAGCGACTCGGCGGCCTTGGGCACCTCATGCGCGGGCAGGCGGTAGCGCAGGAAGGCCTCCGCCTCGCGGCGCACGCGCGGATCCGGCGAGCGGCGGATCCGGTCCTGCAGCACCCGCCGCGAGAGCCGGACGAGGCCGCCGTCGGTCAGCGCGCGTCCCAGCGGGAGGAGACAGTCCGCGCGCTCCGGCGCGGCGAGCATGCCGACCAGGGCCCGCGTCTCGGCCCCCACCGCCCCGCGCGTGGCCGCGCAGTAGTCGGTGCCCTCGCGCACCCAGCCGCGCCCGCGCGCCACCTCGAGCGCCCGCTCGGTCTCGCCGGCCTCGAGCAGGGTGGTGAAGAGCGCCGCCGCCACCACCTCGCGATCGAGCACGGCATTGGCCAGGGCGACGCGGCTCAGGTGGAGCGAGCGGAACACCCAGTCGGGCAGCATCCGGGCCCAGCGCGAGCCGTCGAGCGAGGTGATCAGCCGCTCGATCGCACGCTGCCCGGTCTGCGCCCACCGCTCTCCGCGAGTGGGCAGCGCCTGCATGCTGGCGTTCAGGTACTCGGTGGCGAGCACGGTATTGCCCATGCGGTCGGCCATGGCGCCGGCGCGGTAGTAGGCGAGGGCCGACGACCGAAGCCGGCTCGCGCGGCCGTAGGCATCGAGCGCCTCGTCGAACTCACCGAGCAGCTCGGCCATCGCGCCGCGGCGCGTCTGGGCCTCGAGCGAGGCGGGCTCCGCGACCGCGGCGGTCCGGTAGTGGTTCAGCGCCTCGCGGAGCGCCCGCTGCCGCGCCGCCTCATCCCCCGCCTGGATCGCCCCTCGGACTCTCGAGTCCGGGCCATTGCAGCCTATCGCCAGGAGGGAGGCGGCGAGCGCGACCCCGAAGATCCAGCGCATGAGCCCCGGCGGTATGGCCAGCATGCCGGTTCGAGATCGCAACATTCTTGCCACCGGGGACGCCCGGCCAAGTACGTGGAATTACGATGGCCGGAAGCGCGCGATGTGACGAATCCGGGCTGCCCGCTGACACCGCGCCGTCCGGTGTCCACGGGATACCGCTGCCTGGGGGGGGTTACGGGCGGACGAGGCGGAAGCGGATGCCGCAGATCTGGACGAGGCCGGCGCGCGTCGGATCGGCGCAGGCCAGGTCGAGGCCACCCAGCCCCTCGGCCCGCCCATCGGTGGCCTCGGTGAAGCGGAGCGTCGCGTCGTCGAGGGCGATGACGCGCTGCCCATCGCGCCTCTGGACCGGGCGCTCGATGACCTCGCTCCAGCGGCGCGCCAGGCGTTCCGGGTCGTCGCTTTGTAGCTCGGCCGCGGTCATGGCCAGGATTGCGCCCGACTGGATGGCGGCAGTGCTCTTCTTGTATTCGCTCGGCTCGCCTTCGGCTGCACCTCGCCAAGCAGCGGGGTGCCAGGGGCCGCCGGGCTCACGCGCGCCGGGCTGCCAGCCGAACGACAGCATGGCGGCGCCCACGTCGCGCGGGTGCAGCTGCAGCTCGCGGTACTCGGGATGGCCGATCTCGTTCGCGATACGGACCCCGACCGCTTCGCAGCGCTTGCGGCGTGGGGCCAGGTCCTCGCACTGGGTGATCACCATGTAGCCGCCGTCGCCGCCGCGCCGGTCGAGATAGCGCCCGGCCGTCGTGCCCTCGCGCACCGGCGCCACGACCTCGAGGAAGTTGTGGCCGATCGGAAACAGGGCGTTCTCGAGCCCGTACTTGCCCACGCCCGGATCGCGGTGGCACACCTCGAGGCCGAGCACCGCGCGGAATTCATCCACCACCGGAGCCAGGTGGCGGGCCACCAGGCAGATCTGGCGCATGCGCAGGCTCACGACGGGTTCCCCGCTTCCTTGGCTGCCATCTTCTGCTTGAGCTCCTCCGGCGTGAGCCGGACGATGTCCTCGTTCTGGTGGGCGTAGACCTTGAAGCCGTCGGTGTCGAGGTCGTCCAGGGTGATGCGCCCGGCCAGGACGTCCTCCTTCCAGCGCTGGTGCGTAGGTTCCCGGGCGTGGAACTCCGGCATCACGTCCCGCGCGAACAGCTCGAGGCTCGAGCAGATGTCCTCGTGGCTGGTGCGCCCGGTCTGGTTGAGCAGGATGACCTGGTCCACGTTGGAGGCCTCGAACTGGGCGAGCTTCCGGCGGATCGTCGCCGGCGAGCCGATCAGCCCGGCCTGGAGCGTCTCCTGCGCCTTGGGCGTATGCCGCCACTCCTCGTAGAGCTTCCACATGTCGCCCCGGCCGGGTTCGGCCATGCCGTGACGGCCGTAGTGCGAGAGGCAGAAGACGAAGAAGGTCCAGCCCGCCGCCTTCTCGCGCGCCTCCTCGTCCGTCGGCGCGCACATGAAGGCGCTCACCATCGCAACGTTGGGGTTAACCGGGTAGTCCGCCAGTCGCTTCGGCTCGCGGGTGAGGCTCGTGTAGTAGCGGTTCACCCAGGCGCGCGCCGCCTCCGGCGAGACGAACTGGAACCCGAGCGCGCCCATGCCCCACTGGCCCGCGCTCGCGATCGTCGCGATGTTCGAGCAGGCGACCCAGAGCGGGGGGTGCGGCTTCTGTCGCGGCTTCGGGATGACGTTGCGGGCCGGGAAATCGAAGTACTGACCATGGAACTCGACCGAGTCCTGGGTGAAGCACGGGATCAGCACCCGGACCGCCTCCTCCCAGATTTCACGCTTGTCCCTCACGCGGCGGCCGAAGGGATGGAGCTCGATGGGCCCCTGCCCCTCGCCCAGGCCCAGCTCGACGCGACCGCCGCTCAGCAGATCGAGCGTGGACACGCGCTCGGCCACCCGGATCGGGTGGTTGGTCGGGAGCTGGATGATCCCGTGGCCGAGCCGGATGCGACTGGTGCGCTGGGTGGCCGCGCCCAGGAAGACCTCGGGCGCCGAGGAGTGCGAATACTCCTCGAGGAAGTGATGCTCGACTTCCCAGGCGTAGTCGTATCCAAGGCGGTCGGCGAGCTCGATCTGGGTGAGGGAGTCTTGCAGCAGCCGGTACTCGCTGTCCGGGCCCCAGGGCCGCGGGAGCTGATGCTCGTAGAAGATGCCGAACTTCATGACGCGCGCAGCAGGCGGCCGGGCCCGCGCGTCCCCGACGGCTCGGGGAGCCGCCCGTCCTGGATGACGGCCTGGCCGTTGACGAAGGACCACTCGATGCCGCTGGCCCGCTGCACCAGCCGCGGGCCGCCGCCCGGCAGGTCGTGCACCAGCTCGGGCTCGTGATCGGCGATGGTGTCGGGATCGAAGACCGTGATGTCGGCGGCTAGCCCCGGCTGGAGCCGCCCGCGGTCGCGGAGGCCGAAGAGGTCGGCGGGCATCGCGGTGATGCGGCGCACGCCGTCCTCCAGCGAGAGCGCGCGGCGCTCGCGCACCCAGTGGCCGAGCAGGCGGCTCGTCTGGCCCGCCTCGCAGAAGAGGGTCAGGTGCGCGCCCGCGTCGGAGAGGCCGATCAGCGAGCGCGGGTGGGTGAAGATCTCGGCCACCGAGGCCGCGTCGGTGTTCATCACCGCCACCGTGAACTGGGTCTGCAGATCGTCCTCGAGCGCCAGGTCGAAGAAGGCGTCGATCACGTCCTGGCCGCGCCGGGCCGCGACGTCGGTCAGGGCGAGCCCGACGAACGGCTTGAAGGCGTCCGCGCCGACCGCGTGCACGCGGAGCGGCGCGGTGTCGCCCCGGAAGAGCGGGGTGCGGCCGACCGAGGCCCGGAACTCCTCGCGGAAGCCCGCGTCGCGGAAGAGCGCGCGCCAGCTCGAGACCGGGGCGTCGAGCACGCGCGTCCAGACCGGGAAACGGAAGAAGACGAACGCGCTCGCCAGATCGAACGTGGCGGTGAGGGGAGAAGTCGTCACTTGAGGAAAAATCTCCACGCCGTCGCGCGCGAGCGCCTCGATGCGCGCCAGGATCGCCCGGTGCTCCTCGGGGTGCGACGGGTTGTGGCGGAGCGAGACCAGCGTCACCGGCCGGTCGGCCGCGCGCGCCAGCTCGGCGAAGCGGTCGACCTCGGCCAGGCGGTCCGGCCGCGTCCCGCCGATGGTCAGCTCGAGGATGCCGCGGCCCGAGGCGCCCATGGTCCGCACCAGGGTCGTCAGCTCGTCCTCGTGGGCGAGCCGGCTCGGCACCGGGCGGCCGCGATCGCCCACGTGATTCTTGTTGGTGGTGGACGAGAGCCCCACCGCGCCCAGCGCCATCGCCTCGGTCACGTGGCGACCCATGCCCGCGATCTCATCGGCGGTGGCCTCGCACTCCCAGGCCGCGTCACCCATCACGTACTGGCGGATGGCCGAGTGCCCGATGAAGCAGCCCACGTTCGTCCACGGGCCGATCCGCTCGATGCCGTCCAGGTACTGGGCAAAAGTCTCCCATTCCCATCGGATGCCCTGGGTGAGCGCCTCGAGCGGCATGCCCTCCACGTAGGTGAGCATGCGCATCAGGGTCAGGCGGTCCTCGGCGCGGCACGGGGCGAGCGTGAAGCCGCAGTTGCCCATCACCACCGTGGTCACCCCGTGCCAGGACGAGCAGGAGGCCAGGCTGTCCCACGTGATCTGAGCATCGTAGTGGGTGTGCGGATCGATGAAGCCGGGCGCGACAACCAGCCCCGCGGCCGATACTTCACGCGCGCCGCGGCCGGTCACCGCGCCGATCTCACTCAGGCGCCCGTCCCGCACCGCCACATCGGCGCGCCGGGCGGGGGCGCCGGTGCCGTCGACGACGAGTCCATCGCGAATGACGAGGTCGTGGGCCGCGGTCTGGGTCGTACGTTGGGTCGCCATGGGGGCCTACTCTACGGCAACTGCATGGTCCTTGACCACCCCTCGGCCCGGCGCTACCCTCCCTGCACCATGATGAAACGAGCGACCGTCGAGTCCACCGCCGACGCCTATCTGGAGCTCCTGGCCGCCCGCGGGGTCGAGTACTTCTTCGCCAACGCGGGCACCGACTTCGCGCCGATCATCGAGGCCTACGCCCGCCGCGGCGCGCAAGGCCAGGCGAGCCCGCGCCCCATCACGGTGCCCCACGAGGTGCCGGCGGTGGCGATGGCGCACGGCTACACCATGGTCACGGGCCGGCCCCAGGTGGTCATGGTCCACGTCATCGTGGGCGCGGGCAACGCGACGGGCGGGGTGATCAACGCGGCGCGCTCGAACATCCCCATGCTCTTCTCGGCCGGGCGCAACCCGATCACCGAGGCGGGGAACGCGGGCAGCCGCGACCGCCCGATCCACTGGGCGCAGGAGGCCTTCGACCAGGCGGGCATGCTGCGCGAGTTCGTGAAATGGGACTACGAGCTCAAGCGCTTCGACCAGCTCGAGACGGTGGTGGACCGGGCGCTGACCCTGGCCCAGTCGGAGCCGCGCGGGCCGGTCTACCTCACGCTGCCCCGCGAGGTCCTGGCCGAGCGCCACGACGCCATCGAATACGCCGATCCCGCGCGCGCGGTGGTGCCGGCCGCGACGCTGCCGGATCCGGACGCGATCCGCGAGGCGGCGGCCATCCTCACCGCCGCCCGCAACCCGATCATCATCACCAAGGCGCTCGGCCGCGATCCGGCCGCGGTGCCCGTGCTGGTGCGGCTCGCCGAGACCCTGGGCGCGCCGGTCTTCGACCAGTTCCACACCTACGTGAACTTCCCCCAGGATCATGCGCTCCACGGCGGCTTCGAGGCCGCGCCGCATCTGGCGGACGCCGACGCGATCCTGGTCATCGAGTCGGACGTGCCGTGGTTCCCGCAGATGAACCGCCCGAAGCCCGAGACGCGCGTCGTCCACCTGGGCGTGGACCCGCTCTTCTCGCGCTACCCGGTGCGCGGCTTCCCCGCGGACCTCGCCCTCGCGGGTACCCCGCGGCTGGCGCTGGCCGCGCTGGCGGATGCGGTGACGCGGCGGGTGAACGCGACATCGGTCGCGGAACGCCGGGAGCGCTGGGCGGCCGCGGGCGCCCGTCGGCGGGAGGCCGCGGGCGCGAAGAGCCGGGCGGTCCAGGGCGACTCGCCCATCGACATGCTCTGGCTCTCCCGCGCCATCGGCGATCTCGTGGACGACCGCACGATCGTGATCAACGAGTATGATCTCGACGCCACCCAGTGCGCCTTCACCCGGCCGGGCAGCTACTTCGCGGCGCCGCCCTCGGGCGGGCTCGGCTGGGGGCTGGGCGCCGCGCTCGGAGCCAAGCTGGCCGCGCCCGATCACAGCGTGATCTGCTGCGTGGGCGACGGGGCCTACATCTTCGGCTCGCCCACCGCGTCGCACTTCGTCTCACACGCCTACAACCTGCCGGTGCTGTTCGTGGTCTTCAACAACCGCACCTGGAACGCGGTGAAGCGCGCGGTGCAGACCTACGCGCACGACGGCTGGGCGGTGCGCACCGACTCGATGCCCCTCACCGCGCTCGAGCCCTCGCCCGATTACGAGATGATCTGCCGGGCCTCGGGCGGCCACGGCGAGCGGGTGGAGGATCCGGCCGCGCTGCCCGACGCCCTCCGGCGCGGCCTTCGCATCGTCAAGGACGAGAAGCGCCAGGTCGTCCTCAACGTGATCTGCAAGAAGCCGTGAAGATCCTCGCCTCCGGCCCCAGCGGACCGCCGCCCGAGTTCGACCCCCTCCGCGCGGCCGGCCACGAGGTCGTAATCGGCCGGCCGCTCGATCAGCCCGGTCGGGCGACCTACCCCGAGGCCGAGCTGGGGGCGGCCGCGCGCGAGGCCCACGTCATCCTGGCCTCGCATCTCGACGCGATCACGCGCGGGGTGATGGAAGCGGCCCCGAGCCTCCGGCTCGTCATCGTGCCCTTCATCGGCACCGACAAGATCGACGTCCCGGCCGCCTCGCGGCTCGGCATCCTGGTGGCCAATAGCCCGACGCCGGAGAACTTCATCGCGGTGGCGGAGGCCACGGTGGCGGTCATCCTGATGCTGCAGAAGCGCATCAAGCACAACGAGGCCAAGCTGCGCCGCGGCGAGTGGGCCCAGCGGCAGGACCGCGGCGAGTTCCTGTTCGGCAAGACGGTGGGGCTGGTCGGCCTCGGCCGCGTCGGCTCGCACGTGGCGCGGCGCCTGGTGAACTGGGACGTGCGCTTGCTCGCTGCCGATCCCTACGTCTCCCCGGAGCGCGCCCGGTCCCTGGGGGCCACCCTGGTGGATCTGCCGACGCTGCTGGCCGAGAGCGACGTGGTGTCGCTGCACGCGGGGCTGACCGCCGAGACGCGCGGCCTGATCGGCGAGAAGGCGCTCCGGGCCATGAAGCCCACCGCGATCCTGATCAATACCGCGCGCGGCGAGATCGCGGACGAGGAGGCGATCGCCCGCGCGCTCACCGAGGGCTGGATCGCGGGGGCCGCGCTGGACGCCTTCACGCGCGAGCCGCTGCCCGCCTCGAGCCCGTTACGCGACGTGGACCCTTCGCTCCTCATCCTCACGCCCCACAATGTGAGCCATAGCGAGGCGGGCCGCCGCGCGAATCTCAAGCTCGCGCTCGACCAGATCCTGGCCACGGGCCGCGGCGAGGCGCCCGCCCACTGCGTGAACCCGGAGGCGATTCCGCGCTGGAGGCCATCATGAGTCAGGCCGCGTATCCCATCTTCGACGCCGACGGCCACATCACCGAGTCCATCGAGCAGGTGGCCAAGTACCTCGACGCGCCGTACAACCGGCGGCCGCTCAACTTCTCCTTCTACCCGTGGGACGGCTGGGACCGCCGGCTCCTCGGCACGCTGGGTGACTCCGCGGGCACCGCGGACGCCTGGCTGCGCGCGCTCGACCGGGGCGGCATGGAGCAGGCGGTGCTCTACCCGACGCTCGGGCTGTTCCTCTCCTTCCTCAAGGACCGCGAGTGGGCGGTGGCGCTCTGCCGCGCCTATAACACGTTCCTGCACGAGGAGTTCGTCAAGAAGAGCCCGCGGCTGCACGCGGTCGCGCTGCTGCCCGTGCAGGATCCCGACGCGGCCGCGCGCGAGCTGCGCCGCGCGGTGACCGAGCTCGGGCTGGTGGGCGCCATGCTGGCGGCCGACGGCAGCCACCTGCTGGGCGACTCGCGCTTCCTGCCGATCTACGAGGAAGCCGACCGCCTCGACGTGATGCTGGGCGTGCACGCCTCCGGCTCGCACCTGGGCGGCGCCGGCGTGGACCTCTTCCCACAGTTCATCCAGGCCCACACTTGCTCGCACGCGTTCGGGCAGATGCGGCAGATCACCTCGATGGTCTTCGAGGGGATCCCGGAGCGCTTCCCCCGGCTGCGGATCGCCTATCTCGAAGCCGGCTGCGGCTGGGCGCCCTACTGGGCGGAGCGCATGGACGACGAGTACGCCAAGCGCGCGTCCGAGGCGCCCGCACTCACCCGGCGAGGCGGACGAGTGGCTGCTCCCGCAGGCGTTGAAGCTCATCGGCGAGAACCAGGTGGTCTACGCCTCCGACTTCCCGCACTGGGATCACAGCTATCCCGCCTCCCTCGACGAGATCCGCGACCGGGGCGACATCAGTGACACCCAGAAGCGGAAGATCCTCTCGGACAATACGCGGAGGCTCTACGGCCTCAAGGGATGACGCCGCCTCGGCTCCCGTCGCGCTGATCGGGGCGCGCAAGCGCTACGGGGACGTCGAGGCGCTCCGCGGGATCGATCTCACCATCCACCGGGGCGAGGTCGTCGCGATGCTCGGGCCGAACGGCGCGGGCAAGACCACGTCCATCAGCCTGATGCTGGGTCTGCGCCAGCCCACCGCGGGCCAGGCGCGCCTCTTCGGCCTGCCGCCGACCGATCGGCGAGCGCGCAGCCGTTGCGGGGTGATGCTGCAGGAATCGGGCACCACCAGCGTGCTGACCGTCCGCGAGATCGTGGACGTCTTCCGCGCGTACTACCCGGCGCCGCTGCCCGCCGAGCGCGCCATCGCGATGGCCGGGCTCACCGAGCAGGCCGGCGCGCGCGTCGGCACGCTCTCGGGCGGCCAGCGCCAGCGCCTCTACTTCGCGCTCGCGATCTGCGGCGATCCCGACATCCTCTTCCTGGACGAGCCCACCGTGGGCATGGACGTGGAGGCCCGGCGCGCCTTCACGGCCAGCATCCA
>WNEZ01001489.1_pt1 | contig 19708 bp, 20 predicted proteins | sample 5400521 | NCBI WGS metagenome assembly WNEZ01 (sample SAMN13153339, study PRJNA577476) | soil metagenome | isolation source: 120 cm saprolite under Douglas fir tree site 2 hole 1 replicate 1 | place: USA:California | collected 2015-04-18 | reverse complement strand
TTCCGGTTTCAAATACTCAACCAAGGCATCCGTGGCAGGCTGGCCCATAGCCGCCGACTTGGCTTTCCATTTGTCGGCGGCGAGGACGCGGTAGCGACTCCCCCAACCGGGTTCGGATTGTGGCGTGGCCGTCATGCGTTGGAGCGGCGAAAGCAAGACGGGCTACTCATGGTCTGCCGCTTTACGGACAAGTTGTTTAAGCCCTTTTCTTCTTGCGCGCGGCCGAATGAGGGGCAATCTTTTTCTTTCGGGGCACTACCTTCAATTGCGAGGGTTCCAGCACCTTCGCCGACTTCCACAGTCTCTCCAGATCGTAGAATTTGCGCGCCTTTTCCGAGAACACGTGAACCACAAAATCGACATAGTCGACCAGCACCCATTCGGCCTGGTTGTAGCCCTCGATGTGAGTCGGCCGCATCCCGGCAGCCTTGAGGCGCAATTCGACCTCGTCCGCAATCGCCTGGATCTGCCGCGGATTCGTCCCGCTGCACAGCACGAAATAGTCGGTGAATGCCCCTGATCCCTTTTCCATTTCCAGGATGGTAAGCTCTTCAGCTTTTTTCTCGAGGCAGGCTTGGATGGCGGCGTCTACTTGCTTCTTGAGTTCGCTCTTCTTTGTCATTAAGGTCGTTTGTCGTTGGTCTTTAGCTTCAATCTTAATTGTAAATGACAGCGGAATTCGCCAACGACTAACGACTATCGACCGACGACGATTTATACAGCCCCACCTTCTTGATGTAGTCGGCCACGGATGCGTCCAAGAAACGGGACAGAGGTTTGCCCGCCGCCGCCGCCGCGCGAATCGCCGTCGCGGAGACCGGCTGACGTACTTGATCGAGCAGGTGGATTGTCGCTCCGCTCAGCACGAGATCTCCCGTGGCCGCCTGCTTCTGAAAGGGCCCGGTCGCTTCCGCCCTGGGACGGAGTTTCTCCGGCAGTGCATTGGCCACATCGGCCAACGAGTATCCCGGGCGGCTGGCCACAATGAACTCACATTCGCGAAACAGCGCCTCGGGCTGGTGCCACTGCGCGACGTCATCGAAGGCATCAACCCCGATCAACAGGAAGAGCCTGTCACTATTTCTGAATGTCTGCTTCAAGCGCCGGACCGTATCGATCGTGTAGTTCGGTCTTGGTGACCGCTCCTTCTTTCCCGTCGCCGTTGATTCCTCCGGCGCCTCGAGCAAAGAAGGGACGAAGGCCTTTTCCGCCGCCGTGGCCAGCGCGATCATGGCATAGCGGTGAAGGAACGGCGCAACCGGCTGCTTCTGCTTATGCGGAGGAACGTTCGCCGGCACAAAATAAATTCTGCTGAGCTTGCAGCGCTCCAGGGCGGCTCGGGCCAGCGCGAGGTGTCCGCGATGGATCGGATCGAATGTTCCGCCAAATAGGCCGACGTTCATAGGTCCCGGCTAGTCTCATGATTTGCTGTACCGGATGCAAGTGTGAAGCTTTCGGAATCCTTACCCGGCTTCAGCACCTCTGGCCGTTGTCCCTTTGGCCGACGACCGTTTTCCTGGTTCGACCCGCCGTCTCCGGGAATCCGAAATGTACTCCTGTAATGTCGCGTGTTTCCTATTTTGGCACTAGCATGGTGCACATGCGGGTAACCCTCCCCCTACTCGGCATTCCGCCTGCCCGTGCGCCTATCTTGCGCTACGGCGTGGCGGTACTAAGCACGACGCTCGCGTTAATTCCGGCGCTGCTGCTGCCGGATGTCGCAGAAAGCCGCCTGGCTGTCTTTGGCGTCGCAGTGATGGTCAGCGCCTGGTACGGAGGCTGGAAGCCCGGCCTGGTCGCGACCTCCTTTGCCCTGACCGTCAGCGCATACTTTTCGCTCGTAGGCCCGCACTCTCCTCAACAAACCCGCACGGCAGTGTTTCGTCTGGCCCTGTTCTTCTTCGTCGCGCTGCTGATTTGCTGGTTCAACGCGGCTCTCCGTGCCGCACAAGAGGGATTGCGCCGGTCCGAACTGAACTTCCGCTCCCTCGTCACCAACGCGCCGTACGGAATTTGCCGGTGCGATTCTTCAGGCAAGCTGCTGGATGCGAACCCTGCCCTTTTGACGATGCTGGGTTACTCTTCCGTCGCCGAAATCCAGGGAACGCACCTGGGAGCGCTCTATGCCGATACGCACCAGTGGTTCGACCTGGCCGATTATCTTCGATCGTCTGCTCACTTTAATGGTCTGATCGCGGAGTGGAAGCGCAAGGACGGGACCACGACGGTCGTCAGGGTCTCTGGACGCTCGGTGTCCAATGGCGACGAGGGCTTGGTCTTTGAGCTTTTTGCCGAGGATGTAACCGAACGGCGCGCTCTTGAACAGCAACTTCGCCAGTCTCAGAAGATGGAAGCCGTGGGCCGCCTTGCCGGCGGGATCGCGCACGACTTCAACAATCTCTTGATGGTGATCTCCGGCTACTCCGAATTTCTGTTGGAGCGCCTGGGCCCCGAACCTTCCCTGCGCACTCCCGCTCAGGAGATCGCCAGTGCCGCCGAGCGCGCCTCCTCGCTCACCCGTCAACTTCTCGCGTTCAGCCGCAAGCAGATGCTGGCGCCGAGGATTCTCGATCTCAACAGCGTGGTAACCGAGAACCTCAAAATGCTCAACCGCATGATTGGCGAGGACGTTGACCTGGTTATGGTCGCTGATCCCAGCCTTGCCTCAGTTCGGGCCGACTCCGGTCAGATTGAACAGGTCATCATGAACCTGGCAGTCAATGCCCGCGATGCCATGCCCTCCGGCGGAAAGCTCACCATCGAGACCTCCAACGTGGTTCTCGATGAAGAGTATGCCCGATTCCATGCTCCACTTCGGCCCGGAGAATACGTGATGCTCGCGATCAGCGATACGGGCCAGGGCATGGATGCGGAGACTCAGTCCCACATCTTCGAACCTTTCTTCACCACCAAAGGGCCAAAGGGCACCGGACTGGGACTCTCCACCGTCTACGGAATCGTCAAGCAGAGTGGGGGCTACATCTGGGTCGACAGCGAATCTGGAAAGGGAACAACTTTCAAAATCTTCCTGCCCAAGGTCGCCTCGCCTGGCGAGCACGCGACTCAAGTCGTCATACCAGCCGATACCCATCGCACCGAACCGGGTACGGAGACAATCCTGGTGGTGGAAGACGAGGCCAACCTGCGCTATCTCGCGCGGCAGTTCCTGGAGAAGCAGGGATACAAGGTCATCGAGGCAGCCGACGGCGCGGTCGCCATGCAGATTGCCGTCGCACACGAGGGCGTCATACACCTGCTGCTGACCGATGTCATCATGCCAGGAATGAATGGCCGCGAGCTTGCCCAGCGCATTTCAGAAATTCGTCCCAACGTGAAAATCCTCTACATGTCCGGTTATACCGAGAACGTTATCGGACACAACGGCACGCTGGATGCGGGCATCCGCCTGCTTCAGAAGCCCTTCAACCTTCGTGACCTGAAAGACAAGGTGCGCGAAGTGCTCGATGCAGGTCCAATTCCCCCGGAGGTCGCCATGTCCGCTCAAGCTGCTCAACAACGGCACGCGGTGCAAGGACGGCAGCAGTATCCGCCTTCCCGCGCGCAACGATTCCAACTTCATTTGCCCCTCAAGTACCGTCGCCTGGGTGAGAATCTGTGGCACGAAGGCACGACGGAAAACATCAGCCGCTCCGGCATGCTCTTTAAGGCCGAAGAAGCGCTGCAGCCCAGCGCTCTGCTGGAAATCAACCTGGTGCTGCCGGCAGAGATTGCCGGCCTCTCAGCCACCGAAGTCGTATGCCGAGGAGAAGTCGTACGTACCGTGGAGCACAACGGTGAAAGCCTGACCCCGGCGCTAGCAGCGCGCATCCTGCAGTACCACTTCCAGCACGGAATGCATCTCCCCCGAGCCTGAGCAAGTTGAAGAGGGTTTAGAAGTAAACGAGAAAGGCGGCCGTCAGGCCGCCTTTCGTGTTTTTCTCCGCGTACTCTGCGAGACCTCTGCGGTCTCTGCGATTAAGGTTCTTGATCGCGAACCGCCAGTAATTCCTTTTCCCGCAATTTCTCAACCGCATCCGCAACGGCGTATTTCAATTCCTCGATCCCCTTGCCCGTGACAGCCGAGATCTCATACAGCTCGATCTTCTGCTTCTTGCAATACCGTTTGAGCTTCGCCAGCCTGTCCTTATTCGCAACATCGATTTTCGAGGCCACCATGATCATCGGCTTTTCTTCGAGATGCGCGCCGAAGCTCCCCAGTTCGCCAATGATTACCTCGACGTCTTTGGTGACATCCGTCCGCCCGCTCGAGTCTGAAACGTCGACCAGATGAACCAGCAACCGCGTGCGCTCGATGTGCCGGAGGAATTGCGTGCCTAGCCCCGCACCCGTGTGCGCGCCCTCGATTAGTCCGGGTATGTCGGCCACGACAAAGCTGACCTCATCCTTCGCCTCGCCCACCGCAACCACCCCGAGGTTCGGCTCCAATGTCGTAAACGGATAATCCGCAATTTTCGGCCGCGCCGCCGAGATTCGCGAGATCAAAGTGGACTTGCCCACGTTCGGATATCCCACCAGTCCAACGTCTGCCAGCAACTTGAGTTCAAGGCGGTAAGTGTGCTCTTCGCCGGGACGTCCCGGCTCGTGCTCGCGAGGAGCCTGATGTACTGACGTGGCAAAACGTGCGTTGCCCCGCCCTCCGCGCCCGCCGCGAGCGATCACAATGCGCTGATCGCGCTCCGAAAAGTCGAAGACTTTCTCTCCCGTCTCGTCGTCGTAAACGATCGTCCCGACAGGAACTTTCAAGAGCACGTCCACGCCCTCACGGCCGGTCTTGTTGGAGCCTTCGCCGTGGCGTCCACGCTGGGCCTTGTATTCTGGATTGAAACGGAAGTGGATCAGTGTGTTATGACGCTCGCTGGATTCCATGATCACGTCGCCGCCCTTGCCACCGTCTCCACCTGACGGTCCGCCGCGGGGCACAAACTTTTCCCGGCGAAAGGCCATGCAGCCATTCCCGCCGTCTCCGGCCTTAACGCGAATTTTGGCTTCATCAATGAACATGAATCAAATGAACCTCAATCGAATGAACCTATCAGACGTTGGCCGTCAGCAAAACCTTCGTGCTCCTTCCTGCCCTTGGTGGTTGTCCACGTTTGGAGGAGTTACCAGGAGGGGCACGAATTTACGCGAAGGAGAGGACGCTGTAGCAGAAAACAAAAGCCCCGGCCCAAAGGCGAGGCTGAAGTCGTTCAGCAGATGGCTGCGAACGCCGAGGTTTCCCGGGTTAGCGGATCTACTTCACTTCCACCGGTTCGACCATGACGAACTTGCCCATCTGTCCTTTGTTCAGGAACTTGATGCGTCCTGTGATTTTGGCGAAGAGCGTGTCGTCTTTCCCGCGGCCCACGTTCAGCCCCGGCTTAACGCGCGTGCCGCGTTGCCGGACGATGATGGTGCCGCCGGGCACGACCTGCCCGCCGAATGCCTTGAAGCCAAGCCGCTGCGCGTTCGAGTCGCGGCCGTTTCGTGAAGTGCCCTGTCCTTTTTTGTGTGCCATAAGAAATCAGTTCTCAGCTTTCGGTTGTCGGTTGTCAGTTCAAACAATGTGAGGACAGCTAAGACCATGTGGGGACAGCCGCCCTCGGCTGTCCGGCCGGGTCGAAGATCCGGCATCTCCTGACCTCTACTTCTTCTTCCCGGACGACTTCTTTGCCGCCGCTTTCTTCGGTGCGGCCTTCTTCTTGGCCGAGCCCTTCGCTGCCTTGGCGTCCTTAGCCGGCGCTTCTTCCTCTGTCGCTCTTACCTTCTTCGGCTTCGCTTCCTTCTTCGGCAGCTCGGGAGCCTTGAAGCTCTGCCCGTCAAAAGCGATCTCCGTGATGCGGACAGCGGTAAACGCCTGCCGGTGACCCCGCAGCTTCTTATACTGCTTCTTGCGCTTGTAGTGGAAAACCAGAATCTTTGCGCCGCGGCCTTCCCCGACGACGCTGCCAAGCACGCGCGCATCCGCGGGCTTGCCGATCTGTCCCGCTTCGCCGGAGACCGCCAAAACCTCTGGGAACTCGATGACCCCGTCGGTGCCCGTACCCAGCTTCTCCACTCGAATTACATCGCCGGGCGCCACCCGGTACTGCTTGCCGCCGGCGCGAATGACCGCGTACATGCCTCTGCCTCCGTCAAAATGTCGTGAAAATCAGCTCGCATCAGCCCCGGTGCACACGAGCGCAATCGACGGGACTTGCCGAACTTCCTGTGCTTGCTGTGTTTTCCGCCAAGGCGCTTCAGCAGCCAAGGCAGGCGTCCCCAGAACGGGTCGGCGAGTACAGGCAAACTCAACCATTTTAGCGTGCGCTGTGGAAAACGGTCAATCGGAAGACTTGGATGGTACTGTTCAAGTCCCGACAACCCAAACACGGGAGTCATCCTGCGCGCGTCGGAACTGCCCGTTTGTGGTTCACCCGTTTCTGTGCGAGAATCTTCGCCGAAATCCGGAGGAACCAAGAATGAAGCGCCTGCTCACCGTTTCGTTGTGTGTACTCGCCCTCACCCTGTCCGCCTTTGCACAGACGAAGAAATCCTCGACCAAGAAATCCGTTGCCGGTCCCGCCCCCGACAAGGCCCTCATGCAGAAGATCTGGGACGGCTGGTCGACCCTGGATCCCGCCAATGTCGCCAAGTACTACGCCACCGGCCCGCACACGTTCTTCGACATCGCCCCGCTGAAGTACAACAGCTGGGACGAATACCAGGCCGGTGTGAAGGGCGTGCTGGCCGGATACAAGAGCGCCAAGTTCACCGTAAACGATGACGCCGCCGTGCACTCCCATGGCGACCTGGTATGGGGCACAGCGACGGTCAAGAACGAGATGACCAGCAAAGCCGGCAAAGTAGAAATGGGTAACTTCCGCTGGACTGTCGTTTGGGAAAATCAGGATGGCAAGTGGTTGATCGTCCACGAGCACGTATCCGCGCCCCTGCAGTAGAGCCTTTGGCCACGGATTCTCACGGATCTTCACGGATCTCAAATACGGGCTTTCGACTTCCGATCTTTCTTAGATTTCTATCCGTGAAGATCCGTGAGAATCCGTGGCTCAGTACGCCTTCACGAAAAAGTAAACGGTCATAGCGGCACCGGTAAGCACCACGAACGCCCGAATCCGCGCCTCTGGCACCCTCTGCGCGTAGTGCGCCCCCAAATATCCTCCAACAATCCCGCCGAGAATCATAACGACGCCGTGTTTCCAGTACACCGCTCCCTTCAGTACGAACGTCACCGCCGCGACCCCGTTGATGACAAACCCCATCACGCTCTTAAGCGCATTCATGGCGTGGATGTCGGTCATGCCTAGCGTGACCAGCATGGCCAGCATGACTATGCCCATCCCCCCGCCGAAGTAGCCCCCATAGACAGCCACGACCAGTTGGAAAAGCGTCGCGCCCACCAGTGCAGTGCCAGTCGCCTCGTGTTCAATAATGGATTTGCGACCGCCCGCCAGTTTTTTGCCGAAGGCAAACAACAGAGTCGCACCCAGCGTCAGCCAAGGCAGCACGCGCATGAACGTCTGCGCCGGCGTCTTCAGCAACAGGAATGCTCCGGCGAGCCCGCCAATCAGGCTCGCACATAACAGCGGGACCATGACTCGGCGAGGAATATCGAGCTTGTTCCGATACGCGCCCCCACTGGCAGCGGCAGCAGTCCAAAGCGCGAGGGTGTTGGTGGCGTTGGCCGGAATTGGTGGGACGCCCGTGAAAAGTAGTGCCGGGAAGGCAATGAAGCTGCCGCCGCCCGCCACGGCATTCAAAGCTCCGCCCAGCGCCCCGGCGACGAAGAGAACAATGGCGATTTCAAGAGGCAAGAGTTAGATGTAACAGAAATGGCGCTGAGTCGCCAAACAACCCAACCTTTTTCAGCCTTCATCGTCAGAAGCTGTGGAGCGATCATGAAAATATTTTCCCGCACCCTCATACTGTCTCTGCTTTCAGTCTCTGCCCTTTTTTCACAGCAGTCCACGACCCAGGCAGCGCCCAATCCTTGCACCGCAGCACCACAGAAGCAGTTCGATTTCTGGGTTGGTGAGTGGGACTTGACCTGGCCCGGCCAAAACGCCGGCGAGATGGGCCGCGGTACAAACAGTATTAAGAGGATCCTCGACGGCTGCGTGGTGCAGGAGAGTTTCTCCGGTCAAGACGCGATGCATTTGCGTGGAACCAGCGTCTCCATCTTCGACGCCAACTCTGGCAAGTGGAAGCAGACCTGGGTCGACAATGAAGGCGGCTATCTCGATTTTGTCGGAGAACTCAAAAACGGGCAAATGATTCTGCAGCGCGAAGCCAGTCGGCCAGACGGCTCAAAAATCCTGCAACGCATGGTCTGGAAGAACATTACTGCGAACGAGCTGGACTGGAGCTGGGAAGCCTCACGCGATGGCGGCAAGACCTGGCAGGTCCAATGGCCGATTCATTACAAGAGAAAAATCTGAATCACCGCGGCCGCATCCAGCGGTCGCCACCCTCCGGTCAGCAGACCAAGTGCCTTTCGTTCTTCTCCGCGATCTCTGCGGCATTTCTCCGCGCCCTCTGCGATGAAGCCTTGCCGCCGAGCTAGATAGGGCCGCACAAGACAACACTGCACAGCATTGTTCCGCTGATTAGAAATGATTTACCCGCAGACTCTTGCTACCCGAAATATTTACGCGACGTCCAAGGAGCCATGCAGCAAGTTGCTGCGAAGCGCGGAACTTTCAACGAAGGAACTGCGTAACGTCGAGTAGCAACCGAAACCGGCGCAGGGGTGACGCCGGCAAAGTTTGATACGAGATTCGCGGGGGCTGGGGATTCTCTCACACTCGGTTTGGCGGCCCAGGTGAGAAAACCCCCATCACGGCAGCACAAGATGTGCTTGTGGGCTCAACTTGTCCTGCGCAACCCCGGCGCGTGCATTTTAGGCGATTCGTGGGCAAACACAAGTGTTTTCTTGCGATGGTCGCGAGCCGGGCCGCCCCAACCGATTCCCGACGTTTATTTCGGGAGAGAAAAAGGAGCAGCAATGAAGTTCGCGACAGTTTCGAAGAGTCTGATACTGGGGTTGGCCGTGCTGTTGGCTACAAGCGCATTCGCGGGGAACAAAGCCACTCTGCAACTCAATCATGACGTTAACGTGAATGGCACGCAACTGAAGGCCGGAGACTACAAGGTGCAGTGGGACGGGAGCGGTCCCAACGTAGAACTCAGCATCGTGCAAGGCAAGAACGTGGTGGCCAAGGTGCCGGCGCACATAGTTGACCTGAGCACAGCTGCTCAGAACGACGCCGCCGTCACCCGGAAAAACGACGATGGCAGCAGCACGCTGGCGGGACTCCGTTTCCAGGGCAAGAAGATCGCGTTGGAAATTGGCGAGTCCAGCGACGGCATGCAGGCTGGATCTAGCAAATAACATCCCAACCATGCAGTGAGATAAACCTGGCTGAACAAGGGAGCACAGCCCGTGCTCCCTTTCTGTTGTCTAACTGGGAGAGGCCAGCACGTCGTCGTAGTAGTTGATAAGCGCGCGCTTCGGCCTGGTCTTCAACCCTTTGAGTGGAACTTTCTGTTCCATGGACGAGTTCCCGATAAGCTTCGCCCTTCCCAGAGCGACTATATTTCCGTCAGCCAGTTCGAGATAGAGCGGCACCAACATGGTGAACTTGTCATCCACATTTGATTGCGTGATCCTGAAGTTGAAAACGACGTCGCCGTCCGCTCCCGTGTCGAACGATGACTCCATTTTGTAGGTCGGCAATGCCGTGCCGTAAACGTACTCGTTGAAGAACCAGTCCATCTTCTGGTTCCCATTCACATCCATCTCCTCCGTCATGTGCTTCTCCACCATGGCTTTGAACTCCTCGGTGGTCGCAGCCTTGTTCATGTAGGTCTTGACGAAGTCCTGCATGGTCTCCTTAAACCGCTGATCACCGGTTCGACGGTCGTGCATCATCATGCGAATCATGTGCAGGATGTAGGCACCCTTGGGATAGATCAGCCGGCGCGTGACATCGAACCCGGTTCGTGTGTTACTCATGCGATAACCCATGGTCACCGGGCCGGCATCGATCGCCCGGAAGCCCTCCTTATTTCGCTCCAGCAGCAAATCGCGCTCATCATTCCAAAAGGTAATGAACTTCTGCGGATTTCTTTCGATCAGGGTCAGGTAGAGCGAGGCAGACATGTCCGAGAAACCCTCGCTCATCCACTGGTCGCGATAAGAACTGAATCCAACGGTGTGTCCCCACCACTGGTGCGCCACCTCGTGAGGCGTCACCACCTTCCAGTAGCCGCGGTCGCCCCAATCCATCCCTAGTTGATGCCGTACCGTTGTGTCGAAGTAATAGCAAATGGGAATCCACACCAGCTCTGGCCAGGATTGTCCGAAGTTGCATGCGGTCTGCTGTGTAACCTGCAGATGCTTGAACGACGACGGCCCAAAGTAGTCGGTATAAAGTTGGACCGCCAGCTGTCCTTCGGCTAGAGCCTTCTTGTTGAGTTCGGTCGTGCTCATAGTTCCAAGTGCAACGTCGGCACCCCTGTGTGATCCCTGACTCGGCAAGTCGTCGCCGCTCGCGGCATGTTGCAAGGACTGCACCCAGTCCGGGGACTCCTGGTTGGCAAACGACTGCACCAGATACTCCGGCTTGACCAGCTTCGCTTCCTCCACTTTGAACCTGCCAAAGTTAAACCCAGCCACCGTTTGCGGCACTTCGCCCTTCCACACCGTGACATTCTGTCCCCCATCATTGTTTTCGCTGACGAGCGCGCCTGTGGCGGCGATTTTCATCCCCTTCGGGATGTGGAAGGTCATGTCGTAAGTTACATATTCGCCGAACATGTTATTGGGATACCAGTTGTCGCGCGCGATCGGAAAGTAATTGCCATTCCCTTCGTTAATGATCGCCTCTTTGCCGCCGTAGGACGTAGTTATCGTGAATTTTTCACCGGAGGCCAGCGGTTTTGGCAGGACTACCCAGAAATCGGCATCGTCGTGCTTGTCTTCCTGAATGAACGCCAGCGGCTGGTTCCCGTCCGCGGTCACGGACTGTACCCGCAGACTCGGGAAAATATCGAACGGAACCGCACGCAGACCTTCGGTTTGAGAAACGAAAGCTGTGGTGGCCTTTCCGATCAAGTTGCCACTCTTTTCGATCGTGGCGTCGAGCTGCTGGTGTTCAATACGAAGAACTCTCCGCTCCCGCCCCTCAGGCGCTGCCGATTCGAATGCCGTCCAGATGCCAAATTTATTTTCGTCGTAGGTCATGAGTTCAACCTGCTCGGGCGCGACCTCAGGGGCTCCGTGCGGATCCACGATAAACAGTTCCTTGCCGTTGTAGCGCTTGCCATGGACGAACGCCACGAACAGATGCCCGGGGTTGCTGCTGAGAACGTCCGCCAGAATGCGGGCGTCGAGGTTGTACTTCAACTCCCGGCTGTGACGCATGGCGTGCTGGCTGTCCTTCAATGGACCGGCATCACAGCCGCCCGACGCCGGGCTGCCCGCCTTCTTGAACTCGTCATAGGTCAAGTCGGTGAAACGCAAAACCATGTGTTCGAATTGTTCACTGAACTCATCGGACTTGGTTAACAACTTCAGCGAGCTGCGCTCCGACGCCGACGGCGGATCAAGCACAAGGTTACCGTCACCGACGAAGACCGCTCCGGTCACCTTTCCTTGAACAGGAGCCACAAAGCAAACGGTGCCCGAACGCAGATGAAATGTCGCGGCATCACGCCTCAGATCAAAATTGCTGACGCTGACCGCCTCGCCTCCCAGCGTCAGGTTACGCAGAGCCTGGTAGGTGGGATCGGAGTTGGGTCCGGGCGGGGGAGCATTTTGTCCAACCGCCTTGATGGCAGTCATCGACAGCCATAGGGTTGCGAGTACGAACAGTGCTGTGAGGGATGAAAACGTCTCCGGCAGACACACTACGGCGGAACGCAGGGCACGCATGAAACGTGGCATTTGGCCTCCCGGGGGAAGGAGCCGTAATTATCCCCTTTTCCTGCAAAAGTGCAAGGGCTGGAATCACGCGACTGTCCGGTTTCAGAGTAGGACTCGCCCCGCCTTCTTCGCACAAAAGGCGAGCTTTTTATCTTGCACTCGCACTGAAAACCACGTAGAGTCCCGGCGAGCGTTCTTTGCTTGACGCTGTACCGGTGAGTACAGGAGTTCTTCATGCGCCGAACCCAGCTTTCCATCTTCACGCTCGCTTGCGCGGTGGTCTTTCTGGTTGCTCTCCCCTCGCTGGTTGCCCAGGAGAAGTCTGCGGAGGCGAATCTCAAGGCTGCGCCCTCTGAAGAGGGACACCTCGCTACCGTGAGCAATGCGAGGATGCCCCCTGGTTCCAAGCTATACGTCGCCCCCATGGAAGGCGGATTCGACAACTTCATCATTGCCGGATTCCAAAAGAAGAATGTACCCCTGATCATTGTTGCCGACAAAAGCAAGGCTGACTATGAACTCAGCGGTATCGAGGAGAGCGAAAAAGCAGGCTGGGCGAAGATGCTTTTCATGGGTTCACAACAATCGCGTGAGCAGGGGAGTGTCAAGATCGCTGACCTCAAGACCGGAGCCGTCATCTTCGGGTATTCGGTACACAAAGGCAATTCTTACAAGGGAAAACAAAGCGCGGGCGAGGCCTGCGCCAAACATATCAAGGAAATCGTGGTGACGAAGTAAAGTGCCCTTGAGACTTCTGATTCATCGGAGGTGAACCGTGCTTCAGCGAAGAGCTACTGTTCTTGCCGTCGTGACTCTGGCGACTCTTTCCACCACCTCTTTCGCAGGCGACAAGAAAGCAGACACCCCAGCGAGCAAGATTTCCTCCGGCGCAAAGGTTTACGTCGCAGCAATCTCCGACGGCTTCGACACGTACCTGAAAGCGGCTATCGACAAGAAGAAAGTGCCTCTGCAAGTCGTTGAGAAACGCGAGGACGCCGACTATGAAATCACGGGAACGTCCGAAACCCACAAGGCAGGCACGGCAAAGATACTGATAACCGGAAGCTGGCATTCGAACGAAGAAGCAAGCATACGAATGAGCGATCTAAAATCCGGCGAGGTTGTCTGGGCCTACTCCGCGAATAAGCAGAACTCTGCTCATGGAAAGCAGAGCACAGCCGAGGCTTGCGCCAAGCATCTAAAAGGAGCGATCGAAGGCAAGTGAGGCTACGCCTCCGGACTGCCTTCAATACTTCGGCACCTTCGGATCCACTCGATCCGCCCATGCCGTGATTCCTCCGGCGAGGTTGTGAACCTTGGTGAATCCCGCCTGGCGCAGAAACTCAACTGCCTTCGCACTGCGCCCGCCCATCTTGCAGTGAGCCACAATCTCGCGGCTGGAGTCCAGTTCGTGCACGCGCTTCGGCAGATCATTCAGCGGAATCAAGTATCCACCGAGATTGCAGATCTGGTACTCATGCGGCTCGCGTACGTCCAGGATGAAGAGATCCTCGCCGGCATCCAGACGTCGCTTGAGTTCTTCGACCTGCATATCCGAGTTCGCGCTCTCCACCGGTTTTTCCTCTCCGCGAATGCCGCAAAACTCGTTGTAGTCTATCAGCTTGGTAACCGTGGGATGCGTGCCGCACACCGGGCAATCCGGATTCTTGCGCAGCTTCAGTTCGCGGAACTTCATGCCGAGCGCGTCGACCAGCAGCAGTCTGCCAATCAGCGGTTCGCCAATGCCGAGAATGAGCTTGATCACTTCCGTCGCCTGCATGACCCCGACCAGTCCCGGCAATATCCCCAGCACTCCGCCTTCCGCGCAGGAAGGAACCAGGCCCGGCGGTGGCGGTTCCGGATAGAGGCAGCGATAGCACGGCCCTTCCTCAGTCGCGAACACACTGGCCTGCCCTTCGAAGCGGAAGATCGATCCGTAGACATTCGGCTTCCCCGTCAGCACGCACGCGTCATTCACCAGATAGCGCGTAGGAAAGTTATCCGTACCGTCGGCAATGATGTCAAAATCACGAAACACCTCCAGCGCGTTCTCGCTGCTCAGTCGCGTATCAAACGTCCGCAGGTGCAAAAACGGATTCATCGCCTTCAACTTGTCAGCCGCAGAATCGAGTTTCTTCCTGCCTACGTCCGCCGTCGAATGAATGATCTGCCGCTGCAGATTGGTGTAGTCGACAACATCGAAATCCACCAGCCCTAAAGTTCCTACTCCCGCCGCCGCCAGATACAGGGCCAGCGGCGAGCCCAGCCCTCCCGTGCCGATGCACAGCACCCGCGCCGCTTTCAGCTTCTGCTGGCCCTCCATGCCCACCTCGGGCATGATCAGGTGCCGCGAATAGCGCAGAATTTCGTCCTTGTTAAGAGTTACTGGAATCTCGGTGGTGATGCTGGCCATAAAGTCCTCGGTTGAAATGCAAATTGGGGATCGCAGGTCAGGACACTAACAACAGGAAGGACAACAATCCATGCAAAGGCGATCTGTGACGGCAGGCTTCATCTCTTCTATTCAATATTTCCAAGTATTCAATTTTCTGATCCGCGGTCGCTCAATCGCAAACGACAGAATCCCCTATCAGATTGTGCCTCCGGCGATCGACGGCACAATAGAAATGTTATCACTATCGTTCAGGGCAGTCGCCTCTTTCTGCAGATACCGAATGTCCTCATCATTGACGTAAAGGTTGACGAAGGCCCGCAGTTTGCCTTCCTCGGTATAGAGATGGCGCCGCAGATCGGGATGCTGGGCCACGAGTGCGGTCATGGCCTCGGCGACCGTCTTCCCCTGAACCTCAACACTGACCTGCTTCCCCACATACTGCCGCAAAGGGGTAGGAATGTGAACTTTGCTCATAACTAACTATAAAAGATGCGGCCGGGGGCCGGGAAGACTCAGGTAAGCAACCCGGCCTGGAAATAAGCGGGCCCTGGTCTCTAAAACCGAATGACGATGCCGGTCGCCAGTTGGAGATTGTTCTGCGTCGTGTTGAAGAAACGGGTTTGCACGTAGTCGCCCTGGAGCCTCCACGCCACCGCCGGAATGAGTTTGTAGTCGATGCCTCCGCCCAGGGCGCTGGCGAAAGAAGTGTCCGAACCGCCTCCCTTCACGTGGACGTGGCCTGCGCCGATCAGTCCCTCGGCAAACGGACGGAATTTCCCCACCGATACAGACACGCGCGGCCCGAACAGGTAGTTGTGCTCGGTTACGTCCGCGTTGACGGTGCAGGGGCCGGGAATTGGCGGGCAGAAGAATGGAAAATTCTCGGAACCGTAGTGACTGCTGACGTCGCCCACGATGCCGATCCACGGCAGGAACTTGCCTTCCACCGACGCCTGCCATCCATTCGTGTTGGCGCGGTCGATCGGGGACAGATTGGTGTTGTAGTAGGAATATCCGAAAAAGACATTCCCCGCAGTAGGAATCTGTGCGGTCGCTAGAGTCACCAAAAGAAGAAGTGAGAGAGTAAGCAGGACGATTTTGCGCATACGAATGGACTCCTGAAGTAAGGGTTCTCAGCGACTTGGATGCGCCCGAAGGAAGAGAGGCTTCACGGATGCGACGGAGAAATGGTGCGCCAAAAAGCGTCAGCGCACTGGTCTGAGCCTCCGACTAGAGTGGTCAATAGTCAGTGGCCAGTGAGGGATCAGTCGAGGGTAAAGCCTGTTTACAATGTGCCGGTTCTCACTGGACTCTGACCACTGGACACTGACCACTGCGTTTACCTCAGAAGCGCCAGACGATTCCCGTCGAACCCCGTACATCATTCTGCTCCGCGCTCAGATAGCGCGTATGCACGTAGTCAGCTTGCAGCCGCCAGGAAAAATTCCGGAACGGAAGTTTGTAGTCGAGTCCACCCCCGACATCCACCGCAAGAGGCTGATAGGTAATCCCGTTGACCGCAACTCTTTTGATGCCCGCAAATCCTTGCACGAAAGGACGGAGCTTGCCGAAATTCGCAGCGAGGCGCGGCCCCGCGACGAAATTGTATTGGCTGATGCCGGGACGGTACGCTCCGCTCGCATCCACCACCAGGCCCACAAAGGAGAACCGGGAAAACGGAATGAATTCGAGAGAGCCATTCCATCCCCGGAAACTGTCGCGCGTGGTCACGTACACAGAACTGGAATACGAAATGCCCACGTAAGCGTTCCCATGCGGGATCAACTGGGCTGACATGGGCAGCGCACATAACATCAGGCAGACAAACGCAAGCACCACGGCTGCGGCTTTCGACACAAACTTGTTCCCCTCCCCCGGCCCACCCGCCGGCAGAAAAAGTCTACTCGAATGAAATCAGTTAGATGCAGTGTACCGGATGCTCAAGATGTATCGCGTGACAAAATTTGTCCGCCTGGGAATGTTCCCATTTGCGACGAGTCTGACAAAAATTTACGAGTTTTTTATGGTGCCGAAACCGCCCCACGCTCGTCTATCCATTAACATGCAAACTATGAATCCTGAATGTCAATCATGGCCGCAGCCGCCGGATGTGGCTGCCTTTCGACTGCACAAGGAGCCGAAGTTGAAGCTGAGTTTGGAAACACGAAATCGTGGGGACGTGATGATCGTTCACTGCCACGGCCGCATCGTCTATCGCGATGAGGCCGCCGCACTGTCGCGTCTGGTGGGCGCAGTCCTTGAAGACACGCACAAGCTGATTCTCGATCTCAGCGGCGTGAGTTCGATGGACAGCGCCGGAATCGGCGAACTCGCCCTGCTGCAAAGTTGGGCCCAGGACAAGAACGCCAGCTTGAAGTGCGCCGGCGCGAACGAGTTTGTCCGCAACCTGCTCGACCTGACGAACCTGGATTCCGTGCTGGAGATCCACTCTTCGGTGGACGATGCCCTGGAATCGTTCGCGGGAGACCAGGTCTGCGCGGACAGCTAGGTCGATAGTTCTTCAATCGGACAAGAGAAAAGAGAGGAAGCAAGGCAGCGCTTTGCTTCCTTTTTGTTTTCTGGGTCTAAATGCGCGATGTCATGCTGAGCGCAGCAATGAGGACGCGAAGCGATCCCCATTGCGGAGTCGAAACATCCCTACCCCACCACGTCGCTTGCAGTCGCCACGTCAGCTCTCCCGCTGGAAGCGATATCCCCCCTTGCGTTCCGCCGCAACCGCCTCCGCCACCTTCAGAAAAGCGCGCGCCGCATGGGAAAGATTCCCCTCCTTGCGGTAGATCAAGCGCAGCTTCCGCTTCAACTGCAGCTCGCGCACCGGGATTCTCACCAGCTCCTTCCGCACCAGTTCCGCCTCCACGCAAATCTCCGGCAGCAGCGCCACTCCATTCCCGATCGCCACAAACTGCTTGATCGCCTGCAGAGTGGGCAGTTCAAGGTCCATGTGCAGCGGAGTCTTGTGAGTCTTGAACAGCTGGATCACTTTGTCACGGTACGGCGACGGCACGATATGAGCGACGAACGACTCCGCCCCAAGCTGCCGAATGCTCACCTGCCCAGCCGACGCCAGCGGATGATTCGGAGGCGCCACGAACACCAGCTCATCCAGATAGACGATCACCGAGCGCAGGCTCGGCTCCTGAGGCTCATACGAAAGAACCCCAAGTTCCGCACTGTGCCGCAGCACATCATCGGGGATGTGACTGCCCAGCGCCCGCTGCACCGCGATCTTGATCATGGGATGCACCCGGCGAAACTCGACCAGCACGGGCAGCAGGTAAAGCGCCGTGAACTCATTCGCCGCAATCAACAGCTTGCCTTTCTGCAGCTCGCGCAACTCACTCAGCGATTCCGCCGCCTCTGTACGCAGGTTGAGCAACTTTTCCGCATACTCGTACAGCACCTTGCCGGCGTCGGTGAGAACTCCTTCGCGCGAGGAGCGGTCAAAAAGAGCCTCTCCCAGCTCGCCTTCCAGCTTGTGGATGGTCTGGCTGACAGCCGATTGAGTCCGGAAAAGCTTCTCAGCCGCGCGCGAAAACCGGCGCTCACGGGCCACAGCGAGAAAGACTTCCAGTTGGGAAAGCTCCATAGTTCAGACTCCCAAGATCGATTTTGACCGCGCGACCTGCCACCGTGTCATGCTGAGCGAAGATTGAGCTTCGCAAAAGCGAAGCTCAATCGCAGTCGAAGCATCCCTACCCTCGTCGAGATCGTGTGCGTCGGCCGGACTGCAAAGGGCGCGTTAATGAAATCGTCAATTTCCATAAGCAACGCTTATTATAGAAGTTTATCTACTCATTCGTGAACAATTATAAGTTTTGCTTCTTTCCCCTCCACCCCGTAGCATGGAACATCAGTCTTTAGAAGGGAGATCCATGAGCACGGAGCGAGCCCGCATCACGGTTTTCGACACCACTCTTCGCGACGGAGAGCAGTCGCCCGGCTGCAGCATGCACCACCAGGAAAAGCTGCGGATGGCGCACCAGCTCGACCGCCTCGGTGTCGACGTGATCGAGGCCGGATTCCCTATCTCCTCCGACGGCGACTTCGAGGCCGTCAGAGCGATTGCAGCAGTCATCCGCCGTCCCATCATCGCCGCACTCGCCCGCGCCTGCCGTCCCGATATCGAGCGCGCTTGGGACGCCCTAAGGGACGCTGCCCGTCCCCGCATCCACGTTTTTCTGGCGACATCCGACATTCATCTGCAATACAAATTGCGCATGACCCGCGATGAGTGCGTGGCCCAGGCTCGCGAGGCTGTGCGCTTCGCCAAGTCATTGTGCGATGACGTTGAGTTTTCGCCGGAAGACGCCACCCGAACCGAACCTGATTTCCTGTGCCGGGTGCTCGACGCGGTCGTCGAAGCGGGAGCCACCACACTGAACATTCCGGACACCGTCGGCTACACCATGCCGACAGAGTTCGGCGAACTCATTACCACCATCCGCCAGCGCGTCAAAGGAATCGAGAAGGTAACCATCTCCGCGCACTGCCACAACGATCTCGGCATGGGTGTCGCGAACGCGCTCACTGCAATTCTTGCGGGTGCGCGCCAGGTCGAGTGCACCATCAACGGCATCGGCGAGCGCGCCGGCAACGCCGCGCTGGAAGAAATCGTTATGGCGATGCGCGTGCGTCCCGACCGCTACCCGTTCGAAACCGGCGTGGTAAGCGAGCAGATTTTTGCCGCCAGCCAGTTGTTGAGCGAGATCACCACCGTGCCCGTCCAGCCCAACAAGGCAATTACGGGACGCAACGCCTTCGCGCACGAGGCCGGCATCCACCAGGATGGCGTGTTAAAGAATCCGCTGACTTACGAAATCATGACCCCGAAGTCGGTAGGCGTTCCGGATTCCAAGCTGGTGCTGGGCAAGCATTCCGGACGTCACGCCCTGGGCATGCGCTGCGAACAACTCGGTTATCAGTTCGATCGCCGTGCCCTCGACGACATCTACCGCCGCTTCGTGCGCCTCGCCGACAAGATCAAGCACGTGGAAGATCACCACCTCCTCGAACTGATCCGCGATACGCACAAGCCCTCGGGATCAGCGACGCCGTTGATTGAACCCCTTTCCGCGGCAGCCACCGCAGCCGCAGCGACGGCCGTTTCATCCCCGGAAACGCCGAAGCCGTTTCCATTGGCCACACAAACCAACACGTTCGGCGCCCCGTTACCCGCACAAGCCGAAAGCCACCACGAACAAGAGGACTATCTCTGGGGCGTGTAGTAGGTCGCATAGACCATTGGAATTCGTGTGGGGACAGCCGCCCTCGGCTGTCCGCCCGGGCAAAGCCCGGCGGCGGGGCAGAGACGCGGCGACCTCGACGGCGCGAGCCATTATTTCCGTTACACTAATTCCCTCATGCTG
>WNEZ01004276.1_pt1 | contig 19712 bp, 20 predicted proteins | sample 5400521 | NCBI WGS metagenome assembly WNEZ01 (sample SAMN13153339, study PRJNA577476) | soil metagenome | isolation source: 120 cm saprolite under Douglas fir tree site 2 hole 1 replicate 1 | place: USA:California | collected 2015-04-18 | reverse complement strand
GTGACGACCCGGCGCGGCACCATCGAGCTCATCGCGCGCCAGGACGATGCCATTCCCGATGGCGTCGTGTTCATCCCGTTCGCATTCGCGGAGGCGGCGGCGAACCTGCTCACCAATCCGGCGCTCGACCCGTTCGGGAAAATTCCCGAATTCAAATATTGCGCCGCCAAGGTCGAGCCGGTGGACGACGCGGCGCGGGTGGCGGCGGAGTAAACAACGCAGCGTCGGCGGTGCGCCGATCGGTCTCGGCGCGTGGGTAAAATCGCATACGCGCCCCCATCCCCCGGGAAGACGGGCGTACACGCCCTTAACGTCTACGTCGCCATCGCACGGTCAGCGATTTTCCCCACCCTACGCGCTCGGTTGGCGCATCCAGCGCATGTGGCGCGTCGTTGCCCGCGCTGGTAGGCTGGAAGCATTCAAAAAGACCGCAGCGCAAGACGGCGCAGCCCGGGAGGACGCTATGGCTCAACGAAAATCGCTGAACGTGAACGGCAAGGCGGTCCGGATCACCATCGACGATCCCGACATGCCGCTGCTTTATGCGCTGCGCGACAACCTCGCGCTGCACGGCCCGCGCTTCGGCTGCGGGCTGGCGCAATGCGGCGCCTGCACGGTCCACGTCGATGGCAAGGCGGTACGCTCATGCGTCACGCCGCTATCGTCGCTCACCGCCCAGCAGAAGGTGGTGACGCTCGAGGGTCTCGGCACGCCGCAACGGCTGCACCCGGTGCAGCGCGCCTTCATCGAGGAGCAAGCGGTGCAATGCGGCTACTGCATCAACGGCATGATCATGGAGTCCGCCGCGTTCCTCGCCAAGACCAAGAAACCCACCGAGGCGCAAGTGAAGGACGCGCTCGCCAACAACCTGTGCCGCTGTGGGACCCATGCCCGCATCGTCAAGGCGGTCATGCGCGCGGCCGGTGCGTGAGGGGAGGCAGCCATGACGATTCACGCTTCTCGACGCGACGTGCTCAAGGGCGGCGGCGCGCTCGTCGTCAGCTTCTCGCTCGCCGGCGCTCCCGGCGAGGCGCTCGCCCAGGGCGCCAAGCCGCTCGCGCTCACCGAGGTCGACTCCTTCCTGGCGATCGATGCCAGCGGCGTGGTGACGTTCTATAGCGGCAAGGTCGATCTCGGGACCGGCGTCGCGACCGCGCTGCCGCAGATGGTCGCCGACGAGCTCGACGTGCCGCTCAACCGGGTCAAGCTCGTGCAGGGCGACACCACGCTCACGCCCGATCAGGGCCCCACCTGGGGCAGCCTGTCGATCCAGATCGGAGGCATGCAGCTGCGCAACGCGGCGGCGACCGCCAAGGCCGCGCTACTCGATGAGGCGGCCAAACGCCTGGGCGCCAAGCAGGACGAACTCAAGGTCGTCGACGGCGTGGTCAGTGCCGGCAACAAACGGGTGAGCTACGGCGAGCTGGTCGGAGGGAAGTCGTTCGCGCTCAAGCTCGATCACGCCAAGCCCGCCACCGGCAAGGACCCCAAGGACTACAAGCTCGTGGGCAAGCCGGTGCCGCGCGTCGACATCCCGGACAAAGTGACGGGACGTTTCACCTACATGCAGGACTTCCGCGTGCCCGGCATGCTGCATGGGCGCGTCGTGCGCCCGCCGGCGATCGGCGCCACGCTCGAGAGCGTCGATGAGGCTTCGATCAAGGACGTTGCCGGCGTGGTCAAGGTGGTGAGGGAGGGCAATTTCCTCGGCGTCGTCGCCGAGAGCGAGTGGGGCGCGATCAAGGCGGCGGAGAAGCTTAAGGCATCGTGGTCGAAATCGCAGACGCTGCCGGACGCCGCCAAGCTGTGGGATGAGGTGCGCGCGACCAAGGTCGTCAAGGACGAGGTGACAATGAATGTTGGCAACACCGCCGAGCCGATGGGCCAGGCGGGCGCCAAGACCCTGAAAGCCACCTACGACTTCGCCATCCACACGCACGGTTCGATTGGGCCGTCCTGCGCGGTGGCCGAGTTCAAGGACGGCAAGCTGACGTCCTGGTCGGCCTCGCAAGCGACCCACAATCTGCGCAAGCAGCTCGCCACCATGTTCGGCATGCCCGCCGACAACGTGCGCTGCATCTATATCGAAGGCTCCGGCTGCTATGGCCGCAACGGCCACGAGGATGCAGCGGCGGACGCGGCGCTGCTGGCGAAAGCGGTCGGGCGGCCTGTGCGGGTGCAGTGGTCGCGCGCCGACGAGCACGGCTGGGACCCCAAAGGTCCGCCGACGCTCGTCGATCTGCGTGCTGCCGTCGACGGCGCCGGCGCGGTAACCGCCTGGGAGTCGGAGTTCTTCATTCCGCAGCAGACCGCCGGCAGCTTCAACGTGCCGCTGGTCGCCGCTACGCTTACGGGCATGCCGGCTGGCGATGACATCGCGCCCGGCAACATTTTCCAGAACTCGGCGATCCCCTACAAACTCGCCAACGTCAAGACGGTCTGCCGCCGGCTCGCAACGACGCCGTTCCGCCCCTCCTGGATTCGCACGCCGGGGCGGATGCAGAACACTTATGCCAACGAGTGCTTCATCGACGAGCTCGCCGCGGCGGCGAACGCCGACCCCGTCGAGTTCCGGCTGAAGTATCTCGATCCCAACGACCAGCGCGGCATCGAAGTGCTCAACCGCGCCGCCGCCTTGGCGAAATGGGACAAGCGGCCTTCGCCCAGGCGCGACCAGCGCGGCGACGTAGTCACGGGCCGCGGCGTCGCCTATTGCAAATACGAGCTGGCGCGCACCTATATCGCGGCGGTGGCCGAGGTCGAGGTGAAGCGGTCGAGCGGCGACATCCGAGTGACGAAATTCTACCTCGCGCACGACTGCGGTCAGATCATCAATCCCGATGGGCTCAGGAACCAACTCGACGGCAACGTCATCCAGACCATCAGCCGCACGCTGATAGAGGAGCTCAAATACGACCGCTCCGCGGTGACGAGCCTCGACTGGGCGAGCTATCCCATCCTGCGGTTCCCCCAAATTCCGGAGCTGGTCTACGACCTGATCGATCGCCCGAACGAGCGCCCCTGGGGCGCCGGCGAGCCCTCCGCATCGGTCGTGCCGCCGGCGATCTCGAACGCGGTGTTCGACGCGATCGGCGTGCGGCTGCGCTCCGTGCCCTTCACGCCGGACAAGGTGACGGCGGCGATGAAGGGGGCGGCGTGATGCGCCGCCATCGTTTGAGCTAAACCCTGTCCGGCCGAAGTCGGTCATAGCCGACTTCGGTCGCTCTAGACACGATGGCAACGTCCGAGGTGCTCAGACGCGAGATCAAGGTGCTGGCGTTCGACCAGTACGGCACCATCGTCGATATGCAGAAGGGGTTGACCGAGGCCGTCACGCCGTTCCTCAAGCGCAAGGGCTGGGACGGCAAACCGAATAGCTTCGTCACCTGGTGGCGCCGCACGCACTTCGAGAACTCGATGATCGACGCGCTGTGCGATCGCGGGCATACGCCTTATCGGGAGATCGGACAGCGCGCGGTCGCTTACGTCATGGATCGCTGCGGCATCGGCTACACGGCGGACGAGGTGCGCTCGCTCGTGGGCGCGATCGAGAAGCTCAAGCCGTTTCCCGATGTCGTGGCGGCGCTCGCGAAGCTTCGGGCGAAGGGATACGCGCTGGCGATTCTATCGAACGGCGATCGCGACATGCTCAAGGCCGCCGGGCCGCACATCGGCTTTGCGTTCGATCACGTCATCTCGGTCGAGGCGGCCGGCTATTTCAAGCCGCACTGGAAAACCTACGCCAAGGCCGCCGAGATCATCGGGCAGGACCCCTCCAGCATTCTCTTCGTCGCCAATCACGCCTTCGACTGCATCGGGGCAAAATCTTACGGCATGCGGACGGCGTTCATCGACCGGCGCAAGCGGCCGTTCGGGCAAACCCCGCATCAGCCCGATCTGGTGGTGGCCGATTTCGCCGAACTCGCCGCGGTCATGGCTTGAGTTTGCCTCGCCGCTTGCTTTTGCGCGTGTCCATCGCCATGGTGCGGCCATGACCATCGCCACGAGCGAGCGTGATCTCGCCGTCGTCCGTCACGACTGGACGCGCGGTGAGGTGCGCGCGCTGTTCGAGCTTCCCTTTCCCGAATTGATCTTTCGCGCGCAGCGCATTCATCGCCTGCATTTCGATCCCACCGAGGTGCAGATTTCGACCCTCATCTCGATCAAGACCGGCGGCTGCCCGGAAGACTGCGCCTATTGCCCCCAGAGCTCCCGCTACCAGACGTCGGTCAAGGCGGAAAAGCTGATGCGCCTCGACGCCGTCGTCGCCGAGGCGCGGGCGGCGAAAAACGCGGGCGCGAGCCGCTTCTGCATGGGGGCGGCCTGGCGCGAGCCGAAGGACCGCGACCTCGACCAGGTGTGCGAGATGGTCGCGGGCGTCAAAGCGATCGGGCTCGAGACCTGCGCCACGCTCGGCATGCTCACGCAGCGCCAGGCGCGGCGTCTCAAGGCCGCCGGCCTCGACTACTACAACCACAACCTCGACACCTCGCCGGAATATTACGGCGCCATCATCACCACGCGCGCCTACCAGGACCGCCTCGACACGCTCGGCCACGTGCGCGACGCCGGCATCCACGTCTGCTGCGGCGGCATCGTCGGCATGGGCGAGAGCGCCGAGGATCGCATCGGCATGATCGTCACGCTCGCGAACCTGCCCGCGCATCCCGAAAGCGTGCCGATCAACCTGCTGGTCAAGGTCGAGGGCACGCCGCTGGCGGGCGCCGACGCGTTGGACCCGATCGATTTCGTGCGCACCATCGCGGTGGCCCGCATCACCATGCCGAAGTCGGTGGTGCGCCTATCGGCGGGGCGCGAGGACATGCGCGAGGAGACGCAGGCGCTGTGCTTCCTCGCCGGCGCCAATTCGATCTTCTATGGGCCGAAGCTTCTTACCACGCCCAATCCCGAGCGCGACCGCGACCGGCGATTGATGGGCAAACTCGGACTCGTGCCGATGGACTAGCGCGCGCTCATTAGCGACCCCAGCCATAGCCGCTGATTGATGAAGGCGTGAATGAAATCCGGCGTCACTTCTTGGATGCGTCGGGAATGACGATCACTTGATCGTTGCGAACATCGAACGCCATGAGATCGGTGCCGAGCGCGAGCGGCCCGGAATATGTCGCACGCGTCGTGCGCTCGATGTCGGCGACCTTGGGTGCCGGATAGTCTGGCGAGCCCAAAAAGACGAGATGTGTGTAGGCGGCAAGCTTCGGCTTGAGCCTTGCGAATAGCGAACCCGCCTCCTGCGGCGTGATGTGATGGGCCATGATGTATTTAACGATGGGTGTCTTGTCGTAGTATTCCTGGTTCGCGATGGCGACCTCGTGCACCACGAGCGTTGCGCCCTGCGCGTGCTTCTCGAGGTTCTCGCTGTAGCGCGTGTCGCCGGACAGGATGACCGAGCGTCCCTCGTAGTCGATGCGATAGCCGTAGGCCGGCTTGATCAAAGCGCCGTGGTCGACTTCGAATGCGGTGACCGTCACGCCGTTCTTGTCATAGACGACGCCGTCGCTTGCATATTCTGACGCCGCGATCGCCACGCCTTCCATGGGATTTTTCTCGTCCTCGTAGCGGATGCGAATGTCATCGGCATACGCGCGTTCGAGGTTTTGCATCAGCGACACGGTGCCTTTCGGTCCGATGACGCGGAACGGGCTCTGCCTGTTGCCGTAGTAGCGGCCGATCCAACCCGTGAGCCACAAGTCGGGGATGCCGGACGTGTGGTCGGAGTGAAAGTGGGTGAGGAACACGGCGTTCAACGTGCCCATGGACACGCCGATCTGATTGAGCCGTATGGTGGCTCCGCGGCCGACGTCGAACAACAGCCGCTCCTTTCCCGCCTCCACCAGCGTCGCAGCGCCAAACCGGTCGGTGGCGGGGAATGGCACGCCCGTCCCGAGCAGCGTCACCTTGAAGTCTTGCGCCCAGACTGCACACGTATATGCCGCAGACGTAAAGGCGAGACAGATCGACAAGATCGCCAAGCGTCGGATGATGCCCATGTCGCGCCTCCATGCGTGCGCCGGTGGAGCGAGCCTATCGAGCAACGGCTTGCGGCGTAAAGTGGCTCGCCTGAGCGCCGGCAGTGCCGCCTTCGCTACTTCACGACCAGCACCGGACACTGCGCCAGCTGCATGATGCGGTCGGCCCGGCTGCCGATCATGCGCTCGTACAATGCCGAATGGCCCTTCGCTCCGATGACGAGTAGATCGACCTTGAGCTCGGACGCGAGCCCAACGATGTCGCGCACAGGATGGCCGGCGACGACGTGGGTGTGAAGTTTGACGTTCTGCTCTTGGGCCATGGCGCGGGCGCGCTGCAGGACGGAGTGAAAGCGGCGCGCGGCGGTCCCCGTCTCTTCCCTGACTTCCTCGATGAAGGCGGGCATGTAGTCGATCTCTTCGACCGAAATCATGTGCAGTTCGGAATTGTTCTGCTTGGCCAGCGCGAGTGCCAACGACAAGGCCTGGAAGGCGTGTTCCGAGCCGTCGTTGGCGTGCAGGATTTTGCCGAACATCACTCCCTCCCGCGATCATTCGACCTTGCCCGAAACGCTGCGCAACTGCGCTGGCTGCGCATCGACCGTCGGCTTCGTTTCCGGCTCGGGCTCGGGCAACAAGTGGCGCGGCAGATAGAAGGCGTTGGCGATGACGGTCGGAATGACCGCGCTCGCGATGACGGCGGCCACCAGCGCCGAGTATTGGCCCTGATCGATAATCCCGCGCGACAGGCCGAACAGGGCTGAGATCGTACCAAACGTGAGCCCGGTCGACATCAGCAGCGTGGTGTACATCGCCTCCTTGTTCGGCGCCTTGTACACCTTGGTGACGGGATAGACGCCGACGATCTTGCTGAAGACTTTGACCACGAGCATGAAAACGAAGGCGGCGGGGGCGGCGACGAGCTCGGGGATGGAGACGAAGGAGCCGGCGCGTATGAAGTAGAACGGGGTGAGCAGGCCGAAGGTCAGCGTGCGCAGGCGGCGAATGAGCGCATGATCCTTGCCGACCGTTCCCGCCAGCACCATCCCGATGACATAGGCGGGAAGCACCGCCTCGCTGTCGGCCCAGGTGGCGAGCGCCCCCAATCCCAACAGGCAGAGCAGCAGGTATTTTGCCTCCATTTCCGAAGGGCGGTTGCCATAGCGGCGGAAGAAGCGCGGCGTGAGCCAAGGCAGCACCACGAACGCCGCGACGCCGGCCGCCACGAAGACCACCGTCTTCAGCGTGAACGGCGCGAAGATGAGACCGAGCGCGAGCACGGTTCCGAGGTCGGTGATGAAGCAAGCGGCGAGCACGGTCTTGCCGTAGTCGGTGACGTTGAAGCCGAACTCGAGCATCACGGCGTAAACGACCGCGACCGAGGTGGTGGACATCGCAACGCCCGCGAGCCAACTCGGCATTACTTCCCATCCGAGCACGTAATGGGCGCCCGCCGCGCAACCCAGAAACGGAAAAAAGAAGCTGGCGAGGCCGACCGCGACCGCCTCCTTCCATTTGAGCTTGAACACCGCCGGATCGAGCTCGGCGCCGGCGAGGAACGTCAGGACGATCGCGCCGACGCCGGAGAGGAATTTGATCCAGGACTCGTCGGTCCCGAGCAGGGCCGAGCCGATGGCGGCGCCGAAGATCAGTTGCGCGACGGTGCCGACCACGATTTCGGACAGCGCGGTCGAGACGCGGAGCCAGATCGAGAGGAGGCCCGAGATCAAAGCGAGGCTCAACCAGAGCGCCGCCAGTGCCCATACGCTTGTCATGCCTTCACCTCGCCTTCTCGCGCGCCGCTCCGCTCGCGGACCGGCAGACAACAAAAACCCGCCTTGCGGCGGGTCACGCACGGACTCCCACCGCGTCTATTGCGGTAGGAGTCATTAGCCATCGCAGGCGGTTTCGGGGGACTCCATCCCCATCGGGGCCGAACGCTAACGGGAGGTCGTCGGTCCGTCAATGCACTGCCGCCGCGGCCCGCGGCATCAGCGCGCCGCGATGGCGGATGACCTGCGCCGCCAGCCGGTGCGCGGCGGCCGCCGCCTCGGCCGGTCCCTTGCCAGCCATGCGCGCGGCGATGTAGGCGGCGTTGAAGCTGTCGCCGGCCGCGGTGGTGTCGACCGGAACCACCACCTCCGGGACGGGAATGAATTCGTTGCGCCCGCCGCTTGCCACTAGCGCGCTGTTGGGCCCGTTCTTCACCACGATCTCGGCGATGCCGAAGGCTTGCAGCCGCTCCACGGTCGCCTCCGGGCTCGGGTCGCCCCACAACACCGCTTCGTCGTCATAAGCCGGCAACGCCATGTCGATGCGCTTCAACGCTTCCATGAACACGGCGCGCGTGCGCGATAAATCTCCGCGCCAGCCGCGCGGGCGGAAATTTCCGTCGAAGGCGACCTTCACGCCTTGCTGGCGCACCATCTCGATGAGGGCGAGGAAGCGGCCGAGCCCGGTGTTGGAATAGAGCGAAAGCGTGATGCCGGAAAAGTAGACGAGCTTTGCTTTGGTCAAGCCTTCGGCCACGCGTCCCCAGTCAGGTAGTTCGAACAGGTCGCGCGCCGGTGCGTCGGCGCCCCAGTCGTAGCGTCGGCGCGTGCCGGCGGTGTCGGCATCGACCACGGTGAGGCCGGGGAGGCGGCCGCGCGTGCGCAGAACGAGGTCGCTGGCGACGCCCTCCGCGGCGGCGAGCGCCAGGATCGCGTCCGAATAGGGATCATCCCCGAGCGCGGTCGCAAACGCAGCGTCGATGCCGGCGCGGGCGAGATAGACCGCCACGTTGAAGCTATCGCCGGCGCAGCCGATGCCGAAACGGCCGTCCCCGCCGCGGACGAATTCGATCAAAGCTTCGCCCACCGCCACCACGCGGGGCCTTTGCTCGCTCATGGGTCGCTTTCCGAGGACGTGATCGAGACGCGGGCGATCGTAGCCGCTACGCGCATACCGCGCCATGGGCTGGACGGGCGTCGATGTTACATTGTAACATATGCGCCGCGATCGATTTGCGCGAGAGATCATGCCCACGCACGTTCCTAATCCGCACCACCACCATCATCCCGGGCAAGGCCACCCGCCGGCCTCGATCTCGCCGTCGATCCTGCGCATGTCGGTACTGCACCGGCTCGCCATCGCCGCCGCGCTGATCGCGCTGCTGTGGGGCGCCGTCATCTGGGCGATGAAGATCTGAGTCGATGACCGCCGCGCTGCAATTCCGCAACCTCACGCTCGGCTATGACCGCCACCCGGCGGTGCACCACCTCGACGGCGCGGTCGAGAGCGGCGCGCTGGTCGCGGTCGTCGGTCCGAACGGAGCGGGCAAATCGACGCTGTTCAAGGGCATCGTCGGCGTGCTCAAGCCGCTGGCGGGCCGCATCGAGCGCGGCGATCTCAACCCGCAAAACATCGCCTACCTGCCGCAGGCCGCCGAGATCGACCGCACCTTTCCGATCAACGTCTACGATATGGTGGCGATGGGGCTGTGGCGGCGCACCGGTTCCTTCGGCGATATCGACCGCGCCGCGCGGGCCTCGATCGAGAAGGCGATCGCCGCCGTCGGCCTCACCGGCTTCGAGGATCGCGGGATTTCGACGCTGTCGGGCGGCCAGATGCAGCGCATGCTGTTCGCGCGCCTGCTGTTGCAAGACGCCCGCGTGATCGTGCTCGACGAGCCGTTCAACGCGGTGGACGCCAAGACCTCGGCCGACCTGTTCGACTTGGTGCGGCGCTGGCACGGCGAGCGCCGCACCGTGCTCACCGCCATGCACGACCTCGATTTCGTGCGCGCGAATTTCCCGGAGACGCTGCTCTTGGCGCGCGAGCCGGTCGCCTGGGGGCGCACCGCGAGCGTGCTGACGCCGGAAAACCTGCTCACCGCGCGCCGCATGTGCGAGGCCTTCGACCAGGCGGCTGCGCTCTGCGCCGACGAGCAAGCCCCCGTGTCGCCGCGCAGCGGCGAGGTCGCGCGCGCTGGCCATCCCGAGCGCGAACGTGGCGTCGCGACACAGGACTGACGGAAAGCGAGGCGGACGTCCGTGTCGATGCTCAACGACATCTTCATCGCTCCCTTCACCGAGTTCGAGTTCATGCGGCGGGCGCTCGCGGGCGCGCTGGCGCTGGCACTCGGCGCCGGCCCCATCGGCGTGTTCTTGATGCTGCGTCGCATGTCGCTTGTCGGCGACGCCATGGCCCATGCCATCCTGCCCGGCGCCGCGGTCGGATTCTTGCTGTCCGGCCTCAACCTGTTCGCCATGACCGCGGGCGGGCTCATCGCCGGTTTCGTGGTCGCCTTGCTGACGGGTCTGGTCGCCCGCACGACCGAGCTCAAGGAAGACGCCGCGCTCGCGACCTTCTATCTGCTTTCGCTCGCGGTCGGCGTCACGATCATCTCGCTGAAGGGAACCAACATCGACCTATTGCACGTGCTGTTCGGCAACGTGCTCGCGCTTGATGATCAGACGCTGTTGCTGATCGCCGCCAACGCCACCATCACCTTGATCGCGCTGGCCGTGATCTACCGGCCGCTGGTGATCGAATGCGTCGATCCCGGCTTCATGCGCACGGTCAGCTCCGCCGGCGGCCCCGCGCACCTGGCGTTCCTCGTGCTCGTGGTCGTCAACCTGGTGAGCGGCTTCCACGCGCTCGGCACCTTGCTCGCGGTCGGCATCATGATGTTGCCGGCGGCGATCGGACGCTTCTGGGCCCGCGACACCACGCTGATGATCCTGATCGCCACCGCGAGCGGCGTGGTCGCGAGCTACGCCGGCTTGCTCGTCTCGTTCCACTTCGGGGTAGCGTCCGGTCCGGCGATCATTCTGGTCGCCGGCGCGCTCTACCTGACCTCGTTGCTGTTCGGCCGCGTCGGCGGCCTGGTGCGCCAGCTCTTCCCCGGCCGCCACCTCGAGGCATGACGATGAGGCCCAAACCGTAAAGGAGGATACGATGCTGACCCGACGAGAGGCGCTTGCTGCGACCGCGCTCGCCGCGCTCTTTGTTGCCGCTTCCGCGCGCGCTCAGGATCGGCTCAACGTCATTGCCAGCTTCTCGATCCTCGGCGACTTCGTGAAGAACGTCGGCGGCGACCGCGTCGAGGTCGCAACGTTGGTCGGCCCCAACGGCAATGCCCACGTCTACGCGCCCTCGCCCGGCGACGCCAAGAAGGTTGCCGATGCCAAGCTCGTGTTCGTCAACGGGCTGGGCTTCGAAGGCTGGCTCGAGCGGCTGGTCAAGGCATCGGGCACCAAGGCGCCGATCGTGGTCGCGACCAAGGGCATCAAGCCGCTCGAGCGCGCCGGCGAGCACGGACACGATCACGATCATGGACGGGCGGACCCGCACGCCTGGCAGTCGGTCGCCAACGCGAAAATCTACGTCGCCAATATCCGCGACGCGCTCATTGCCGCCGATCCCGCCGGCAAGGACGCCTACCTCGCCAATGCCGCGGCCTACCTCGCCAAGCTCGACGCGCTCGAGCGCGACGTGCGCGAGGTGGTCGCCAAAATTCCCGCCGATCGCCGCCGCGTCATCACCAGCCACAGCGCCTTCGGCTATTTCCAGGATGCGTATGGCGTGAGCTTCACCGCGCCGCAGGGGGTGTCGACCGAAGCCGAGGCATCGGCCAAGGATGTCGCCGCGATCATCGCGCAGGTCAGGAAGCAGAAGGTGGCGGCGGTGTTCCTGGAAAACGTGACCGACCCGCGCCTGGTCGAGCAGATCGCGCGCGAAACCGGCGCCAAGGTCGGCGGCACGCTCTATTCCGACGCGCTGACCGACGACAAAGGCGACGCCACCACCTACATCGACCTCATCCGCCACAACCTGCGGCAGCTCGCATCGGCGCTGGTGAGCTAGCCCAAAGCAGCATTAGCAACAATCGTAGGGTGGGCAACGGCGTTCGCCATTGCCCACGCGGTCATCGTGCAGCACGGGCGAATTTTGCCCGCCAGGGTAATCGCGTGGGCAGAGGCGCGCACGCAAATGCATTTGCGGGGAATAAAGGTTCTGCGCCTTTGCCCACCCTACGCAGCTGACCAGCGGCGGGACGATAGCATCCGGCGACATATGCATATATACAAGGGCCAAACGGAGTTGCGCGATGTCCGACAAGGTCCCCGTCACCGTGCTCACCGGCTATCTCGGCGCCGGCAAGACCACGCTGCTCAACCGCATCCTGTCGGAGCCGCACGGGCAGAAGTACGCCGTCATCGTCAACGAATTCGGTGAGATCGGCATCGACAACGACCTCGTCGTCGGCGCCGACGAAGAAATATTCGATTCGAGATGAACAACGGCTGCATTTGCTGCACCGTGCGCGGCGACCTCGTGCGCATCATCGACGGGCTGATGCGCAGGAAGGGCAAGTTCGACGCCATCATCGTCGAGACCACTGGGCTCGCGGACCCCGCGCCGGTGGCGCAGACGTTCTTCATGGACGACAATGTCGGCCGCAAGGCCAAGCTCGACGCGGTGGTCACGGTCGCCGACGCCAAATGGCTGCAGGACCGCCTCAAGGACGCGCCGGAGGCGAAGAACCAGATCGCGTTCGCCGACGTCATCTTGCTCAACAAGACCGATTTGGTCGAACCCGACGCGCTCAGCGAGGTGGAGGCGCGCATCCGCGGCATCAATCCGTACGCCAAGCTGCACAAGACCGAGCGCTGCAGGATTGCCCTGCCGGAGGTGCTCGGGCGCAATGCCTTCGACCTCGACCGCATCATGGAGATCGAGCCGGAATTCCTCGGCGGCGACGGTCACCATCACCACGACCACGACCATGATCACGCCCATGATCATGAGCATGGGCATGGTCATGCGCACCATCACGACGGCGGTTTGAAACACTATCACGACGAAGAGATGCAATCGGTCTCGCTCAAGACCGACCGGCCGCTCGACCCCGACAAGTTCTTTCCTTGGGTGCAGGAGCTCGTGCAGATCGAGGGGCCGAACATTCTGCGCTGCAAGGGTATCCTGTCGTTCAAGGACGACGACCAGCGCTTCGTGTTTCAGGGCGTGCACATGATTCTCGACGGCGACCACCAACGCCCCTGGCAGCCGGGCGAGAAACGCGAAAGCCGCATCGTCTTCATCGGCCGCAAACTGCCCATGGACAAGATCAGGGAAGGCTTTGCCGGCTGCGCGGCGTGAGTGATGGTGCCGCGTTGAGCTTGCGCAGGCCACGCACCTTGCATGCGCCCTCGTCGCGATGAGGGCGGAGCAAGCGCATGACCGATAGCCGCGCCAACACCCCGTCCGTCGTCGAGCGCACGCGGCCGGTCAAGACCGGCGCACCGGTGGTGGCCGCGCATTTTCTCAGGGAAACCGCGGCCTTCGTGCTCGGCGAGGGAGCGATCGTCTTGGTGCCGCGCGCGGGCGAGGCGCGCAACGTCTCCGTGCACGACGGCGCCATCCTCGCCACGGCCGCTGATGCGAAGCGTATCTTGACCGGCGGCGACGACGGCAAGGTGGTGGCGACCGACGCCGAGGGGGAAAGCACCATTCTCGCCGCCGATGCCAAGCAGCGTTGGATCGACCACGTGGCGGTGGGCCCCGCCGGCGCGCTCGCGTGGTCGGCGGGTCGGGAGGCGTGCGTGCGCACCGCCAAGGGCTCGGAGCGCACGCTCGAGGTGCCGTCGACCGTCGGGGGGCTGGCCTTCGCGCCGAAAGGCCTGCGTCTCGCCGTCGCCCACTACAAAGACCGAGCCGGAGCGATTGCAATGGAAGGGCTCCCATCTCGACGTGGCGGTGAGCCCGGACGGGCGGTTCGTCATCACGTGCATGCAGGAGTCGACGTTGCACGGCTGGCGGCTTGCCGACCGCAAGGACATGCGCATGTCGGGCTACGGCGCGCGCGTGCGCTCGCTCGACTGGAGCGTCGGCGGCAAGTGGCTCGCGACCTCGGGCTCGACCCAACTCATCCTGTGGCCGTTCCAAGGCAAGGACGGCCCGATGGGCAAGGCGCCGCGCATTCTCGCGCCGGCGGAGGTGCAGGTCGAGGTCGTCGCCTGCCACCCGAAGCAGGAAGCAGTGGCGGTCGGCTATACCGACGGCCTCGTTCTGCTCGTGCGCATCGAGGACGGCGCCGAGGTTTTGGCGCGCAAGGGAGCCGGCGCGCCGATTACCGCGCTCGCCTGGAGCGCGACCGGCGCGGCGCTCGCCGTCGGCGCCGAGGACGGCGAGGCCGGCGTCATCGATCTCGGGTGACCGACGCGTGAAGCGGCTATTTCTTCTGCGCCGCGCCCGCGCCCTTCGGTGCCGGGCGCGCGCCCTGGGAGCTGAGCGCATTGTCGGGCAGCCGGTTCCATGTCTGGCTGCGGCCGAACAGCGAGAAGCCGAGGTAGCCGCGCACTTCGAGCTTGTTGCCGTCGGGACTGAGGCGCATCAGCGCGCGATAGACCGAGCCGTCGCGCGGGTCCATGATCGTCCCGTTTTCGTACGAATCTCCGTTGCGGCGCATCCCCTTGATCAACGCTAGGCCCAGCACTGGCGCGCCCTTCTCCGCGCCTTCGCACCGGTCGCAAACCCAATTCTCGTCTTCGCCGGGCTTGAAGAAGATTTTGACGAGGTTGCCCACGTAGACGCCGTTGCGCTCCGTGATCTTGAACCAGCTCTCGGGCTTGCCGCTATTATCGTCGACTTGCTCCCATAAGCCGGCGGCCGTCGGCTCGGCGGCGCGAACGGGCAAGCCCGTGGCGCCCACGAGAACGAGGGCACCGATGATGATCGATCTTGGCAAGGACGCCCCCATCACAACGCTCCCCATCACAACACTCCCCATCACAACACTTGCGATCTTGTGCCTGCGATTTTTTTGACCCAATCCACCCCATCGGGGATGGTCCATGGCATGGCGCGAGACTGTGGTGATTTCGCGGAATTTCGACGCGCGTGGGAACCCGCCGCTGCGCCCGAGCGGGTTGGCGAGAGCGACTTTTCGAGCGATTAGCCCCAGCCCCCCCCGTGGTCATTCCGGTTCGCGAATCCCGCGTCCCGGAACGACCGCGGATCAAGATGTCGCTAGTTCACCAACACGTTGCTGAACTGCCAGGGATCGCTGGTGTCGAGGGTTTCCGGAAACAGCTCGCTTCGGTCGACGAGCGGCGTCCAGTCGGTGTAGCACCCGATCACCGGACCAAGATAAGGCCGCTGCAGGTCGAGGCAACGACGGAAATCCATTTCATCCACCTCGACGATGCCGCGCTCGGGATTCTCCAGCATCCACACCATGCCGGCGAGCACGGCCGACGTCACCTGCAGGCCGGTCGCGTTCTGGTAGGGGGCGAGCCGCCGGGTTTCCTCGATCGAGAGCTGCGAACCATACCAATAGGCGTTCTTGGCGTGGCCGTAGAGCAGCACGCCGAGCTCGTCGATGCCGTCGACGATGTCGTCCTCGGACAGGATGTGCCAGGTCTGCTGCGGCTTCCACTGCGCGCCCGCCAACTCGTGCAGCGACAACACGGCGTCGTCGCAGGGGTGATAGGCGTAGTGGCAGGTCGGCCGGTAGACCACCTTGCCGTTCTCCCGCAGCGTGAAGTAGTCGGCGATCGAGATCGACTCGTTGTGGGTGATCATGAAGCCGTGCTGCGCCCGCGCCGTGGGCGTCCACGAGCGCACCCGCGTGCTGGCGCCCGGGCGCGTGAGGTAGATCGCCGCGCCGCATCCGAAGCTGTGGCGTGCCGCCCCCGGCGGCAGCGTCTTTTCGTGCGTGCCCCAGCCGAGCTCCGACGGCTGCAGGCCTTCCGAGAGAAAGCCTTCGACCGACCAGGTGTTGACGAACTTTCCGCGCGGCTTGGGATCGCGGGCGCGCTGGGTATCGCGCTCGGCAATGTGGATGCCCTTGACGCCGGTGCGCTGCATCAGGCGTCCCCAGTCCTCGCGCGTCTGCGGCTCGACGAAGTCGAGCTTGAGTTCGCCGGCGATGTCGACCAGCGCCTGCTTCACCATCCAGGAGACCATGCCGGGATTGGCGCCGCAGCAGCTCACCGCGGTGACGCCGCCGGGACGCCGCCGGCGCAGGTCGAGCACGCTTTCCCGCAGCGCGTAGTTCGAGCGCTCCGAGATCGAGCGATTGCGGTCGGTGTAGAGGCCGGGCCACGGCTCGACCACCGTGTCGATGTAGAACGTATCGAGGTCCTTGCAGAACTCCATCAGGTCGACCGAGGAGGTGTCGACCGAGAGGTTGACGACCATGCCGCGCCCTGGCCCCGCGGTCAGCAGCGGGGTGAGGATGTCGCGATAATTCTCCTTCGTCAGCGCGCGATGAATGAACCGGATCTGCCGCTCGTCGAGCAGGCGGCGGTCGCTGTCGTCCGGCGCGATGACGACGAACTTCGAGCGGTCGAAGGCGATGTGCCGCTCGATCAGCGGCAAGGTGCCCTTGCCGATGGAGCCGAACCCGATCATCACGATCGGGCCGTCGAAACGGGCATGAAGCGGCCCGCTTTCGGTCGAGGGGGTGGTAGCGTTCACGTCCGTTACTCCTCAGCAAGAGGTGACAGGGATCACGCCGCGCGCGGCGCGACGCTGTTGTCGCTGTCGACGAGGCCCGCAACCAGGGTGGCAAGATCGGGCCGTTGCTCGAGCGGACTTCGGGCGCTGATCAGCCCGCGGGCGCCGTCGAGTGCGCCGGGCTTGAGCTCGCACCCAAGCAGCCGGTGCCGCTCGTACGGCCCGGGCAGCCACAGCGCGCTGGTCTTCTCGCTGGAGAAGCCAAACCGCGAGTAATAGGGCGCGTCGCCGACCAGCAGCACGGCGTCATGGCGGAGACGGGCGGCCTCGCGCAGCGCGTGGTGCATCAGCGTCGAGCCGATGCCGCGCCTGCGGCGGTCGGGCGCGACCGCGAGCGGGCCGAGCAGCAGCGCCGGCCGGTCAGGACCGGCCGACACCTGCCAGAGCCGCACCGTACCGACGATGCGGCAGCCCTCGGCGGCAACCAGCGCCAATGCCGCTCGACGCCCTTCGCGCAAGCGCTCCGACGCCTTCGTGAACCGGGCCGGGCCGTAGGCGAGGTCGAGCAGCGCGTCACGCGCTGCAGCCTCGGCCGGCCGTTCCTTACGGACGGTAACCATCTCAGATCTCCGTCCGCCCGCTAGATGTGGTACGTCTTCAGCGGCCTGAAGCCGTTGAAGGCCACCGACGAGTAGGTCGCGGTGTACGCGCCGGTGCCCTCGATCAGCACCTTGTCGCCGATCTCGAGACTGATCGGCAAGGCGTAGGGCTCGCGCTCGTACATCACGTCGGCCGAATCGCAGGTCGGCCCCGCCAGCACGCAGGGCGCCAGCTCCTCGCCGTCGCGCGGGGTGCGGATCGGATAACGGATCGATTCGTCCATGGTCTCGGCGAGGCCGCCGAACTTGCCGATGTCGAGATAGACCCAGCGCACGTCGTCGTTCTCGCTCTTCTTGGAGACGAGCACGACCTCCGCCTCGATGACGCCGGCATTGCCGACCATGCCGCGGCCGGGCTCGATGATCGTCTCCGGGATGCGGTTGCCGAAATGCCGGCGCAAGGCGCGGAAGATCGACGAGCCGTAGGTCTTCACCGTCGGCACGTTCTTGAGATACTTGGTCGGGAATCCGCCCCCGAGATTGACCATGGTCAGGTTGAGGCCGCGCTCGCCGCATTCGCGGAACACGGCCGCCGCCGAGGCGAGCGCCCGGTCCCAGGCATGCGGATTGCGCTGCTGCGATCCGACGTGGAAGGAGACGCCATAGGCTTCGAGGCCGAGGCGATGGGCGTGCTCCAGCACGTCGGCCGCCATGGCCGGCTCGCAGCCGAACTTGCGCGACAACGGCCATTCCGCCCCGACGCAGTCGGAGAGGATGCGGCAAAACACGCGCGTGCCAGGAGCGGCGCGGGCGATCTTGTCCACCTCGGCGGTGCAGTCGACGGCATAAAGGCGCACGCCGAGCGCATAGGCGCGCGCCACGTCGCGCTCCTTCTTGATGGTGTTGCCGAAGGAGATGCGCTCCGCCGGTGCGCCGGCCGCGAGCACCATCTCGATCTCGGCGACCGAGGCGGCGTCGAAGCTCGACCCGAGCGCGGCGAGGAGCGAGAGCACCTCGGGCGCCGGGTTGGCCTTCACGGCATAGAACACCTTCGTATCCGGCAGCGCCTTGGCGAAGGCCAGATAGTTTTCGCGCACGACGTCGAGATCGACGACGAGGCAGGGGCCGTCCTCGGCCCGCTTACGCAGGAATTGGCGGATGCGCGCGGTCATTGAGCGCTCTCCCCAGGGCTGGCAGGCGGCGAACCGCCCGGTGATGCGGGTTGTGAACTTGCTCGCCTGGTGCGCGATGGGGACGCACTGGCGAACGTGGGCTCTCGACCCGCTGTGCTGCCTTGGATTGGAATGGGGAGATCCCACTCCGCACGGCCGGCAATGATGAACAAGCCTCTTCGGTAGCCACGCCGGCGGTGGAAGGCCGGCAGAGACCAAGGAAGCCCGGTCCGTCGTTGCTTTAAGCCGCGTCCCCCGTTGAGCGCGGGGTGTGCCGGTTTCGCCTCCGGCTGCCGGTCAAGTGGATTCGGAGCTCAGGCGATCGCAGTACTCAGTCTGCGATCTTGCTCCGGGCGGCTGTCCGGCCTCTTGTCCGGATGCCCACCGACCGACACACGGCCACAGGCACGTGCGAAATTGGGCAATTGCGCACATAAGCGATGTCGACCCACTTGACAAGATTTTTTTTCGTCGCGCTCGTCGGTCGAGGCGCCGGGCGAGCGCCGCTGCGGGCGAGAGTGCCGTCAGCCGCGGGTGGTGAACGGCTCTACGCGCCGGGCGTTGCGGATGAACGCGACCATGACGGCGATGCCGCAGGCGAAGAAGATGCCTTGCATGATGTGCACGCCGTAAGGCCCCAAATCCAAGTAGCTGGCGACCGCCCAGCCGCCGGCAAAGGCGGCGCCGAACACCTCGGCGCCGATCAGGATCGCCGCGCTGAAGACGGTCAGCACGTTCTGCCACGCAATCCTGCGATTGCCGTTGGGGTTTTCTCTGCGGCTCATGGCATGGTTCTCATCGGCGGGCGCAATCTCTGCGAAAGCGCGGGCCGAATCAAGCGCCGGTCAGGCGGCGTCACGCCGCTCCTTGCCGAGGAGGTCGGCCTCTACCAGCGCCGCGCGGATGCGCTCGACCTCGGCGTGAGAGAGCTTGACCAGCGGCGGCCGCACCACCGCCCGCGGCAGCCGGCCGAGCAGCACCAGCGCCTCCTTCATGCGGTTGTGCATGTCGGCCCAGGGATCGGCGTAGAACACGCGCGCCAGCGGATAGATGCGGTCGTTGAGGCGGCGCGCCTCGGCCAGATCGTCGGCCTTGACCGCCTGGAACAGTTGGGCCTGGAGATCCGCAATCACGCTGCCGCTGCCCGAGAGAAGCCCGTTGCAGCCGAGCACCAGGGAGCTGAGCAGCCACGCGCTGTGGGTGGTGAGCACGTTCACCGGCCGCGGCAGGCTCTGCAGGGTGCGGATATGCATCTCATGCTGGGGCACGTTCCCCGCCCAGTCCTTGATGGCGCGGATGCTCGGCACCTCGTCGACCATCTTGAGGAGCGTGTCGCGCGGGTAGCCCTGCCCGGTGGCGAGCGGATACTGAAACACGATGAGGGGGAGATCGGTCGCATCCGCGATGCGCTTGAAGTGCGCGAGCGCCATCACCGGCGATTGCCCCAAGGTGAAGGGCGCCGGCGGGAAGATCAGCAGCGCGGAGGCGCCACCGTCCGCCGCCATGCG
>WNEZ01001488.1_pt1 | contig 19713 bp, 18 predicted proteins | sample 5400521 | NCBI WGS metagenome assembly WNEZ01 (sample SAMN13153339, study PRJNA577476) | soil metagenome | isolation source: 120 cm saprolite under Douglas fir tree site 2 hole 1 replicate 1 | place: USA:California | collected 2015-04-18 | reverse complement strand
TCCATCTCGCCCCTTGTCGGCGCGGTGTCATTGATCGCCGCCGCCCTGCTGCTGGTGGCCCAGTCGGCCGCCGCCACCCAGGCGAGCTACCAAATCGCGACGCTGAAGCAGGAACAGGCGCGCCTCAACGCCGAGCACGACCAGCTCCTGGCGCAACTCGCTGGCGACCGCGCCGCCAACCGCGTCGCCACCGCCGCGCAGCAACTCGGCCTTTCCCATCCCAGCCGCTGGCAATACGTGCACGCGACCGGCTCGCCGATCGCGCTTGGCCCGCGTCCTACGAATCCGGGCCGTCCCGGTGTCTGGGACCGCGTGCTGGCGGTGTTGGGCGCGGTGATTGGCCGCCCGTTGACGTCCGAACCAGCGCACTAACCGGGCGGCGATCGTGAGGGGCACCCAGGAACTCGAGCCGCGGAGCCGCATCCTTACATTGATGGCGCTGGTCCTCTGCGCCTACCTGGTCCTGCTGGGCCGGCTCGCGTACTGGCAGGTCTGGCGCCACTCGGACATGGCTCGACTGGCGGCCACCTACCACGACGACACGATCACTCTGGCCGCCGTCCGTGGCAACATCCTCGACCGCAACGGCGCCCTGTTGGTGACCAATACGCCGGTCTTTTCGATCTTCGCCTCGCCGGACCAGATCTCCGGGACGGAGCGCAAGCACATCGCCGCTAAGCTGGCACCGGTGCTCCAGCTCACCACTGCCGATATCGAGGTTAAGCTGGCCTCGGCGCGGCAGTTCGTCTACCTGGCACGGCGCGTTCCGGCCTCAGTTGCCCAGCAACTAGATGGAATGCGCTTGCCCGGAATCGGGAAGGTCGCCGAGACCCAACGGTCCTATGTCGACGGCGGCGTCGCCGGGACAAGCCTCGCCGCCAACCTGCTGGGTTTTGCCAACGACGAGGGGAAGGGCAACTACGGCATTGAGGGCTATTACGACAAGACCCTCGCCGGCCAGGCGGGCTTCGAGGCGACGGTGCGCGACCTGGCGAACCAGCCGATCGTGCTGAGCGATCGCCAGCGCCGCGAGCCGGTGAACGGTACGACGTTACAGCTATCGCTGGACAGCACCATCCAGGTGGTCGCCGAGCGGGCGCTAGCCGATGGCGTGCAGAAATATCAGGCCGAAAGCGGGTCGCTGATCATCATGGAACCGGCCACCGGCCGCATCGTCGCCTGGGCTGATGTGCCCAGCTACAACGCGAACCAGTTTTCGACGACGGCGACCGCGCAGTTCATCGACCCGATCGTTTCAAATCTCTACGAGCCGGGGTCGGTGATGAAGGTCGTGACATTGGGCGGCGCGCTCGATGACCACGCCATCACGCCGGACACCCGGTTCAATGAGACCGGCGTCGCGGTGGTGGGCGGAGTCGCGATCCGCAACTGGGACAACCGGGCGCACGGCAATGTCACCATGACCCAGGTCCTCGAGAACTCGCTCAACGTCGGCGCCGTCAAGGCCCAGCAGCTGGAGGGGGCCGGCCCCTTCTACCAGTACATGCAACGCTTCGGCATTGGCGCCACGACCGGCGTCGACGTCGCGGCGGAGACCGCCGAGCCGCTGCGTGATCTCGCCAAGTGGAAACCGGTCGAGCTCGCGACCGCCGCCTACGGCCAGGGGGTCGACACCACGCCGATCGAGATGCTGGCCGCCGTCAACGTGGTCGCCACCGGCGGCAACCTGGTCTGGCCGCACGTCGTGGACCAGGTGATCGACGAAAACGGGACGCGCCACACGGTGCAGCCGCGGATCGTCCGGCAGGTGATCAGCGCGAAGACCGCCCAGCAGATGCAGCAGATGATGGTCGGGGTGGTCGAGCATGGCTCCGGTTTTGCCGCCCGTATCGATGGCTTCAAGAACCGGATCGCCGGCAAGACCGGCACCGCCAGCATTCCCGAAAACGGAAAATATTTGCCGGACCAGACGATCGGCTCCTTCGTCGGCTTTCTGCCCGCCGATCATCCCCAATTCATCATGATGGTGGTGGTTCGCAAACCGCAGATTCTGTTCGAGGGCGCCTACGTCGCTGCCCCCATCTGGAAGACCGTCGCCAGTGCGCTGATCACCCAGTGGCAGATCGCCCCCTGAGGTTGGGATGGAGGGGCCAGCGAGAATAGTGATGCTGTGGGCATGTCTGTGAAGGACGTGGTGGGTGCGACACGCGGCCGGCTGCTGAGCGGCCCGCACGATGTCACCTTCACCCAGCTTTTTGTCGATTCGCGGGAGGTGAAACCGGGCGGCCTGTTCGTCGCCTTGCGTGGCGAACAGCACGACGGGCACGTCTTCATCCCGCAAGCGATCGAACGCGGTGCCGCCGGGATCCTTTGCGAACGGCCACCGCAGGGTGTCGAAGGCGCGGCTGTGATCCAGGTCGAGGACACCCGGCAGGCGCTTTTCGACATCACGGCCGACCGGCTCGCCCGCCACCCGCACCCGATCGTCGCCATCACCGGCAGTGCCGGCAAGACGACGACCAAAGACCTGATTGCGCACCTGCTCGGTCGCCGGCTCCGGGTGCACAAGAGCGAAGGCAACCTCAATACCTACACCGGCATCCCGATGACGATCTTCCAGATGGATCCGCGCGACCGCGCGCTCGTCGTCGAGTATGCGATGTCGCGGGCGGGCGAGATCCGCGAGTTGACCCGTGTTGCTCCACCGACGATCGGCGTCGTCCTCAACGTCGGCCTGGCGCACGTCGGTTTCCTGGGTTCGATCGAGGCGGTGGCTGCGGCCAAGCGGGAGCTGGTCGAAGGGCTCGCCCCCAGTGGGCTGGCGGTCCTCAATGCCGACGACCCGCGGGTGCGCGCCATGTCGGCGGTGGCGCGCCGCTTCACGCTCTTCGGCGTGTCGGGCGACGCCACCGTTCGCGCCGAGAAGATCCGGCTCCACGGCCTCGAGGGGAGCACATTCGTGCTGCTGACGCCGCGCGGCAAGGCGGAGGTCGATCTCCGCCTCCCCGGCCACCACAGCATCTCGAATGCCCTGGCCGCCGCCGCCGTCGCGCTCGAATTCGATTTCGATGCCCCGGCGATTGCATCGGCGCTGCACGGCTTCGCGCCACCCGCGCGGCGGATGAACATCGTGTCGGGACGCAACGGCGCCACCGTGATCGACGACTCCTACAATGCCAGCCCGGGATCCATGCTCGCCGCGCTCGAGGTGCTGAGCCTCGCTCCCAGGGGGGCGCTCAAGGTGGCGGTGCTCGGCGACATGCTGGAACTGGGCGACCACGCGGAGCGAGCCCACGAAGAGATCGGATCCCTTGCCGGCAAAACCGCCGACGTCCTGATCGCGGTCGGGGAATATGCCCCGCGCATGGTGCAGGCCGCGCGCCGAGCCGGCCTGCCCACTGATCGCGCCTTCGTGGTCGAGAGCGCTGAGCAGGCGGTGGCGTCGTTGACCCCCCTGCTCACCGCGCAAACCCAGGTACTGGTCAAGGGCTCTCGTGGGATGCGCCTGGAGCGTGTCGTCGAGCAAATTCGTGAGGCGCCATGAGGCCCCTGATCGTTTTTGTCGCCGCCCTCGTCGTCAGCGCCCTGCTTTTCCCGGCGGCGATCGGCCAGCTGGCGCGGGCGCGGATGGGGCAGCAGATCCGCGAAGAAGGCCCGCCAGCTCACCGTGGGAAGGCCGGCACACCGACCGCGGGCGGCCTGGTGTTCGTGCTGGTGGGACTCGTCCTCTACCTCATCGCCGACCGCTCGGTGGCCGGTGGCTTCGTGCTGATCGCGCTGGTGTTGGGGGCAACCCTGGGCTTCCTCGACGACTTCTCCGCCATCCGCGGCGGGCGCAACCTCGGACTGAAGGCCCGGCAGAAGATCGTGATCCAGCTGGCGACGGGCGCGTTGCTCGGCTATCTCGCGCTGCGCTGGGGCCTGACCAGCCAGCTCGTCCCCTTCGATGGACGGCACCCGATCAGCGGCTGGATCATCATCGTGATCACCGCCTTGGCGGTGGCCGCCGGCTCCAACGCCTTCAACCTGACGGACGGGAGCGATGGCCTCGCCGCGGGAGCCGGCGCGATCACCTTCGGCGCGCTGGCGATCATCGCGGTGCTGCAACACCGACCCAGCGCCGGTCTCATGCCGGCCATCCTGGCGGGCGTCCTTACCGGTTTCTTGTTCTACAACTTGTTTCCAGCTCGCGTCTTCATGGGTGACACCGGGAGCCTCGCGCTGGGCACGGCCATGGTCGCGGCCGCGATCGCCACCGGCTTCCTCTGGTATCTGCCACTGTTGGCGCTCGTCTTCGTCGTGGAGACCGTCTCCGTGATCGTGCAGGTCGCGAGCTTCAAGATGACCGGCAAGCGGATCATCAAAATGTCGCCGCTGCACAACCATTTCATCGTCTCGGGATGGCGCGAGATGCCGATCGCCGTCTGGTTCTGGACCGGCTCACTGGTCGCCGCGCTGCTGGCGGTGGCGTTGGCGCGGCCCGGGGCTTCGGCGTGAAGGACCGGCACGCGCTCATCCTCGGCTACGGCCGCAGCGGGCGGGCGGCCGCATCCTTCATTGCCGGTCGCGGTGGATCGGTCCGGGTGGTCGATCGCGCCGACACGCCGGAGCTGCGCGGTGACCTCGAACGGGCCGGGATTCCGGCCCGCCTCGGTGGCTACGGCGCGGAGGACCTCAACGGCACCGACCTGCTGGTGGTGAGCCCCGGCGTTGCGTGGGACGAGCCTCTGGTCGAGACCGCCCGCCGGCGCGGCATCGAGGTCACGAGTGAAATCGACCTCTTCTTCCGCTCCTGTCCCTCCCGCATCGCCGGGATCACTGGCACCAACGGCAAGACGACCACCACCGCGCTTACCACGGAAGTCCTCCGTGCCGGCGGGCTGCGCGTGATGCGCGGCGGCAACATCGGCGAGCCCGTGCTCGACCGCATCGATCAACTCCGTTCGGACGATTGGGTCGTGCTGGAGCTGAGCAGCTTTCAGCTGGAGTCGATCACGACACCGCGCTTGCACATTGGCGTGGAGCTGAATGTGACGCCCGATCACCTCGACCGCCACGGGTCATTCGCGCGCTACGTCGAGATCAAGGTACGCGCGATTGCCTTTATGCAGCCGGAGGACCACGCGATACTCAACATCGATGACCCAGCCTGTGCCGCAATGCGGACGCAGACGAGGGGCCAGGTGCTGGCTTTCGGTCTTCATCAACCCGTTGACCGGGGCGTCACCATGGTGGATGGCTGGGTCACGATCGTGCACGCGGGAGTAAAGCGTCGGGTGCTACCGGCCGCCGATGTCCCGCTCCCCGGCGAGCACAACCTCAGCAACGTGATGGCGGCTGTCGGCGCCGGCGACGCGGCCGGCCTCGCGCCGGAGCGGGTCGCCGATGCCGTGCGGCAGTTCAAAGCCGTCGAGCATCGGTTGGAACCGATCGGGACGTTCAACGGGGTCCGCTGGTACAACGATTCGAAGGCGACCAACCCGGACTCGACCTACAAGGCGCTGGCGGCCTTCAGCGAGCCGATCATCCTGATCGCCGGTGGCCGCAACAAAGGGATCGAGATCGAGCCGCTGGCCCGCGCGATCGCGGTCCGGGTCGCCGCGCTGGTGACGATGGGGGAGACCGGCGAGGAACTCGCCCGCCGGGCGCGTGACGCCGGGCTGAAAAAGGTCGAGCGCGCGGCGGACCTGGCCGACGCGGTGCGCAAGGCCGCCGCCCTGGCGCCGTCCGGGTCGGTGGTCCTGCTCTCGCCGGCCTTCACCAGCTACGACATGTTCCGCGATTACGAGGACCGCGGTCGGCGCTTCAAGGCGACTGTCCTGGCGGAGCTGAGCCGGTGAGGGCGCGGGCCGCGCTCGAGCTGCCGGCCGCGCGCCGAACGCTGGCATCCACCCGGCTCTGGCGTCGCGGTGACCGCGCGCTCGTACTCGCCGTCCTCGCGCTGACGGCCTTCGGGCTGGTGATGGTCTTCTCGGCCTCCGAGGTGCAGGGTTGGTTGTGGTTCCACAACGCGGCGTATTACTTCGAGCGGCAGCTGCTCTGGCTGGCGCTCGGGGTCGTCTTGTTGTGGGCCGCGGCCCACATCGACTATCACCGGCTGCGACCGCTCGCCTGGCCGCTGGCGGGCGCGACAGTCATCCTCATGGTGGTCGTCCTGCTGCCGCATTTCGGGATCGAGGTCAACGGCGCGCGGCGCTGGCTGCGACTGGGGCCGATGCAGATGCAGCCGGCGGAGCTGGCCAAAGTCGCCAGCATCATCTTCATGGCCCTCTGGTTGGAGCGCCATCGGGAGCGGATCGGGTCGCTCGAAGACGGCGTCGTTCCCTTCCTCGCGCTGCTTGGGCTCGTGACCCTGCTCGTCATCCTCGAGCGGGACCTCGGCACCACGATGATCGTCGCCGGCATCCTGCTCTCCCAGTTCCTGGTCGCGGGCGGGCGGAAGCGGCACATCCTCTTGCTGCTGCTGATCGTTGGGCTCTGCTTCTATGTCTTCATTCGGATGGAGCCCTACCGGCTGCATCGCATCCTGGCCTTCATCGATCCGTGGTCGGATCCTCTCAACACCGGCTTTCAGGCGATCCAGTCGGTGGTCGCGCTCGGCTCCGGCGGCGTGACCGGGCTCGGGCTTGGGCACAGCATTCAGAAATATCAATGGCTGCCGTTCGCCCACACCGACTTCATCTTCGCCATCGTGGGCGAGGAGACCGGTCTGATCGGGACCACGATCGTCCTCGCGCTGTTCGGGCTCTTCACTTATCGGGGCTACCGCGTGGCCCTCAAGGCCCCGGACGCCTTCGGCTCCTTGCTCGCCTGCGGAGTGACGACCTGGATCGCGTTCCAGGCGCTGATCAACATCGCGGCCGTGACGGTAACCTTGCCCACGACCGGGATTCCGCTACCCTTCATCAGCTACGGGGGTTCCTCGCTGGCGATCACGCTGCTGGCGGTCGGCATACTGATGAACGTCTCGACCCAGAGCGAGAAGGTGGGATGGATACGGCATGCGAGTATTGATCTCGGGCGGCGGCACGGGCGGACACTTGTTCCCGGCGATCGCCGTCGCGCAGGCGCTGTCGCGGAAAGATCCTGACGCCACCGTCCTGTTCGCGGGGCGCCGCGAGGGGATCGAAGCGAAAACCGTCGCGAGCTATGGCATGCGCTTCGCGGCCATCCCGGCCGCGCCGCTCTACACGGAGCAGGTGTGGCGCAACTGGAAGCTGCCGCTCGTGCTGGGGGCCGCGCTCTGGCAATCCTGGCGGCTGCTCGACCGCTTCAAGCCCGACGTCGTCCTGGGCACGGGCGGGTACGTGAGTGTCCCGCTCATCACCGCGGCCGGCCTCGCCCGCGTCCCGATCGTCCTCCAGGAACAAAACCTGATGCCCGGGCGCGCCACGCGGATGCTCGCCCGTTTCGCCCGGAAGGTCGCGACCGCCTATCCCGAATCCTCGCGCTTCCTCCGTGCGTCGACGCCGGTGGTCACCGGTACGCCGGTACGGACGGAATTCTGGCGTCGAAAAGAGAATTTCCCGGAGCGACCGCAAACCGTCCTCGTGCTGGGTGGCAGTCAGGGTGCCCATCGGCTCAACCAGGCGGTGGCGGACGCGCTGCCCTGGCTGCTCGATCGCCCCGACCTCGCGATCATGCACCAGACGGGCCCGCGCGAGATCGACGCCATGCAGGCGGTCAAAGCCGCCTTGCCCGCGCCCGTGGCGGGACGCTACGAGCCCTTCGCCTTCGCCAACGACCTGGCCGACCGGATCCGCGCCGCGGACCTCGTCATCAGCCGGGCCGGCGCCAGCACCTTGAGCGAGGTGAGCGCCATTGGCATCCCGATGATCCTGATCCCCTATCCATATGCCGGGGGCCACCAGCGAATGAACGTCGCCCCGTATGAGTCGGCCGGCGGGGCGATCGTGATTCCCGACGAGGAGGCCGAGGGGCGCCTTCGCGGCGTGGTCACCTCGGTCATCGATGACCCGGCCCGATATCGCAAGATGGTCGAGGCCATGCGAGGATTGGGGCGGCCGTATGCCGCCGAAGAGGTTGTCAGGCTCCTCGAAGAGGCGGCGCGGCACCACTGATGCGGATCCATTTCATCGGCATCTGCGGCTACGCGGTCTCGGGGCTGGCGCTCGTCGCCAAACAGCTCGGGAACGAAGTCACCGGGTCCGATGAGGATGCCTACCCGCCGACGACCGACATCCTGACGAAGGCCGGGATCAAGTGGGTCGACGGGCATACGGCCGCCAATATCACGCGCTGGGGCAAGCCCGACCTCGTCGTTCAGGGCAACCAGGTGCGCGACGGCAATCCGGAAACCGAGGCGGCCCGACGGCACCATATCCGCCTGGTCAGCGAGGCCGAGTACTGGGGCGAGCTGACCGCCGACCGCTTTCGCATCGTGGTGGCCGGCTCAGCGGGGAAGACCACCACCGCCAGCCTGATCGCCTGGATCCTTCGCAGCGCGGGGCGCAACCCCGGGTTCCGCCTCGGCATGACCGCGCGTGACCTCGGCTCGGCCGCGGCCTGGGGCAGCGGAAGGGAGTTCGTCTTCGAGGGCGACGAGTACACCTCGGCGGTCTTCGATCCGCGCCCCAAGTTCCTGCACTTCGCGCCCCAGCTGGCGGTGCTCACCAACATCGATTGGGACCACCCCGACGTCTTTCCGGATCCGGCCGCCTACGAGGCGGTCTTTCGCCAGCTGCTCGAAGATCTTGGACCGGAAGACCGGCTGATCGCCAACTCGGACGATCCGACCGTTCGCCGGCTGCTCAGCCGGACGCGCGCCGACGTCGAGACCTTCGGTCTGCGCGGCGGGGCGGACTGGCACGGGCGCGACGTCCAGATCGAAGGGGACGGGATGCGCTTCACCGCCTGGCACGAGGGAAAAGTCCTGGCCGTTGTCACCACCAGGCTGCCGGGCGAGCACAACGCGGCGAATGCGCTGGCGGCGCTCGCCGCCGCGGTGCGGATCAGCGTGCCGGTTTCCGCCGCTGTGGATGCGATCGGAAAGTTTCAGGGCGTCAGCCGCCGCTTCGAAGTCCGCGGCCAGGTGCGCGGCGTCACCCTGGTCGACGACTATGCGCACAACCCCGCGAAGGTGCGCGCTACGCTGCAGGCGGCGCAGGACCGCTTTCACCCCGGGCGGGTGCTGGCCTGCTTCGTGCCGCATACCTACTCGCGCACCAAAAGCTTGTTGGACGCCTACGCCGACGCCTTCCAGGGTTGCGCCCTGGTCGTAGTCGGCCCGATCGAGCCGGCCCGGGAGCGTCACCTCGCGCACACGGTCAGCTCGCAGGACCTGGCCAGGGTGATCCGCGGTGTCGACGAGGTCGTGACCGCGGATTCGGCCCGTTCCGCCGCGTACAAGCTGGCGTCCGCAGCGCGCCCCGGGGACGTCATCGTCTATATGTCGGTGCGCGGTTTCGACGATGTCATCGCGAAAACCGCCGAGGTGCTGGAGCGCTCACCGGTTGCCTGACGCCTGGTTGGCGGCGGTTCCGGGCGTGCGCGAGCACGAGCCGCTCAGCCCACATAGCTGGTATGGCATCGGCGGCCGCGCTCGCTATTTCCTGGGGCTCGACGATGATGCCACGCTTCCCGAATTGATCGCGCGGCTGACCAGTCAGCGCGTACCCTACCTGGTGATCGGGGCGGCGACCAACACGCTCTTCGCCGCCGACGAGCTGCCGGGATTGACGATCAAGCTCGGCACGACGCGCCTGACGTTTGAGGGAAGCCAGGTCACGGTATCCGCCGGCTACCTCATGCCCAGGCTGGCCGCGGAAACCGCGAAGGCCGGACGGAGCGGCCTCGAGTTCGGTGCCGGCGTGCCCGGCACGGTCGGCGGATCGGTGGTCGGGAATGCCGGCGCCTTCGGTCGCGAGGTGAAAGACGGACTCATCAGCACCGCCGTCATCGATCCGCAAGGCCGGCTGCACACGATGTCGGAGCCCGACTGCCACTTTGCCTATCGTGACTCGGCCTTGAAATCGGAGAAGCCGGGATGGGTCGTCCGCTCCGCGACGTTCGAGACCAGGGAGGGCGATCCGTCGCGCATCCGCGAGCGAATCAAGGAGGTGCAGCAGCACCGGCGCCAGACGCAGCCGATCGAGAAGCGCAGCCTGGGGAGTACCTTCAAGAATCCGCCGGGCGACGCCGCCGGCCGCCTCATCGATGCCTGCGGGCTGAAGGGGCGCCGGATCGGCGGCGCGGAGATCTCAGAAAAGCACGCAAACTTCATCGTCAACCTGGGGGGAGCCAGCGCGGATGACGTGCTAGCCTTAATGGCCGAGATGCGGAATCGCGTCTTCGAACGGTTCGGCATCGAGCTCGAACCGGAGGTCCGCGTCATCGGCCGGACGCCGAGCCGATGAGCCGACTGCGGATCGGGGTCCTCTTCGGTGGACGGTCAACCGAGCACGAGGTCTCCATCCTGTCCGCCCAATCGATTATCGCCGCGATGGATCCGCAACGATTCGAGGCGGTGCCGCTCTACATCGACAAGAACGGCCGCTGGCTAGTGGGTGGGTCGCTCAAGCGGCTCGTGAGCGAGGACGCCGCCAGCAAGTACGTCTACCTTCCGCCGGACCCGACACAACGATCGTTGGTGCCTGCGCAAAACGGAGCTGGGGCGCTGCCCACGCTGCCGGCGCTCGACGCGGTGTTCCCCGTGTTTCACGGCCTCAACGGTGAGGACGGGACCATCCAGGGCGTGCTGGAGCTGGCGAACATCCCGTACGTGGGCGCCGGTGTGCTCGGATCGGCGCTGGGGCTCGACAAGATCTACATGAAACGCGCCTTCGCCGCTGCCGGCCTGCCGACCGTCGACTATCTCCCCATCACCCGACGGCAGTACGAGCAGGACCCGAACACCTTCATCGTCCTGGTGGAGGAGCGTCTCGGCTATCCCTGCTTCTCGAAGTTCGCGAACTCCGGATCGAGCGTCGGCACCACGAAGGCCCATGACCGCGCCGAGCTCGTCGCTGGACTGCGCCTCGCCGCCAGCTTCGACCGCAAGCTGTTGGTGGAACGGGCGGTCGATGCCCGTGAGCTGGAGGTCAGCGTCCTCGGCAATGATGAGCCACAGGCCTCGGTCGTCGGCGAAATCGTCCCGGCGCACGAGTTCTATGACTACGACGCGAAATACCTGGACGAAGGTTCGCGGCTGCTGATCCCGGCGGCGATCGAGGCCGGCGTTGCCGAGGAGGTTCGGGGGATGGCATTGCGCGCCTTCCAGGCGGTCGACGCGGCGGGAATGGCGCGCGTGGACTTCTTCGTGGAGCGCAAGACCGGCCGCGTCCTGGTGAACGAGCTGAACACAATTCCCGGCTTCACCCGCATCAGCATGTACCCAAAGCTCTGGGAAGCGTCGGGACTGTCGTATCCGAAATTGATCGAACGGCTCGTCGACCTCGCCATCGAGCGCTTCAACGACAAGCAGCGCTCGCAGACCGCGATCGATAGCCGGCTCGTGCAGCCCGGAACCGCCGAATGAGCCCGCTCCGGCGTGGAAAAGCGGGCGGTTAGGATGACGGTCGGCACCATCGAAAAGCGACGCCGTCGCACCGCGCCGGCGGCCGCCACGCGGGTGGCGACGGGGCGCGGGTGGATCTGGGCTGCGGTGCAGATCGCCGTGCTCGGCGGCGAGATCTTCGCGCTGCTCTTCCTGCTGGCACAGCCCGCCTTTCGCCCGCGGCACGTGGAGGTCAGCGGCACGAATCATCTGACGGCTTCGCAGGTCACGGGCGCGCTGAATCTTCAGGCCGACCGCAGCATCTTCCTCCTCAGCCAGACCGATCTGGCCAAGCGTCTGCAGGCACTGCCCTGGGTGCGCTCGGCCAGCGTCAGCCTCGCCCTCCCGGACCGCGTCTCGGTCAGGGTCACCGAGTGGACGCCGTCGGCGGTTCTCCAGGTGGGCGAGACGACCTATTACTTGAACGACCTGGGCGAAGTGCTCGATCCGGCGGCCGAGGCCGGCAACCTGACCGTCATCAACCGGCCCGGCTTCGGACCGGCGAAAGACGGCCAGCACGCGCTGGGCAGCGAGCTGCTGCCGATGCTGGTTCAGCTGCGCGCTGGTTTTCCCGCGGCGTTCAAGATCTCGATCATGTCGTTCCAGCTGGACCGTCGCGAGGTCCTCACCGCGCAAACCGATCGCGGATGGACGATCATCTTCGGCCAGATGCTCACTACCGAGGATCGCGCCAGCCTCGAGCCCAAGCTCGCCGCGTTGCGAGCGCTGAGCAGCCGGATCGATCTCCTCTCGGCGACGATCCAGTACATCAACCTCGAGAATCCACGGGCGCCCGCGGTGCAGATGCGAGCGCACAAGTGAGACTCCCCGCCAGCGGATCGCGAGAAGCCCTCTGGCTGGTTGCCGCGGTGTTCGTCTTCGGCACCGTCGGCATCGTCCTCGGACTCAATGCCCCAGTGCAGATTCCGGCGGGCTACGCGCGCTATACCGCGGTGATGATTCTTGCCGCGTTGGACTCTGTGCTTGGTGCGGTCAAAGCCTGGCTGAACGGGAACTTCGAGAACAAAGTGTTCATCTCCGGGCTGCTCGTCAACTCACTCGCCGCGGGCGCGTTGACCTACCTGGGCGACAAGCTGGGCGTCGAGTTGTATTTCGCCGCCATTGTCGCCTTCGGGGTCCGCATCTTTGACAACCTGGCCGTCATTCGGAGGCACCTTCTCTAGCAGCACCACGATCAGCCTGTGGATAACTCCCGGCCCATTGTGTTGTCACGACGGCGGAACCACACTATAATGGGCTCGCCAGTTCCAGCCAACGTTCCAGGAAAGGTTTTTGCCCCGTTCTAAATACGTCACAGCATTAGACATCGGTACAACCAAGATCTGCTGCGTCGTCGGCGAGCCGACGGAACGCGGTCTCAACATCGTCGGATTCGGCGAGGCAACCTCCGAAGGTCTGCGTCGCGGCGTGGTCGTCAACATGGAGAAGACCGTGCGGGGCATCAGCCACGCGGTCGATGCCGCGCAGCGAATGTGTGGCCACAAGCTCGAGTCGGCCTTCGTCGGCATGGCCGGCACACACGTCCTCAGCCAGAACAGTCGCGGCGTCATCGCAGTGGCCCGTTCTGACCGCGAGATCGGGCAGGAGGACGTCAGCCGCGTGATCGACGCCGCGCGCGCGGTCTCCGTTCCCAACGATCGCGAGATCATCCATGTCGTCCCACGCGGCTACATCGTTGACGGTCAGGAAGGGGTCCGGGATGCGGTCGGCATGTCCGGCGCCCGGCTCGAAGTCGAAACCCACATCATCACCGGGTCGCTGACCGCGGTGCAGAACGTCGTCAAGTGTGTCCACCAGGCGGGCATGAGTGTCGAGGACCTGGTGGTCCAGGTGCTGGCCTCGGCCGAGGCTGTCCTCAACGACAACGAGCTGGACCTGGGCGTCGCGCTGGTCGACGTCGGAGGCGGGACGACCGACGTCGCGCTCTTCACCGATGGCAGCGTTGTACACACCGCGGTCCTGCCCGTGGGTGCGACGCACGTCACGAACGACATCGCCATCGGGCTCCGCACCACCCTCACCGAAGCCGAGATGTTGAAGGTCAACTACGGACACGCGATCCCCGCCTGCATCCCCCGCGAGGAGATGGTCGAGCTGCACCAGATCGGACAGGATCGGGTCCAGGTCGTGCCGCGCCGGCACCTGGCGGAGATCATCGCCCCACGGGCGCGCGAGATTCTCGAAATGGTCCGCCTCGAGATGCGTCGCGGCGGCCATGACGGTTTCTTGCCCGGCGGCATCGTTTTCACCGGCGGCGGCTGCCGCCTGCTCGGTTTCACCGAGGCTGCGCAGTCCCTGCTCGACCTCCCGGTCCGGATTGGGGCGCCAACACAGACCATCGGGATGAGCGACCAGGTAAGCGGGCCCGCCCACGCGACCGCTGTGGGGCTGCTCCGCTGGGGCACAAAACTTCGGCACCACGGCAACGGCCACGCGCCTGTTGGCGCGGGCGCTTCGGCGGTGTACGCGCGGACCGTTCGTTGGATCAAGGATTTCTTCTAGAGGAAGGAGGCCGATATGAACATCGACGATCAGCTTCGAATGAAGGGCCTCGCCTCGCGGCCCGTGATCCCTGGTGATTACGGCGGAGGTCAGGGACCGCGGGTGTCGGCCGAACGGTTCGTAAGGGCGCGCCTCGAGCGCGATAAGGAGGAAGCCATGCGCGATGTCGACCGGACGCTCGAGGGAAACGCACGCATCAAAGTGGTCGGCATCGGTGGCGGCGGCAGCAATGCGGTCAACCGGATGATCCGGTCGAAGCTGCGTGGCGTCGAGTTCATCGCCATTAACACCGACCTGCAGGCGCTCGCCCATTCAGAAGCCCAGACCAAGATGAACATTGGCAAGAAGCTCACTCGTGGCCTGGGCGCGGGCGGCAATCCGACGATCGGTCGCGAGGCCGCCGAAGAGAGCCAGCAGGAACTGTCCGAGCTGCTGAGCGGCGCCGACATGGTCTTCCTGACCGCCGGCATGGGTGGCGGGACCGGGTCCGGCGCAGCACCGGTCGTGGCGGAGATCGCCCGCAACAACGGCGCGCTCACCATCGGCGTCGTGACCAAACCCTTTACCTTCGAGGGCTCCCGCCGGCGGGCGATCGCCGAAGAGGCGGCGACGACCCTCCGCGAGAAGGTCGACACCCTGATCATCATTCCGAACCAGCGGCTGCTGGATGTCACCGACAAGAAGGTGCCCTTCACGGAAGCCCTGAAGATCGCCGACGACGTGCTGCGCCAGGGCGTGCAGGGCATCTCGGACTTGATCGTCCAGCCCGGCTTGATCAACCTCGACTTTGCCGACGTCAAGGCGGTCATGTCCGGACAGGGCGCGGCCCTGATGGGCATCGGCTTCGGCAGCGGCGACCAGCGTGCCGCCGATGCCGCCCGCGATGCCGTCGCCAGCCCGCTGCTGGAGACGTCGATCGACGGGGCGCGAGGCATCCTCTTCAACATCACCGGCGGCACCGACCTCACGTTGCACGAGGTCAACGAGGCGGCGGAGATCGTGCGTGCCTCCGCCGACAAGGACGCCAACATCATCTTCGGGACCGTCATCGACGAGAAGATGTCCGGTGAGGTCAAGATCACGGTAGTAGCGACCGGCTTCGTCGTCGGGGCCGAGCCCAGCCGCGAGATCGAGGAGCAATACAGCCGGCCGGCGCCGGTCGAGGACGTCCCGGTTTACAAGGGCTTCGACCCGTCGAACCTCGACATCCCCGCGTTCTTACGCGGTCGCCGTTAACCTGCGCGAGGGGTGCCCCCTTCCCACCCCTCGCGTCCTCCTTCTCTCATGGGAACCTCTCAATCGCTCGTATGGCACTAAAGCGCCACTCGCGAGGGGCGAGGCCCCGTTAAACGCTCGTTTCGCACCTTCGGCGCTACTCGCGTGGGGCGACGCCCCGGCGTCCCTTCCCTGGCGGGCCCGCCGTCGCAAAACCACAATATCTGGGATACTGGCGTGAGATGAAGTGCCCCTATTGTGGTCACATCGACCTCAAGGTGGTCGACTCGCGTGACTCTGATACCGGGGAGTCGATCCGCCGCCGCCGCGAGTGCCTCCAGTGCTCGAAGCGCTTTACCACCTACGAGCGGATCGAGGCGGTGCCGCTCTACGTCATGAAGAAGGACGGCCGCCGCGAGGACTTCGACCGCCAGAAGCTGTTCTCGGGTCTGATGAAGGCCACCGCCAAGCGGGAGATCTCACCGAGCACGGTGGAACGAGTCGTGGACGAGATCGAGGCCGAGCTGCGAACCCGGGGTAAGGTCGAGATTCCCTCCCGTGAAGTTGGCGAGCTGGTGATGGACAAGCTGCGCGGCCTGGACGAGGTGGCGTACATTCGCTTCGCCTCTGTCTACCGCTCGTTTATGGACCTCCAGGAAGTCAAACACGAGATCGACCAGCTCCTCACCCGCGAAAAGCGAGGCTGAACCCGTCCCTGCCGTAGAGCTCGGCTCCGTCGTCGGCGTCGCCGGATTTCCGGCCCGGCACGGGTTCAGCACCCGGGCGCTCGGCTCGATGGGGCTGACCAGCTCGACCGATCCCGAGTTGGTGATGCAGCGCCGCCAGCGGCTCGCCGACCAGCTGGGCTTCGACCTCGGCCGGGCCCTAATGACGGTCCAGGAGCACGGGGCCAATGTCGTGACCTTCCATCGACGGCGGCCGGAAGGTGCACAGTGCGTCTTTGACACCGACGCGCTTGCCACGGACGTTTCTGGCCAGGCGATCGTTACCTACCACGCCGATTGCTTTCCGCTGCTTTTCTTCGACGCGGGCCGTGGCGTTGTCGCCGGGGCGCACGCCGGATGGCGCGGCTCGCTGGCCGGCGTGGCAGCCCAGTCGGTCCAGGCGCTGCACCTCGCATACGGCAGCAAGCCCGACCAGCTCGACGTTCTAATCGGGCCGGGCATCTGCGCCCGCTGCTACGAGGTCGGAAGCGAGGTCGCCGAGCGGTTCGCGGCTCGCTACGGCCGCGAGGATCGCTACCTACGGAGGGAGGGCGGCGACGTCCGGCTCGACCTTGAGGGCGTCGTGCGGCTCCAGCTGGAGGACGAGGGCGTCGCGTCCAGCCGAATCCTGTCGGCGGGTTGGTGCACGCGCGAAGAGGACCGCTGGTTTTCCCATCGCGGTGGTCGTCCCGGACGTTTCCTCTCGGTCGTGGTTGCGCCCTGAGCGATGCCCGGTTCGGTCGGCGAAAATCTCCAGGCGGTCCGCCAGACCATCGCCCGCAGCGCTGAGCGGGCCGGCCGCGATCCCAACAAGATCGTGCTGGTGGTGGTGACCAAGACATTTCCAGTGGAGCGTATCCGCGAAGCCCTGGCTGTCGGACTCCGCATCCTGGGGGAGAACCGGGTTCAGGAAGCACTGCCCAAGATCGAGGAGATCGGCCCCGCCAATGTCGACTGGCACTTGATCGGGCACCTGCAGACGAACAAGGTCAAGTTCATCGAAGGTCGCTTCCGGATGGTCCAATCCCTGGACGCGGTCGGCCTGGTAGAGGCACTCGACCGCCGAATCCAGGCACCGCTCGATGTGCTGGTCGAGGTCAATGTGGCGGAAGAGCCACAAAAGACGGGAGTGTTGCCGGCGGACCTTGGGGCGGTGGTGCACGCCGTGACTGCGGCCCAGCACTTGCGACTCCGCGGGTTGATGACGGTGGCCCCGTTGGTCCCCGATCCGGAAACAGTCCGGCCGGTCTTCCGGCAGTTGCGCTCACTGCGCGACAAGACGAGTGAGCAGCTGGGCGTGGCATTGCCCGTGCTGTCGATGGGAATGACGGACGACTACGCGACCGCCGTGGAAGAAGGCGCGACCATGCTACGATTGGGCCGCGCGATCTTCGGACCGCGTTGAGTCCCGCAGTGCAGAACGCCATCAATTTCCTGCACACCTTTGCCCAGGTTCTGATCTATCTCTGTATCTTTGCGATCTTCGTGCGCGCTGCCGCCTCCTGGTTCATCCGCGACTACCACGGGCGGTTCATGGGATTTCTGGTCGATGTCACCGAGCCCATCCTGGGGCCGTTGCGACGCGTGATCCCGACCGGGCTGGGTGTCGATTTCTCGCCTATGATCGCGATCGCGGTACTCTACGTGGCCGGCCAGTTCCTCGGCTGAACGAGAGCCACTAGAATTGGCGTCCATGTTCCAGGAAGTTTCGACGCGCGCCGGCTTCGCCGAAATGGAAGTCGAGGTGCTTCGCTTCTGGAAAGAGCGCGACATCTTCCACAAGAGCCTCAAGCAGCGCGAGGGGAAACCGCCATTCGTCTTTTACGAGGGACCCCCGACCGCCAACAATCTTCCGGGCATCCACCATGTGCTAGCGCGGGCCCTCAAGGACCTGTTCCCGCGCTACAAGACGATGCGTGGCTTCTATGTCGAGCGCAAGGCCGGATGGGACACGCACGGCCTGCCGGTCGAGATCGAGGTCGAGAAGCAGCTGAAATTTACCGGCAAGCAGGACATCGAGAAGTTCGGGATCGAGGCCTTCAACAAGCTCTCCCGGGAGAGCGTCTTCAAGTACATCGACCAGTTCGCCCAGGTGACCGAACGGATGGGCTACTGGGTCGACTTCGACAAGGCCTACCGGACACTCGACACCACCTATATGGAGAGTGTCTGGTGGATCCTCAAGCAGATCTGGGACAAAGAGCTGCTCTACCAGGGGTTCAAGGTCGTGCCCTATTGTCCGCGCGACCAGACGCCGCTCTCCAGCCACGAGCTCGCACTCGGATACCAGGACGACGTCGAAGATCCCTCCGTCTACGTGAAGTTCGAGCTCGAGGATGAGCCGAAGACCTACTTCCTCGCCTGGACGACGACCCCTTGGACGCTCCCCGGCAACGTCGCTCTTGCCGTGGGCCTCGATATCCCTTACGTGCGCGTCCGGCAGGGGGACGAGCGCTATATCCTGGCCAGGGCGCGCCTTTCCGTCCTGCAGGGCGAGTACCAGGTCGAGGCGGACGTCGACGCGAAGAGCCTGCTCGGGAAACGCTACAAGCCGCTCTACTCCTACCTGATCCCTGACAAGCCGGCCTTCTACGTCGTCGACGCGGATTTCGTCTCAGTCGAGGACGGGACCGGCATCGTGCACACGGCGGCCGCCTACGGCGTCGACGACCTCGAGCTCAGTCTGAAGAAAGGTATCCCGGTTCGCCACGTCGTCGACCTGGCGGGTCGATTCCGACCCGAGGTTGAGCCCTTCGCCGGGCTCTTCGTCAAGAAGGCCGATCCCAAGATCATCGAGGACCTCACCCGTCGCGGCCTGATGTATCGGGCGGAGACGATCCGCCACACCTATCCGTTTTGCTGGCGGTGCGGCACGCCGCTGCTGTACTACGCACTCACCTCATGGTTCATCAAGACGACCGCCGTCAAAGATGAGCTGATTCGAAACAACAACCTCGTCAACTGGGTCCCGCCCTATGTGGGCACGGGACGGATGGCGAACTGGCTCGAGACGCTCGTCGACTGGTCGCTTTCGCGCTGGCGCTACTGGGGCACCCCGCTGCCGATCTGGGTCTGCGAACAATGCGACGAACGGCGCTGCGTGGGGTCGGTGGCCGAGCTCGGCCTGACGCTGCAGGACGATCTGCATCGACCTTATATCGACCGCGTGACGCTGCCCTGCGAGAAATGCGGTGGCGTGATGCGCCGCGTCACCGACCTGATCGATGTCTGGTTCGACTCGGGTTCGATGCCGGTCGCGCAGTATCACTACCCCTTCGAAAACCAGGAGCTCTTCAAGGAGCGCTTCCCCGCCGATTTCATCGCCGAGGGCGTCGACCAGACGCGCGGCTGGTTTTTCAGCCTGCTGGCCATCGGCACCATGTTGTTCAACCAGCCGGCGTTCAAGAACGTGATCGTCAGCGGGACCGTGCTGGACAGGCAGGGCCGGAAGATGAGCAAGTCGCTGAAGAACTCGGTTGACCCGATGGAGGTCATGTCCAAGTTCGGGGCGGACGCGACCCGCTGGTACTTCTACTCGGCAGTTGCGATCGGCAACGACTATCGCTTCGACCTGGCCGCGGTCCAGGACGTGGTCCGTCGTTTCCTGCTCATCCTCTGAAACACCTACGGCTTCTTCACCAACTACGCGAGGCTCGACGGATTTGACCCCACCGCCGCGGCCGTTCCGGTGCCCGAGCGGGCGCTCCTCGATCGCTGGCTGCTGGCGGAGCTGACGGTCACCATCGCCGATGTCGAGAAGGCGATGGAGGCGTA
>WNEZ01001701.1_pt1 | contig 19714 bp, 15 predicted proteins | sample 5400521 | NCBI WGS metagenome assembly WNEZ01 (sample SAMN13153339, study PRJNA577476) | soil metagenome | isolation source: 120 cm saprolite under Douglas fir tree site 2 hole 1 replicate 1 | place: USA:California | collected 2015-04-18 | reverse complement strand
CAAGCCATCACGAAGGCCAGCAGAAGTGAAAACAACGATCCGGCGATCCGCCGCTTAAGCGGAGAGTGAGCCAACGTGGGAGCTGGCGGCACCAGGCACGGAAGTGAATTTCGAAACTGCAAACCTTCTCCTTGATACAGGCTCGCTGATCGGGCCTACGTTGTTAAGAATCCCGAGCTGCTGCGAAGGGTTGTATGGGTCGGCTTGAAGGCCATGTGTTATCAATAGTTTAGGTCCCGTACCCCACCCGCAACAGGCCCTATTTTCTATGCTGGCGGCGGCGTACAAAAGTAACGTTCGTAATGGGACTTAGGTAATGCGCGGGAAACGTCGCTCTACAACAGTGCGATGAACTCCTCTAGAGCAGGTTGCGCAACAAGAGGCCTCTGACGCAGCCTCAAAATTCGCGTCACTCGGAACGTTCCCCCATCCGTTCCTGGCTGTCTTGTCATCCTCTGGGTGTTAGATGTATAACAGCAGTGAAATGCCCATAGCCGAGAGTAAGGCTCCAGCGTCCCCTTGGCTGCTACTGGTGTTCAGTTTGCCAAGAAACGGCGCGAGTTTGCGTGTCTCGGTGTGGAGAAAACTTCAACGCTATGGCTCCCTGCCCCTCGGAAACTCTGGTTATCTCCTTCCTAACAGTGCGGGAAATCGGGAGAAATTCGAATGGCTCGCCGCTACAATTCGTGGATCGCACGGAGAGGCCTCTGTGCTGGAAGTTCAGGCAATTGATAACTACAGCAGGCCGCAGTTAGTGAAGCGGTTTTCTGACGCCAGGAGTGGGGACTATCGAGCGTTGCTCAAGGTCCTCAGGGGTGTGGCAAACAAGTCTCCCACTCACATCACACGTTTACGGCAGCGTTTCCAGGACATTGTGTCCATCGACTTTTTCGGTAGTCCGCTTCGTGAACAAGTGGACAGGAGCCTGGCCAAGATGCAAGAACCACAGCCCAAACTTGCTCCTCCCGAATCAGACAAGGTGTCTCGATCCGCGTACCAAAGCCGAAGGTGGGTGACACGCCCGCGGCCAGGGGTGGACCGGGTGATGTCGGCGTGGTTGATTCGCAGGTTTATCGACCCGAAGGCACGATTTGTTTTCGCAAGCGAAGCCAAAAAGCCCACTGACGCCGTGCCTTTTGACATGTACGAGGGAGGCTTCGGGCATCGCGGCGAGGACTGCACGTTTGAGACGCTGGCAAGAGGTTGGGTGAAATGGGGCAAATCGTCCACGACGTAGACCTGTTCGATGAGAAGTTTGGCCGCAAAGAGGGTTTTGGCATCGATGAAGTAATGAAAGGCTGGGCCCGGCAGAAGCTGAGCGACGAGGAATTGCTTGGACGCGGAATGCAGTTGGCGGAGGGTCTCTATCAGTCCTTGCAAGAGGCCGAGAGGTGAAGCTATGAAGTGGATCACGCGGCAGAATGCAAAGGTTGATCGGGTGGCGTGCCCTTGGCTGATTCGACGGTTCATTGACCCGCAGGCAGAGTTCCTGTTTGTGCCTGAAAACCAGCTTCTCGAAACGGCCTTGCGGGAGGGAGCGACGCCCTTCGACGCAAATCGGTTTCCAGAAATCAAGCTGAACCACCGGGGAGAGCGCTGTACCTTCGAGACTATTCTCGATGACTACCAACTGACAGACCCCGCTCTGCAACGTCTCGGACTCATCGTTAGAGGCGCCGACGTGAAGGGACAAGAGCAAGTCTCAAGTGAGAGTCTTGGACTGCGCGCCATCGCGCACGGATTCGCTATCTCTGGAGTCAGCGATGCGGAACGTCTTGCGCTAGAGTTTCCGATCTATGACGCGCTGTTTGAATACGTTCGTCAGCAGGTCAGTTGAAACAGAGCCGTTTCACCGATCTTTAGGGCCCAAACTGCTAGGAGGGTTGTCGAATGCCTCGTCCCATGAAAAAGGAATCGTTTTTCTTGAGTACCTGTCTCTGTTTTGTGCTTTTCAGCTTATCTGCCTGGGCACAGGATGTACCGGGCGACTACCAGGACCTTTTGAAGTTCCTTGACCGCAAAGGCGACTTTAAGGCGGGAGTCCTTAAAGTCAACGTCCCGCGTAATGATCTGAAGATGACCATTCAGGGCGTGCCAACGCCCACGCCTTTTGGTTTCGGCGGCTGGCTTGCACTAACCAAGACGCCGGATGGTTCTGACATAATGATGGGCGACTTGGTGTTGCTGCAAGACGAGGTGAACCCGGTCATGTCCGCCCTCCTGGACAATGGAATTGAAGTGACCGCGCTGCACAACCATTTCTTCTGGGATGAGCCGCACGTTTACTACATGCATGTGCATGCTCTGGGCAAGGCAGCCGACCTTGCCCGCCATGTAAAACCAGCCTTGGATTTGATCGGGCACGTCGCGCCACCCGCCCCTGTTGCCATGGCGGCCGGCGGAACTCCGCTCGACACTGAGAAACTGGCAAAAATCGTCGGCCAGCCTGGGGAGCAGTCCGGTACCGTTTTCAAGATCACCGTGGGACGAGATGACTTGGCGATGAAAGATCGCGGGGCCGTCATCAATGCTCGTATGGGTCTCAACACGTGGGCGGCATTTGTGGGCACGCAAGAGGACGCCGCCATTGCGGGAGACATCGCCATGCTCGAAGGCGAGGTCACACCGGTTCTGAAAACGCTAAGAAAGAACGGCATCGACGTGGTGGCCATTCATCACCACATGATCGAGGAGCAACCGTTGGTGATTTTCTTGCACTATTGGGGCCGGGGCCCGGCAGAGAGACTAGCGAATGCCTTCAAAGCCGCCCTGGGCGAACTGGGCAAGGGCGCTCCGGCGCACGATCATGTTGGGAGCAAGTGATGCCGCAGGAACCGTTTTCTCGACGGGCTGGGACTTCCACTTTCCTTCTATTCATCTGCATGTGCTCGTCGCACATGCTGGGCCAAACCCTGAGGCAGGTTGCCAAGTTCGACTTGCCTGGCCCGGGCGGAAAGCGATTCGACTATCTCACGATTGACACCGACGACCGCTACCTGTTGTCGGCTCATCTCTCTGCCGGGCAAACTTACGTGGTTGATTTGGCAACGTACAAGGTGATTGCCACGGTTACCAACACGCCCGGCGTTGAGGGTGTCGAGTACGTACCGGAGCTAAAGAAGTTCTACACTTCCAACGCCAACGACAACACCATCGGGGTCGTCGACCTGAGGCAGATGAAAGTCATCAAGAAACTGAAGACAGAAGCGAAGCCCGATGGGAGTGCCTATGCTCCTCCGTTTCACAAACTGTATGTCTCGGATGAAAGAGGAAGAGCGGAGGCCGTGGTGAATGTGCAAAAGGATGAGATCGTCCGCACCCTGCGCTTCGACAGTGAAACTGGAATGCCACAGTACGACCCGGTCGCTCGGAAAGTGTACGTCAATCTTCAGGATCAAGATATTTTCGCGGTGATTGACCCCGCAACGGATGAGGTGGTCGGTCGGTATCCGGTGGGACGATGCAAAGGGAACCACGGAATGGCACTCGACTCGCTGCATCATCGCGCCTTTCTGTCTTGTGAAGGAAACGAGCTGATGACAGTATTCGATCTTGACAAGCACACCCCCATAACGTTTCTGCCTTTGCCTAAGGGGCCCGACGTTATCAAATTTGACCCAGGCCTCGATCGCATTTACGTCGCTTGTTATAGCGGTGCCATTTCTGTGTTTCATGCTGACGACGCGGATCACTATCACAAACTTGAAGACTTTCCGGTCGAGCACGCCGTGCACAGCCTCGCCGTGGACTTGCAAACGCACCGTGTGTATGCACCCGAGCAGGAAGAGGACGGCAAACCGGTGGCAAGGATGGTTGTGTACGAAGCTGTCGGGAACCCGTAAGGCCTCTTTTTCCTGCATCGGCTTTGGCGATTGTGCCCCTTTAGAACGCAAGTGGTGTGCGGAGTGTCCGGATTTTCCCGCCCTGCAGCCCTCCCCCACCCACATTGACTTGCCCCGACGCGCACCCTAACATGGCAGGGCCAGCAGGGTGTCCCTCAGCGCGTGATCGGCCAGACCATCTCGCATTACCGCGTCATTGAAGAACTGGGGAGCGGCGGGATGGGTGTGGTTTACAAGGCTCAGGACACCGAGTTGGGGCGGCTCGTCGCTCTCAAATTCCTGCCCGAACTGGTCGCCCAAAACCCGGTGGTATTGGAACGATTCCGCTGGGAAGCGCGGGCCGCTTCCGGCCTGAACCATCCCAACATCTGCGTGATCTACGAAATCGGCGAAGCGGAGCGACGGCGCTTCATCGCCATGGAGTATCTCGATGGTACGACTCTCAGGCAGCGTATTGCCAAGAGTCCACTGCCCCTGCCGGAGTTGCTTGATTTGAGTATCGAGATCGCCGACGCCCTGGACGCCGCCCACACCCACGGCATCGTTCACCGCGATATTAAGCCGGCCAACATTTTTGTCACCCTGCGGGGCCACGCCAAGATTCTGGACTTCGGTCTGGCGAAGCTCACCTTCGGGGATGAAGCCAGCGTCAGCGGCAACACCTTTGGAGGGATCACGCAGTCCGTCGAGGATCACCCTCGCCCTGGCTCTGCTCTGGGAACTATCCCCTACATGTCGCCGGAGCAGGCCTTAGGCCAGCCCCTGGACTCCCGTTCGGACTTGTTTTCGTTCGGGGTCGTGCTCTATGAGATGGCCACCGGAGTTCTGCCCTTCCAGGGACAAACTACGGCTGCGTTTTTCGACTCCCTCATTCACAGCGTGCCGGAGTGGCCTCTGCGATTTAACCCTGCCACCCCTCCCGAGTTGGAGCGCATCGTGCGCAAGGCTCTGGAGAAGGATCCAGCGCAACGCTATGCCAGCGCGGCAGAAATGCGGGACGATCTGCAGCGGCTCCGCCGCGCCATGGAGTCAGGGCAAGTCCTGACCGTCGCCGCGGGTTCGAAGGCGCCGGACTCGAAAGAGAGAATCCGGTCGATCTTCGCTACCTCGGCTACGACCGTTGTGCCGCCGCCCAAGCCTGGTATCGCGAAATGGTTGACTCTGGGTATCGTCGCTGCCGTGTTGGTGGTACTAATTCTGTTCATGCGGTCGCCGGAATCCCCGCCCGCGGTGATTTCGTCGCTGCAGATTACCAACGACGGTGCATCGAAGCGCTCGCTCGTCACCGACGGGACCCGGCTCTATTTTTCTGAAAACCTTGGCGGCCACTCGGTGCTGCGGCAGGTTTCAACCTCAGGCGGAGAAACCGTGCCCGTACCCACCTCGCTGGCGAGCGCTGACATTTATGACTTCTATCCGGGACGTTCTGAGTTGCTGGTGAAAGGGGTGGCGGGAGGATCGGAAACAGAGTGGTCCCTTTGGGTGTTGACGCTGCCGGCAGGGTCGTCGCGGCCGGTGGGAGAAATCCTCGCACACTCGGCCACCTGGGCGCCGGACGGCCAACACATCGTGTACGCCAGGAACTCCAGTTTGTACGTGTGCAATCCGGACGGAACCGAGTCGCGGGAACTCATCACGGCACAGGGAGTTCCGTTTGCGCCCCGATTTTCTCCCGACGGCCGCCGCTTGCGCTTCACCATCCGAGACACCAACCAACGCACTTCTTCGTTGTGGGAGGTTTCGCCCGACGGGAAGGGCTTGCACCCCGTGTTGCGGGACTGGAACAAGCCCGCGCAGGAATTCGGCGGATCCTGGACGCCCGATGGAGGCTACTTCCTCTTTGAATCCACCCACGACCACACTCAAAACATTTGGGCCCTTCGCGAAGAGGGCTCCTTTTTTCGCACGGCTAAAGCTGAGCCCACCCAGCTCACCGTAGGGCCACTCATGTTCAGCAATCCAACCCCGAGCCCGGATGGCAAGAAGCTGTTCGTCATAGGCCAGCAGCGCCGGTTCGATTTGATCCGCCTGGAGAGCAAGTCGCAGCAGTTTTCCGTCTACCTTCCGGGCGTGTCGGCGGGCGAGGCGGATATCCCGCCCAATGGCGAGTGGATCACCTACGTGTCGCATCCGGACCTCACGCTGTGGCGAAGCAAACCGGACGGGAGCTCCCGACTCCAACTCACCTATGCGCCCATGCAGGCGCACATGCCGCGTTGGTCGCCCGACGGGACCCAGATCGCATTTATGGGCTCGCGTCCGGGAAAACCCTGGAAGATCTTCGTCATTCCGGCCCAGGGTGGCACGCCGCAGGAAGTGACCGCGGGAGACCGCAATCAGGGCGAGCCCACCTGGACAGCCAAGGGCGATGCCATCGTGTTCGCCGGCATGCCCTGGCTGGAGTACGGAGCCACATCAGGCCCGAACATTCACATCGTCGACCTGAAGACTTCTCAAATCTCTGATGTGCCGGCGTCAGAGAATCTTTTTAGCCCGCGCTCCTCGCAGGATGGACGCCGCATTGCAGCTCTTTCTGCGGACTCGACGAAGCTGATGCTCTATGACATGGAAAAGAAAAGTTGGACGCAGCTCGCGTCGTCGCGGTTCGCTTTCGAGAACTGGTCACACGACGGAAAGTATCTGTACATGGAGGATTATTCTGACAAGACCGACGACCTGGTGCGAGTGAATGTGGCCAACGGCAAAGTGGAACGCTTGTTCAGCCTGAAAGAAGTTCCACGCGGCTTCGACCCGTGGGAATTCTGGATCGGACTCGCCCCCGATGACTCGCCGCTCCTGATGCGAGACAAGAGCACGCAGGAGATTTATGGTCTCGATGTGCGTTTTCCGTAGTGCCGTTTCGCTGGTCCCTGGGCGGGTGGCCAAGGACGTAAGACTCGCCTCCCTGAAACTATCCCACCCCTCAGAATACCGACGACAATCAACCTGCGCCCCTGGCTGCCCCGTTCGTCTACCGCGGCTCGGCCGTCGTAGCGTCAATCATCCTGCGAATCTCCGTGACCTTGGTGGCCGGAAAACCGCTGAGTTCGGCGTGCCGCTGGATGAGCGCCTCATCTGTGGCCAGATACATACAGTACATCTTGTTGGCAGTAACAAACGATTCCAGCCACTGAATATCCGGTCCCAGCTGGCGCAGCACCTGGTTGGACTTGGCCGCGGCTTCCCGCAATTGTTCCCCCTCCAGAGTCCCGACTTTCGGGATCTCCCGCTCGATCATGTATTTCCTCATACCATTCTCCTTTAGATTCTCCGCGAACATTGCGGAAGCAGTCGTCAGTCGTGAGAGTCTTATCATCGAGCTCGCGGCCGCGATCTCCGGGGGAGTGGCTGACGACTCAAGACCGACGACTGACGACTTCTTCTTCCGATTCTTTGAGATTAGTGATAAAAGAGCCTTGCCACAAGATGGCAGATTTGCCATTATACATAGGTGATTAGGCCATCGTCGATTCGGCGAGCGCTGTTTCGGCGAGCATTGATTCGGCGAGCACTGTTTCTGCGAGCACTGATTCGGCCAGCGTTGATTCGGCCGGCGTTGATTCGGCCAAGCGAAGGAAACTACCCATGACAGAAGTCACAGTCCTGTTTCTCGACGAAACTTTCTCCTCCACCGCCATCGGTCCGATGGAAGTCTTCCGCCACGCCGGCACCCTTTGGAACTATCTTACGGGGAAGCGGCAGGTTCCTTGCTTTCGCGTGACCACAGCATCGGTGGATGGACGCGCGGTCCGCTGTGACGGGCCAATCCATATCAAGCCTATGGCTGCGCTCAAAGACATTCGCAGGACAGATCTCATCTTCATCCCGACCACCGGACTAAACATCGAAGATGTGGTGGAGCGCAACGCGCCGGTTGTGCCCTGGCTGCGGCGCTGGCACAAGCGCGGAGCGGCCATCGCCAGTGTGTGCTCAGGTGTGGGTCTGGTCGCAGCTACCGGCTTGCTCGACGGCAAACGTGCCACTACACACTGGGGCCTGGCCGAGCGCTTCCGTGAGAAATATCCAAAGGTGAAGTGGATGCCGGAACTGATGGTCACCGAAGACCGCGGCTTCTACTGCGGTGGAGGCGTGCATGCGGCGCTCGACCTCAGCCTGTATCTGGTAGAGCAATTCTGCGGCCACGACGTGGCCATGCAAAGCGCCAAGGCGATGCTTATCGAGACCCCCCGCGCATGGCAGGCCGGGTTCGCCATCATCCCCTTAAAAACCGAACATTCCGATGACAGCATCTCCAGCGCGCAGGAGTGGCTGCACCAGAATTTTCATCAAACCTTCCCGCTCGAGTCCCCGGCCCGGCGCGTGGGCATGAGCCTGCGCAATTTCGTTCGCCGCTTCAAGCAAGCCACCGGAGACAGCCCCTTGATCTACTTGCAGAAGCTGCGCGTCGCCGCCGCCAAGCGCCTGCTGGAGAGCGACCATCGCACCATGCAGGAGATCAGTGACGCGGTCGGCTATCAGGATGCCGCCTATTTCCGCGGCCTCTTCCAAAGACACACAGGCGTTTCCCCCAGCGCATACCGGCGGAGGTTCGGAGTGTAGCGCAAAACGTGTGAAGGACGGAAAGGATGACGTCATTAAAAGGATGACGTCATTTAGGAATCGTTTGTATTGGAGGCGTATGACACCCATCCTAGTGCAATATACGAAACCCGTTAACCGGCTGGTCGTCGAAGTAGCGCTTGCCGTCCTCAGGTGGAAATAAGGTCTTGATCTCACCTTGTGTTCCAATTGGAGCGACCGCCATGAATAAACCCTCTTTCTCGGGCCCTGGTTCCCAATAAACCAGAATTTCGCCATTATCGCGCTCTTTGGTATAGGTCCCGGGCAGCCCATCCGCCGCGCGGCGTCCGATTTCCCGGGCCATCGCAAGATATTGGTCGACGGTCATAACTCCGCGCATTTTGGAATGTGGCATCAAGCAGTGGTGTACAAAATGCCAGACATCATTAGCGTCAAAACGGTCGCTACCGCGAGTAAAGCCGATCAGGTTTCTCAGAATCAGAGCAGTCCGCGACATGGTCGTCATACCTCGCGCGATATGGAGCTTTCCGAAATCAAGAATTTGAGATCCGGGGCGAGTTAATTAGAACGCTTCTGCGGATTCACAGCAGAATTTCCTTTTTGATCTCGAAAACGAGATCATGGTACACCTGTGTCGCCTGTTCGCGGAAGCCTCAATAGCACGCGAAAAGTGTTTTCGAAATGCGGCTTGAATCAGCCGGGGTTGTCGGACTTGCTGCCCCTCTCTTGCCCTTCATACCAATTTACCGGCACCTAGACTGAACTACCGTTGCCCGTGGCGGGCGCTAGCGCTTATAGTGGTATCGCGATTTTGTTTCGGGGACATCTGGTCCTGGGAGATCGAGGACACTTCATGGGTTGGCTGCAGAATAAATTCGAAAAGAATTTTATGATTACCACCGTGGACTACGTGTTCAACTGGGCACGGAAGTCGGCGGTTTGGCCTATGACGTTTGGGCTGGCTTGCTGCGCCATCGAGATGATCGCTTCTTCGACGGCGCGTTTTGATATTGCGCGCTTTGGTTCGGAAGTGTTTCGTCCCAGCCCGCGGCAGAGCGATCTGATGATTGTGGCCGGGACGGTCACGTTGAAGATGGCGCCGGTCGTTAAGCGCATTTACGACCAGATGCCTGATCCCAAGTGGGTGATCTCGATGGGCGCGTGCTCCTCCGTGGGCGGTCCGTTCAATACCTATGCAGTGCTGCAGGGCGTGGACAAGATTGTCCCTACGGATGTGTATGTGATTGGCTGCCCGCCGCGTCCGGAGAACCTGTTTTATGCGCTGCTGAAGTTGCAGGACAAGATCGATCAGATGTCACTGGCCAAGCGTCCCACCGAAGTCCGTCTCGATCCGAACATGGTGGAGAATTTCAAACGCCAGGTGATGATTGCGCAGACGCTGCAACCGAAGTGACCGCGCTTATCGGGCGTGAGCGAAGCGGGAGCCCGATGCGGTCATCCCGAGCGCAGCGAGGGATCACTAGCTGTCAGCTTTCAGCCGTCAGCCTTCAGCAAAGTCACATGCATCACCAAAGACCACGTAGGGGCAGGTGTCTCACCTGCCCGGCCGAGCGAAGCTCGGCAGTCTTTAGATTCAAATCCGAAAGGTCTCATGACGAGCTTCGTAAAACTAACCACTCAATCTGAACTTCCTCCTGCCGGCGAAGCCAAAGAATTTCCTCTGGGCGACAAAGTCATCTGCGTGGCCAACGTGAACGGCACCATCTCCGCCATGGATAACGTCTGCCTGCACAGCGGTGGGCCTTTGGGACAGGGCGTGATCGAAGGCGACAAATTGGTGTGTCCGTGGCACGGCTGGCAATGGGATCCCAAGACCGGCCAAGCTGCACAGAATCCAGGCGCAAAGGTTGCGGTCTATCCGCTGAAGGTGGAAGGCGGAGACGTGATGATTGAGATCTAGGTTCGTAGCGCGCTACAAATTTATCCCAGCAACTTCAGGAATTTCCCCGTCTGGTTGTCGAATCCCGGGAATACCTGATTGAGGTCGTGATTGCCCAGGTGGCGGTCAACCGCTTCGCCCAGAACACGGCGGAAATCGGTGGTGACCGCGAGATCGCGGCCCTCATACAACTGCGACTGATCGAGACCGGGCCAGCGTCCGTACACCTTGCCGCCTTTTATCGGGCCGCCCATTACGAACATCACGTTGGCGTGGCCGTGATCGGTGCCGCGGTTGCCATTTTCGCGGGCTGTGCGGCCGAATTCCGACATGGTCACGACCACAGTGTTTTCCGCGAGATCGCCGAGATCGATCCAGAACGCACCGAGTGATTGGGAGAATTCGCGCAGCACGTTGGCGATCTGGCCTTGCGTGCTGCCTTCGTTGACGTGATGGTCCCAGCCTCCGATATCGGCGAAAGCCACCTGCACTCCCAGGTTGGCCTTGATGAGTTGGGCAAGCTGCTTGAGGCTGTCCCCAAAGCGTCCCTTGGGATAATCCGCGCCCGCCGCGGGTTTGTATTTGGACGGATCCGCCGCCTTCAGCATCTTTACGGCTTCGAAAGTTTCCTGGCCGGTGCCATGCATCACCATGTCTGCCGAGTTCGCATACATCGCTTCAAAGGTATTGGAGACGGGTGCCGCGTTCGGATTTCGGCCGCCCACGCCGAAATCGTTGATGTTGTTAACCGCAACCGCCGGCTCCTGTCCGGAAAGAATTCGAGGCAGAGATGGCCCCAGGCCGATGGCTCGGAAGGCCGATTTGTCGGCGGGTTGGGACAAAGAATGTAACGCCCGATTCAGCCAACCGTCTTCGGTGGCTTTGATCCCGGGCGTGCCCGACTCCATGAAGTCCTGCGCATCGAAGTGGGATCGGCTCGGGTCAGGCGAACCGGCGGCATGCACGATGGCCAGATGGCGCTGGCTCCAGATCGGCTGCAGGGCTGACAGGGCCGGGTGGAGTCCGAAAAAGCCGTCCAGGTCAATCACCGCGTTGCGCGGGATGTTGATGGACGGGCGCATCGAGTAATAAGCCTGCTCGCCATGTGGAACCACGATATTGAGGCCGTCAGCCGCGCCCCGTTGGAAGATGACCACGAGGCGTTTGTTGCTCGCGCCTGCTCCGACGGCGGAGAATGCCGCACGCGCCAGGAAACTTGGGATCGCGGCCGTACCGACAACCGCGAGAGCACCGTTGCGTAGGAATACACGGCGAGTGATCGACATAAAAAGCTCCTAGCCAGGGACAGAACGTGCTGCGGACGAAACAGCGTACGCCGGCGGCTAAAGCCCAACCTTCTTCGGCAGGTTACGGCACGACTAAAGTCGTGCCCTTCCCAAAAGACCAATCCCCGTCGTATCTCTTTGGGGCAGCTTTACACTCTCCGGCAAAAGGCCAACGACCAAGGGCCAACGACCAACGACCGCCTTTCCCTATCTCCGCTGAAATTCTGGAGACCCCAGCAGCAGCCCCGCGATCGCACTCGTGCCTGGCGGGCTGGTTTTCGCCACGCCTGGCTTGGGATCATTCATCGGCGGCTGCATTTGCGCGGCAATCGTATCGTGCGTCTGCCGCGACACATCGCCCGCGAGCAAACTGGTCTCCAGCGCCGCCAGGGTCGCTTGCGGATCACCGGACGTACTGCCGGCGCCAGGGATTTGATCCGAGTCCACCTGCACGCCTTTGAGTTTTCCCGCAGTCAGGGCCAGAGCGAAATTCATTCGTCCCAGCAGCGCCGACGAATTTACCCAGGCATCGGCTTTCATCGAATACCCGGTGGGTGGCTGCATTCCGTAGAGTTGCATGCCCATGGTTTGAAGCTGCCTCGCCAGGGGCAGGGCATCGCTGACTTCGGCGCCGCTGGCGCGAACCGCTGAAACGACGAACTCCAGCGGAGTTTTCACTTTGGCGCGATACGACTCGGGTGCCCAGAACTCCGGGGAATGGAGCATGGTCTTGAGCACTTCGCGAATATCGCCATCTTTCTTCAGGAAGGTTTGCGCCATCCTGTCCACCAAAGCCGGTGAAGGATTGTCGGAGACGAAGCGCATGGCCAGTTTAGTGGAAATGAATTTCGCGGTCGAGGGATGACGCGCCAGAATGTGCAGCACCTCGCGGCCCTCTTTTTCGCCGTTCGATTTGATGCGATGTCCCAGCACATTTTTATCTCCGGGCTCGTGCATGCGCTCTTCGAAACTAAAGCCGCCGCCCTGCTTGGGCTGCTTCAGCGTCCAACCAGTCAGGACGCGGGCTACCTCGGTGACATCTCTCTGGGTATAGCCGCCGTTCACGCCGAGAGTATGAAGTTCCATGAGTTCGCGGCCATAGTTTTCATTCAGGCCGCTGCGCTTGCCCTTGGCTTGTTTCACCTGCGCCGGACGCCGCTGTCGGGGCGGCCTGCGCCAGTTGTAATTGTTATTTCGCTTCGGGATGCCGTTGGCGAAATCGGAATTGGGCCCCACGCTCAGCCAGTTGTCGAGATAAAAGAGCATGGCGGGGCTGTGAGCTGTCGCCACCAGAAGGTCTTCAAACTTGCCCAGGGCATGGGGGCGGATGACGTCACGCTCGTAGCTGGTAAGCATGTAGCGATCGGCACCCTTCCCGATAAACACATTAAAGTGATTGAACCAGAAATCGGTCATCACTTCTTCCAGCTGGCGGTCGCTGTAGACGGCACGCAGCAGTTTGCTCTGGACCAGCTCTTCGGTGACGACTTGCTGCGGATTATTGAGCGCCATGATCGTTTCGCGCTGCTGCGGCTTCATCCCCTCCATGAACTCGTCTCGCTTGTCGCCCTTGAGCGAAGTTCCGATGGCGCGCTGATCTTCGGGTGACATTTTGAGGATTGCCTTCATGCGCTGGTCGGGCGGCAGGTCCAGAAGATCTTCGGTTTTGAGATCGGCATACAAACGGTCTTCGCGGCGACGGGCTTGTTCCTCATCGCTCATCGGGGCGGCCTTGCCAGACGTGCTGGCTGCTCCGGCATCGACGTTCGCGGCTTCCTGCTTACGTTCCTGTTTCTCCTGATAGCGCTCGAGCTGTGCCTCGTACACGGCACGCTTGGCGGAATCGGACGGAAGAGACTGCTTGCCTTCGGCGATGGCCTTGATCAATTGCGGCGGTGGAAAGTTCTCGACCATCTCGCGCGTGTCCATGTGAAGGGTGCGAAAGGGAGCTAGGCGGGCATCGAGCGCGTGATCGTCGATCTTCTCCGGGTGCAACTGCTCATCGATCCACTTGTCCACGCCCATGGCGGTTACCCGCTCGACGTCCCCGGGCCGCGGCCCGAAGGAAAGGCGGTTCAGCGCATGCAATGCGCGTTTCTGCTCATCCATCTGCACAGCGGCAGAATCTTTCTTGTTTTTCTTGGCGATGGCGAACGGGACCGAACAAGCCGCGGTAAGCGCCAGGACGGTGATGAGCGGAGCGACTGGTCGTCGAATCAGCTTCATGGCAATCAGGCAAAAGGCGCCTTATGAAGTATGAACCCAAATCGGGGAAAAAGTTGCTGAGAGGGCGATTGCTGAGGCTCTATTTCTGGTAATCGATGGAGCGACGGGCGTCCTCGCCCGTTCCGCGCTGCCGCAGGGACGGGCGAGGACGCTCGTCGTTCCATCGAAGTCATTGCTGGATAAAGGCTTCAGGTCGGCCACGACGCTTAGGTCAGGTACAGGCGGCCGTGAGTAACTTTGTGTTGCAGCGTGGCGGCGAGTTGATCGATGTCCCCGGCGGCGATGTTGACCGCCATCCGGTCTTCGAGAAAACGTATGCGGTTGCTGCCCACGGCGTCGCGGCGGACTTGCAACAGCAGTCCGTGAACCGCGTTGGGATCGAATTTTTGCGGTGACAGGCGCACGATCTCACTGAGCGTGCTGCCCACCGAAAGCGGTTCGCGATAAGGACGCTCGCTGGTCATCGCATCAAAGGTGTCAGCCAATCCAATGATACGGACCGGCATGGCCACGTCTTCCATGACCAGTCCGTCAGGATAGCCCGAACCGTCACTGCGCTCGTGGTGCGATCGCACGATTTCGGGAATGCGCGGCCAGGGAAACTGGACGCCGCTAACGATCTGATGTCCGACTACGGTGTGGTCCGCCATTTCGCGGAACTCTTCGGCGTCCAAAGACGAAGGCTTTCCGAAGAGGCGTTTGTCCACCGCGACCTTGCCGATGTCATGGAGATAGCCGGCGGAGCGCAGCGCGGCGACATCGTTGGGCTCCATGCCCATGACCTCTCCGATGGCGGACGCATAACGTCCCACGCGCAGCGAGTGGCCGTGAATGTTGACATGCTTTACATCGATGGCGGTGGCGAACGCTTCCAGCGCGGTGTCGTAGAAACCGTGTAGAGACGCCAGTACACGCAGATTCTCCGAAACCCGCTGCGCCAGGGTCTGCGACAATACATGATTTTGAATGGCCACCGCGACGTAGTTGCAGAGCAGTTCGAGCGCGCCCAGTTCTTCGTCGTCGAACAGGGCATCGCCCTCGCGGCGGCCCAGCGCGACCATCCCCACAAGTTTTCCGCCGACCCTGAGGGAAACGATGCACTTGAACAACTCAGGCGCGACATTTCCATTCGCGCTCAGAAAAATTTCGTAGGAGCCGGGATTCAACACCACCGGTCCGCGGGACGTAAGCAGCGCATGAACATGCTTCGGCAGCAGCGGCATGATGGCGGGTTCGGGCATTAGTGCGAAGCCTTCGGAGGCAACCGAAGTGAGCATGGACGGCTTGTCGCTGAAGGTAAAGAGAACGGCTTCGCGGGCGCCGCCGGCCTGCAGCAACGCTGAGACCATGGCCCGCGCCGTCTGCGAAAACTCGCGCTCCGCCGTTATCTCGGGGCCGAGATCGGAGAGGGCTTCCACGGTTCGCAGCAGCCGCCGCAAATTATTTTTTTGCACAGCCACGCACAGATGCGGGCAAAAACCAGAGCAGAAAAAGAGTAACATGCGCCGAAACAGCGGGATATGGAGGTTGTTGGTTAGTTTGGTGCTAGCAGAGGCATTTGGCAATTGGCACTTGGCTGTCAGCTCTCAGCCGTCAGCACCGCCCCCGGGTCCTGTCACCAATTGTCATCCCGACCGGAGCGAGCGACAGCGAGCGGAGTGGAGGGACCTGGGTTCCGGACACCTTGCCGCACGCCACAGCGTGCTAGAAGTGCGCGCACAGCTCCGAGAACTTCTCCACCACCAGCAATCGCCGCGGCGGCTCTGCAGCTTCAACTTCTTCATGCTCCAGCACCCAGGTTGCGCCATGCGGAACGAACACAGCATTGAGCCCCGCGGCCAGCGCGGGATTGATGTCGGACTTGGGGCTGTTGCCGATCATCCACGTCGCATCAGGGAGCAGGCCATACTTTGAAATCACGGTGCGGTACGTGGGAGGATCTTTTTCGGAGACAATCTCCACCGCGGAAAAATATTCTTTCAGACCCGAGCGTTCTACCTTGCCGGTCTGCTCCGCCAGCGCGCCTTTGGTCATCAGAATCAGGTGATGACGCTCCGACAGATATTGCAGCGTCTCCGGGACGCCGGCCAGAATCTCAACTGGGTGTCCGGCGATAGTGTGCGCGAATCCGTTGATCGTTTCATGCAGCGCCGGCGTGAGTGGTTCGACCGCCAGTCGCTCAAAAGTCTCGACCAGAGAGTGCGCGAAGCTGTGCAGCCCGTAGCCGTGGGTGACGATGGATTCACGCTCCACCTGGTTCAGCACTTCGCGCACTTGTTCCGGAGAATACTCGTGATGATTCAGGAACGAAATAAAGTTTGCGATGGCGCGTTCAAAATAAATGTTGTTTTCCCACAGCGTATCGTCGGCATCGACCAGCAGGGTCTGCGCGCCGTTCGAATTTGCTTCCGCAGTCATCCCACAACATGATAGCGGGGATGGCGGCGCTTGGCGATATGCTTGGAGACAGAAGCTGCTCTGCTAAAATCAAAATAATGACGATACCGGGCTCTCCAATCTCCCTGCTGCTTATTTTCCTAGTGGTTGCTCCCGCCTCAGCCCAAAAGCGCACGAAGTCCATGACCGGATCGGCGGCCAGGGGAGCGGCTTCCAGCAGCATGCGGGTGGCGCCTGACCTGGCGGAGCGGTTGGAGAAGTTTCGCAGAGTGCAAATGCCGTTTCTCTCCGCCGGACTCACCGTGCGGGAAAAGAAAATGGTGGAGAAGCTGGTCGACGCGTCCCGCTATCTGGAGGACATTTTCTGGCGGCAGATCGATCCCGAGGCCCTGACCCTGTACCAGGCTTTGGCGGCCAGCAAGAACCCGAAAGATCAGCAGTTGCGTCACTATCTCTGGATCAACGCCTCGCGTTTCGATCTGCTTGACCAGAACCGGCCCTTTGTCGGCACCGCCCCCATCCCGCCCGGGCGGGGCTTTTACCCGGAAGGCCTGACTAGCGCACAAATCGGCCAGTATGTGAAAGACCATCCCGAGAAGCGAGACGAGATTTACAGTCCCACCACCGTAGTGCGCTGGCATGGAGATCAACTCGAGGGCCTGCCCTACCACATCGCCTACCGTGCTTTTCTGGAGCCCGCATCCAGGGATTTGCGGGAAGCGGCCAAACTGAGTTCCGATCCCGCGTTCGCCAATTTCCTGCGCCTGCGGGCCGATGCCCTCCTGAACGACGACTATTTCAAAAGCGACTTGGCCTGGCTGGATCTGAAAGACCCGAAGTTCGATGTGATCTTCGCTCCCTACGAGACCTATGACGACGGCCTGCTGGGAGTGAAGGCAACCTACGGCGCTGCCGTGCTGGTTCGCAATGAAGAGGAAAGCCGGAAGCTGGCCGTGTTTCAGAAGTACGTTGCGGACATCCAGGATGCGCTGCCGCTTGCGCCCGAAGACCGGCCTTCCAAGCGCGGCCTAGAAACGCCCATGGAGGTCATGGACGCGCCTTATCGCGCCGCCGATTTGCGCCACGGCTACCAGGCGGTGGCAGACAATCTGCCCAACGATCCCCGAGTGCACGAGCAGAAGGGCAGTAAGAAAATATTTTTCAAGAATTTCATGGACGCGCGGGTGACCTACGTGATTCTGCCGCTGGCCCAGTACGTGATGCTGCCGGAACAGTCGTCCAAGGCTTCAGGCGAAGGATACCTGCTCAGCACGATCATGCACGAGATGGCGCACGGCCTGGGCCCGGCCTATGCTCGTACGGCATCGGGCAAAGTAATGATTCGTGAGGCTATCGGCCCGGTCTATAGCGGGTTGGAGGAAGCCAAGGCCGATGTAGTGGGCATGTTCGGTCTGCAGTGGCTGGTGGATCACAGTGTGTTGCCCAAAGAAAAACTGGAAGAATACTACGCCTCTTACATCGCCGGAATTTTTCGCACCGTGCGCTTTGGTACCGGGGAAGCGCACGGCCGGGCTCAGATGATGGAGTTCAACTATTTGTCCGAGCGCGGAGCGATCAAGCGGCAGGCATCGGGGCGCTACGCGATTGACTACGGCGCCATGCCCAATGCCCTGGCCGATTTGGCCAAGGAGCTTCTGGACATCGAAGCCACAGGCGACCGCGAGCGCGCGGAGAGCTGGTTCAGGAAATATGACGTGATGCCAACTGAGCTGCAGTTGTCGTTGCAAGCCGCGTCAAAAGTGCCCGTGGATGTGGATCCTGTGTTTTCGTTCGCAGACAAGTTGAAGTGAGGAAGCTCTTGGCTTTTAGCTGTTGGGTTTTTAGCTTGAAGCCGGGCCGGCGATTTCGTTTTGTTCCAACGCGCAGCACAGAACCAACCGGCCATAGCCTCAATTACTGGCCTGCTGAGGCGGATTTGTGCTCCAGCAACTTGTCCATCTCGTCCATCACATGGTTCATTTTCTTGATGGTCAGTTCGAGCGGTTCATCGGTTGTCATGTCCACCCCGGCTTCCTTCAGCAGGTCGATGGGATACTTCGATTTCCCGGAAGAAATGAACTTCAAATAGCGTTGCGTAGCTCCCGGCTCTCCTTCCAATACCTTTTCTGACAAGGCCGACGACGCGGTGAACGACGTTGCGTATTGAAATACGTAGTAGTCGCTGTAGAAGTGCGGAATGTACGACCACTCGTTGGCCACGTAGTCGTCGACGATGCATACGCCCTGATCGTGCCCGTAATACTTCTTTACGATTTCTCCATAGAGCTTGGTCAGAGCTTCGCCAGTGAGAGGCTCGCCCTTCTCCACCATTTCATGCGCCCGCAACTCGAACTCTGCAAACTGGGTCTGCCGGAACACCGTGCCCTTGATATTTTCCAGGTAGCTCCCCAGCAATGACATCCGGGTAGCGTTGTCCTTAATGGTCTTGAGCATGGAATCTATAAGCAGCGCCTCGTTGAAGGTGGAAGCCACTTCCGCCACGAAGATCGGGTACGAGGCCGTCGGATAGGGCTGAGTTTTATTGGAGAAGTAGCTGTGCATGGTGTGACCCAATTCGTGGGCCAGCGTGCTCATGTCATCGTACTTGCCGTTGTAATTCAACAGCATGTAAGGGTGCACGTCGTATGCATCCCCGGCAGAGTAGGCGCCTGACGTCTTGCCTGTACTCGGGTAAAGGTCGATCCAGCGTTCGCTGAAGGCACGCTTCGCTCCCGCAGCGTACTCGGGGCCGAGTGGCGCCAGCGCGGTCAGAATGTTGCGCTGTGCTTCCTCAACGCTATACTTCAAGTCCACAGACTGCACCAACGGCGCATAAAGATCGTAATAGTGCAGTTCCTGCAGACCCATCATCCGTTTGCGCAGCTTCAGGTAGCGATGAAAGGTGGGCAAGTTCTTGTTTACGCCGTCGATGAGCCGCATGTACACCGAGGTGGGAATATTCGCGCTGTCGAGCGAGGCTTCCAGCACGCTCCCATATTTGTGGGACCTGGCATAGAAAGTCGCGCCCTGCACCTTCGCGTTCAGCAGTGATCCGTAGGTTCCACTGTAGGCGCCAAGAGCACCAAAAAATGCAGCCATAACTTTCTGGCGATCCTCGCGAGACGAGCCCGCGCGGTACAAGGAGAAAGCTGCCTTGTCGAGCTTGACCGACTTCCCATCGCTCAAGACGACGGTAGGGTAGGGAAAGTCCGCGTCGGCGAAAATACCGAAGATACTCGCAGGCGCGCCCGCCATCACCCCGGCGCCGGCGAGAATCTTTTCCTCGGCATCGTTAAGAGTGTGAGCGCGGCGACGCTGGATGTCGTCGAGATACTGCCGATAGACCTTCAGCCGCGGCTCTTCGGCGACGAACCGGTCGACCGTGGCCTTATCGATCTTTAATATTTCCGGCTCGATGAATGCGGTCTCAGCCCCGAATCTCGCTCCCAGCTGCAGCATTTCCTGCTTCATCGCCTGATACGCGCTGACGCGAGTGTCCTGATCCGAAATCAGGCCCGCAT
>WNEZ01001741.1_pt1 | contig 19724 bp, 21 predicted proteins | sample 5400521 | NCBI WGS metagenome assembly WNEZ01 (sample SAMN13153339, study PRJNA577476) | soil metagenome | isolation source: 120 cm saprolite under Douglas fir tree site 2 hole 1 replicate 1 | place: USA:California | collected 2015-04-18 | reverse complement strand
GTTCTCGTAGTGGACGACAACCACACGAATCGGAGAATCCTGGAAGGAATGCTGGGACGCTGGGAAATGAAGTCGACTTCGGCGGAAAACGGAGAAGAGGCCGTGAGGAAATTATTCGAAGCGCAAGAAGCGGGAGAACCCTTCGCGCTGATCTTGATGGACGTGCACATGCCCAAAATGGACGGGTTCGAATTGATCGCAAGAATCCGGCAAGGAACAAACTCGTCGACGGCAACGATCATGATGCTTACTTCCGCGGGCCATCGCGGGGACGCCGCACGCTGCCAGGAGCTGGGAGTTGCTGCGTACCTCCTAAAGCCGATTCGGCAATCAGAATTGCACGAAGCGGTTGCCCGGGTGCTTGGCGCGCGGGAACAGAAAGGCGCGATTCCATTGATCACGCGGTACTCGCTGCACGATGCCCGCGAGCCCTCGGCGGCGTTGCGCGTGCTGCTGGCGGAAGACAATCCGGTGAATCAGCGGCTGGCAAGCCGGCTGCTCGAGAAGAGGGGCCACTCTGTGGTGGTAGCGGCAAATGGCCTCGAGGCCCTCGAGGCGATTGAAAAAGAGAGTTTTGATTTGGTCTTCATGGATGTGCAAATGCCGGTGATGGACGGGTTCGAAGCAACCGCGGCGATTCGCAAGAAGGAGGGCGCCAGCGGAATTCATCTGCTCATCGTGGCGCTAACGGCGCACGCCATGAAGGGTGATCGCGAGAAATGCCTTGCCATAGGAATGGATGGATATCTCGCGAAACCGATCCGGCCGCAGGAACTGGATGAGACTCTGCGGAGCTATCTTGCGCGGCGAGCGCAAACTTCGAAAACACAAGAGGGCGCTCTGAGCAAGAAATAGAAGGCTGTGGCGGGGCCCGGACGAGGGAATGGCGAGATATTCAAGCTTGGTGGCAGATTATTTTGACTCGAAAGACGATTTCTTGCGGTGTGGAGGGGGGAGCAGGAGACGTTTGGGGCCGCTGACGAAGGGATTGCCACGCTCGTAGAAGCGAAGGAGCCGGTCGGCGGCGTGAGTGATGCCGATGCGGACGGTTTTTCCTATAGGTCCGACGGGATGCCTGGTTTTGCCCAGCCAGAGCGCGCTGTGTGCGCAGAGGTCGAGGCCGTCGTAGCGGCGGTCGATTTGAAAAGCGGCGGCGAGGCGTCCTGGCCCACTGGTGAGATCAAGGAGCCGAATGGTCTTGCGCTGACTCTGCATGAGCTCGATGCCTTCGAGTGGTTCGAGGGCACGGATGAGAATTGCCGCGGCGGTTCCAGCGGTCTCGCTCACGATGTTGAACATGAAGTGTGCTCCGTAATTGAAAAAAATGTAGGCGTGGCCGGGGGCAAAATACATGGAACGGAGGCGGTGCGAGCCGAGGACATGGCGCACCGAGTCAGCGAGAGAGCAGCTTCTGCAGGTCTTCGGAAGAAACTAGATCCTGATACTCGGGGTGCCTCCGAATGAAACGGGAGACGTAGGGACAGAGCGGAACCACGCGGAGATGATTGTTGCGGGCGAAATCGAGCGCAAAGAGTGCAAGTCTTGCTGCGAGGCCTTGGCCTTCGAGGGGCTGCGGCACCTCAGCATGGTCAAAGACAATGCGGCCGGGGAAGCGGCGGTAAGTGAGCATGGCGCGAAGGCCGTTGGCGTGCAGTTCGAAACGGTGGGCCTCTTCGTTGTGGATGACAGGTAGGTTCTTAAGGTCCAGGTCCATGGATTACCCTGCGGATTTAGCGGACTTTTCGTTTCGGAAGTAACTGAGCGCCCCAGAAGGGCACTGGTCGACCTGACTAACGATGCGCTCGGTTCCTGCGCCGTCCATGTTGATCCAGGGGTGCGAGTTGAGGTTGAAAACTTCACCGAGTCCTTGCATGCACTTGGCGGAATGAATGCAGATGCCAGGTTTCCAGGCGACAGTGATTTCGCCGTTCGTGTAGGGCCTTTCGGATTCGCTCATGATGGCCTCCGGTGACGGAGAAAGTCTATCAGGGAATATGGAAAACTACGGAGTGGCCGAGTCCGGAGGTTCGTTGTTGAAGAGGCGGGCGAGTTCGGCGTGGTCAATGACGACCGCAGGGTCGCGCTGGATGGCGTCGAAGTATTTTTTCTGGAAGGCGTCGCCGGACTCTGTGGGAACGAACATTTTCCGGGCGAGAGAGATGGCGCTGCTGGTGTATTCCGGAGTGACCGGTTCCTTGGCAGTCAGCGTTTCATCGATGCGGACGACGAATTCGGAAATGTTGTGCAACCAGGCGAACTGTGCGTGATCAATGACCAGGCGGAAGAGCTCGCCCGTGTTGACGTAGCCGTGTTCGCGTTCGTACTCGCGGCGCTCCATATTGAGTAGAGTTTTGTGGAGTTGGAGAAGCGCGAGGCGCAGGGAAAGCAGCTTCTCACGGGCTGGGGAATCGTTGTTTGCGGGATATAAATTTGAGTTTGGAGAATTCATTTTTGATTGACACCTCTATTCTCCAATAGTCGGCGTGCAATTTCAAAATGTATGCGGCTAAAAACCCTTAACACCGAATTCACGGAGAAGGCGAAGCAGAGCTGAAAATCAATTGTGGTAGCGCTGCTCGCCGACGGGAAGCGGGATGCGGAGGCGGTTGCCAGGAGGCGGGAGCGGGCAGGTGGAGTAGGGAGTGTAGGCGCAAGGCGGATTCTCGAGGCGATTGAAATCGAGCACGAGCTCGCCGGGCTTATCGAGGCCGTTGGTGGGAAAGCCGGTGTAGAGAAAGCGGCAGGCGCCGTAAGTAGTAGAGGTACTGGTCGTGTCGCGCAGGATGAAGAAGAGCTTTGCGACGGCGGGGTCTTCCAGAACAGGCTCAAGCCGAAATGTTTTTCCAGAAAGATTGAATTCCGCCGCGCCGGGAACGGGCTGCTTGTAGTTGGTGCCGACGAGCGTGGCGAGCGTGATGGTCTTGGGTGGAGAATACGGAATCCATTTGGCAGTGACGCGATAGGCGGGGTCCGGCGCGTACCACTTGAGTTCGTGGAAGCCCGTGATTGCGGGCGAGTGAGAGTCCTTGATGCGAAGACCGAAGCGTGCTTCGCGGCGGATTACATACATGTTGAGAGTGCCGACAGTGAGATGAGGCGAAACTTTATCGTTGTTCGCTTCGGCTCGCAGAGATTGCGGTTTTGCAGGAACGCCCGCCACGAAGAGGTCAGGAGGAAATCCTCCTTCGGGAGGATCCAGCGTGACGGTTTCGTCTTCGAGGTGGAGGACGGCGAGATGCGTGGGTCCGGCAGCGAGATGGATTTTGCTACCCTTAGCCGAGCCGACGGAATTGTCGCCAGGTTGGAGCCATTCGAGGCCAACGAGAGAAAGCCAGCCGTCGGGCTTGAGCAAGTCCGCTTTGTGCTGTTCGCGCCAGGCAGCGGTATCTTTTTGCCAGGGAGTCTCTTGCAAGGCGGCAGGCGCGGGTAACAGCGCGAACTGAAAAGCGACGAGAGTCAGGCGGGCCCAACGGTTTCCGAAACGCATGAGCAAGTATAACGTGGTAGTGAAAGGGCTGGAAATGAACGTGCCCGCCTCTTACTCCGCGAACATTTCGGCCAGAGAACGCGGAACTGCAGGCACCTCGCTAAACTCCAGAAATATCAGTCCCTTGGCACTTCTCCACCGGACTATAGGATAAATGTTCCGCGAAGCGAGGAGCTGCTGAATCGATTTTCTAATGCATTTGTGCTGTTTTTTTGTTGGCCGAAATGTAACCCGTAGACCTTTTTTCTTATCAAATGTAGGTAGTCAAATCACGCTCTCCTCTGCGCAAATGAAGGATTTGATTCGCTTCCGCAAGGCGAGGACAAAAGGAAAACAGATTCTTATGAGAAAAACGAAATTCACCGCAGGTCTGCTGACACTCTCTTTGATGCTCGCAGCCAGCGCCATCGCCGGCAATACAAACAGGGCTACGTTGAAATTCGACGAGACCGTTACGGTCGGTGGCAAGCAGCTCCCGCCGGGTAGATATGAGGTGGCATGGGCAGGCAGTGGATCGGACGTTGAACTCAGCATCTCCAACGGCAAAGGCACGGTAGCCAAGGTGCCCGCGCAGCTTGTTCAGCTAGAGAAAGCCGGCATCGGTACCGGGTATTCCACCAACGCCGACCAGGCTGGCAACAAGGAGCTGACGGGAATTTTCTTTGGTGGAAAGAAGTATGAACTCTCCATCGGCGAGGCGTCCGCGGCAACCGCCACACCATCAGACAAGTCGCGAGGAAGCAACTAACCACCCGTATTTCCCGCGGTTGTGGTAGTCACAATGAGAAGGGGCCGCGGAGCGGTCCCTTTTTTTTCGTTTAGGTGCCGCGGCCGCAGGGACGCCAGAGGAAAGCCAACTGGCCGTTGGGAGGGAATACTTGACTCTGAACAACGTGATGGGATCTCACAGAACTGACTCCGATGAGTGTATGATTTAGAGCGTTTGGGCCGCCGGAGGGTTGACCTCATCTTGCAATTGACAGAATTTGCCTCCCCACCCGATTGCAATTCCCAACAAGAATTCTGGATTATTGAAGCGGAGGCAGCTCCATGATTGTCGGTGTTCCGCGCGAAAGTTTCCCTGGGGAGCGGCGCGTCGCGCTAGTGCCCGCAGCCATTCCAAATCTCGCCAAGGCGGGCCTGGAAGTGCTGGTGGAGGCCAGCGCCGGCGCCGCCGCAGGTTACCCGGATGCGGACTACGCCGCAAAGGGCGCAAAGATTATCGCTGACCGCGCCGAAGTGTTTCGCGCGGCGGATATCGTGGCGCAAATTCTTTGCTACGGATCCAATGACAAGACCGGCAAAGCCGACGTTCCGCTTTTCCGCAATGGCCAGATACTTATCGGGTTTTTGAGGCCGCTCGGTTCCATCGAAACCATTCAGGAAATCGCGGCAAAAGGAGTCACTTCGTTTTCGGTGGAGCTGATGCCGCGAACCACACGCGCGCAGAGCATGGACGTACTCTCCTCGATGGCCACGATTTGCGGCTACAAAGCAGTCGTCCTTGCGGCGGATACTTCCCCGCGCATTTTTCCAATGCTCACTACAGCCGCGGGAACAATTACCCCGGGCCGCGTGTTTGTGATTGGCGCGGGCGTCGCTGGTTTGCAGGCGATTGCCACCGCCCGGAGACTTGGCGCCGTGGCTTCGGCTTACGACTTGCGTCCCGCCGCGAAAGAACAAGTGCATAGCCTCGGCGGACGGTTCGTCGAACTCCCAATCGAGGCAAAAGACGCCGAGGACGCGCGCGGCTACGCGCGGGCACAGGATGAAACTTTCTACGGGCGTCAGCGTGAACTTTTAGGCAAAGTCGTCGCGGAAAGCGATGTGGTGATCAGCGCGGCAGTCATTCCCGGCAAGAAGCCTCCTATTCTAGTGACCAAGGAAATGGTCGCGAGCATGGCGCCCGGCTCGGTCATCGTCGATCTGGCCGGCGAGCGCGGCGGCAACTGCGAGCTGACTCGCCCGGGAGAAATCGTCGTCGATCACGCCGTGACGATTATCGGCTGGTTCAATCTTGCGAGCACCGTCCCATATCACGCCAGCCAGATGTACGCTCGAAACATCAGCGCTTTCCTGCTGTACCTTGTGAAAGACGGCAAACTGCAACTGAACATGGACGATGAAATCGTCCGCGAGACGATGCTGACGCGGGACGGGGAAGTTGTCAACGCGCGCGTGCGAGAGTTTTTTTCGCTCCCGCCCCTGCCGGCTGAATCGAAGGAGGTAGCGGAGTCATGAAGCTGGACCTCCTTACCAGCCTCTACGTTTTCATGCTGGCCGCATTTATAGGCTTTGAAGTCATACGCCGCGTGTCCCCGCTTCTCCACACGCCCCTGATGTCCTTGACGAACGCGCTCGATGCCATCGCCGTGGTGGGAGCCATCATCCTTGCCGGCGAGTATCACGCGCACGGCGCGATGCTCGCGAAGATTCTGGGAACCATTGCGATCGTCTCCGCGACCAGCAACATCGTCGGCGGATTCCTGATCACCGACCGCATGCTCAAAATGTTCAAAGCCAGCGGGCCAAAGAAACCATGAGCAACCTGCCCGGCCTGGAAACCACTATTGAAATCACCTACCTGATCGCTACCGCACTTTTCATTCTTGCGCTCAAGTGGCTGAGCTCTCCGACGACCGCGCGCCGCGGTGTCTTTGCCGGCGAGTTGGGCATGCTGCTGGCGATTGCCGGCACATTACTCCGCCACGGCATCGTGGAATACAAATGGATCGTGATCGCCCTGGTGTTGGGGACGATCATCGGTGTCCCGCTTGGCAATGTGGCGATGACCGCGGTCCCGCAGCGGACCGCCCTCAGTCACGCATTTGGAGCGTTGTGCGTAACCCTGGTCGGCACCGCGGAATTTTATTTGCGCACACCGGATGTCCCGCACTTCATGATGGGCGTCCTCTCGCTCGAAGTCATCCTCGGATCGCTTACATTCACCGGCAGCTTGATGGCCGCGGGCAAATTGCAGGAAGTCCTGCCACAGCGGCCCATCACCTATAAAGGACAGAACATCGTGAACCTCGGGCTTCTGGGCGTGGCGATCGTCGTCGCAGGCATGCTGGTCGCCCATCCGGAAAAAACGCATCTATTCCTGCTGATTGTAGGCATTCCACTTCTCTTCGGCGTGATGATGATCATTCCCATCGGCGGCGCGGACATGCCGACGGTCATCTCCCTCCTGAATTCCTACGCCGGACTCTCCGCCGCGGCCATGGGCTTCGTACTGGACAGCAAACTCCTGATTATTGCGGGCGCGTTGGATGGTGCCTCCGGTCTCATCCTTTCCGTCAACATGTCGAAAGCTATGAACCGTTCGTTCACCAACGTGCTCTTCGGAGCGTTTGGCCAAGAGCAGACTGCGGTCGCAGGCAAGCAGGAGGCGCGGCCGGTTCGCAGCGCGACGCCGGAGGAAGCCGCAGCCATCCTCGCCGCAGCCAATAAGGTCGTCATCGTGCCCGGATACGGAATGGCCGTAGCCCAGGCGCAACACAAAGTGCGCGAACTGTACGACGCCCTCACCAAGCGTGGCGTCGACGTAAAGTTTGGAATCCATCCGGTCGCCGGCCGCATGCCCGGACACATGAACGTCCTGCTCGCGGAAGCGGACATTCCTTACGACAAGCTGCTGGACATGGACGAGATCAACGGGGATTTTCCGCAGACGGACGTGGCGCTGGTGATTGGCGCGAACGACGTCACCAATCCCGCCGCGCGCACCGACTCTTCAAGCCCGATTTTTGGCATGCCCATTCTCGACGTAGACAAGGCGCGCACCGTGATGGTCATCAAACGCAGCATGGCCGCAGGCTTTGCCGGAATCGACAATCCGCTCTATTACCTGGACAAAACGCTCATGCTCTTCGGCGACGCCAAATCCTTCGTAGGCTCAATCGTCCGCGAGCTCGGCGGCGGCCACGAATAGTTGCATCTTGCCGGCATCTGTTCGCCGAAGATTCGGACTCGCTTCTCCGTCAATCCCGGAAAATTCTGCGAGTCATTTTGCATCGTGAAAAATGATACCTAGCGTGTAGCGTGTGCCGCGGTGCACGCGGCTGACGCCATGCCGCAAATTGACGCGATAAAATCCGCGCGAACCTTTTACCGGCCGGTATCGCGTGGTGAAGATGATCGCCTGCCCGCAATCGGCCGGCACCACCTCCGCTTTGGACTGCGCGCGCGGCTGCTGTTCCACAAGGATAAGTTCTCCGCCTTCCCAATCGCGTCCTTGCTGGCCGAGCAGCAACACCATCTGCAGCGGAAAACTCACCTCGCCGTAGAGATCTTGATGAAGACAGTTATATCCTCCCGCCTCATAGTGGAGCATCAGCGGCGTGGGCTTGGTCTGCCCTGCTTTGTGGCAAGTTTTCAGAAATGCGGCGTGTTCGTGAGGATATCTCTCAGCATTTTCGCCGAGTACCTCCGCCCATCGATTGGCGACCTCCGCGAGGTGCGGATAAGCGCTGCTTCTGAGTTCAGTGACCAGTTCCGGCAGCGGGTGGGCGAAGTACTTGTAATCGCCGATGCCGAAGCGATAGCGCTCCATGATGATGTGGCTCCGAAATCGGCTCGCATCATTGTATAAGGCGACAAGCGAAGCGCATTCTTCATGCGAGAGAATGGGAACAGTAATCGCGTAGCCGCGCTCCGAAAGCGATTGTTCGGCGCTGCTCCAGTCCAATTCTTTGATCCGTTGAGCAATGGAGAGTCGAGCGGCAGTATCCGTAGCTGTTTGACCCATGCGGCCTCCCGGATTCGCGCTGCTCGATAGAAAGACAAGAGTTTAGAGACTGTTAGCGCGGGAATCTATCCGTTCCCCGCCATCAAATTTCTCGTTGATTACCATCCAATTGCAAGGCCGTCCGCTGATCCATCCGTGCCGCAACTCCTGCTTAAATCTTCCCCCGATTCGGTGCTATAGTGAAGCGCAGGCCGGATGAACCAATCCGGTTACATTCGCTGCTGGAATCAGGCAGCCGGATCTTTCCACGGAAAACTTTCACACGTTTGAGGAGGGCCGCATGAAGAGCAACGAAACACTTTCAAAAGGTTCGCGGAGGACCTTCCTCCAGTTGTCGGCTGCCGCGACGGTGGCGATGGCCTTCCGCATCGCCACCGAAGCCTCCCTGGCCGCCGAAGAGCGCAATGTGTATCACCCCGGCGCAGTCGTGATTGACGCCAACGAAAATCCTCTCGGCCCGTGCGACGCCGCGAGGAAGGCCATCGTGGACATGGCCCCGCAAGGCGGCCGCTATTCCTACTGGCTCAAGGAAGAATTCGTCAAGACCTTCACCGAGATGGAGGGCATCAAGCCCGAATACCTGAACGTTTTCCCCGGCTCGAGTGAACCGCTGCATTTCTCCGTGCTCTCGTTTACCTCGCCAACGAAGAGCTACGTCACCGCCGACCCCGGCTACGAGGCCGGTATGAAAGCGGCAAAAATCTCCGGAGCCCGCATCGTCAAGACTCCGCTGACCAAAACGTATGCCCACGATATCAAGGCCATGCTCGCGGCAGCTCCGGACGCCGGCCTCTTCTATGTCTGCACGCCGAACAATCCGACTGGAACGATGACCTCGCACTCCGACATCGAACAGCTCGTCGCCGCCAAGCCAAAAGGTTCCGTCGTCCTCGTCGACGAAGCCTACATCCATTTTTCCGATGGTGTCAGCGCCCTCGACTTGGTCAAAGCCGATCAAGACGTCATCGTGTTGCGCACCTTCTCGAAAATTTACGGCATGGCCGGCATTCGCTGCGGCATGGCTATCGGTCGTCCCGGCTTGCTCGCGAAACTCGAGAACTTCAGCGGTTGGAGCGCCATGCCCATCACCGCCGTAGCCGCCGCTACCGCCAGCCTCAAGCACGAGCATCTCGTTTCCGAGCGCAAACAGTTGAACGCCGCCATCCGCCAGAAAACATTCGATTGGCTCGCCAGCCAGGGCTATTCCTACGTCCCATCCCAATCCAACTGTTTCATGCTGGACACCAAGCGCCCCGCCAAAGAAGTCATCGACGCCATGGCCAAGCGCAACGTCTATATCGGACGTCCCTGGCCTATCTGGCCGACGCACGTCCGCATCACCGTAGGCACCCAGCCGGAAATGGAAGCCTTCCAGGCCGCCTTCCAATCAGTAATGAAGAACTCCACGACCACCGGCTACGCAACTTCGCCGTCGTTCAGAACGCGCCGCTCCTATCCCGACGGCCAATCCTGGCCCAGCGCTTAAGCATAACGGGCAAAGACTGCCCCACAACAATTCGAATCCCCTTGTAGGGGTCGCCTTCTGAGGCGGCCCGCCACTCACAAATTGGCAAGACATTAAGACTGGAATATAGTTTCAATAATGACTGGCCGAATATTTCTCCGACTCGGCATTGTGGTTCTGCTTGCAACCACGTGCTCATTTCGTCTGGCGGCGTATGCACAATCTCAGAGTTGCCTTGACACCACCTCACCATCGCGTGCCTCTGGACAGGAAACAAAAATCAACATCGTCGGCGTTGAATTCAACGGTGAAAACCCTCTCTCTGACGCATTTCGTGCGCGACTCGCTGAAGAAATCCAGCACTCCGAGGTTTGGTTCGCCGCAGGAGATCCCGACCCAAGCTGGATCGGCGACGCGCTGACACCCTTGAGGGAAAGTTTGCAATCCCAGGGTTACTTCAAAACGAACATGGACGCGACGCCGTATCTGACCCTTGCTCAGGCCACTGAGCGTAGCTATATCTTAAGCGTAATGATCGATGCTGGGCCGCAATATAGGCTTGGGAAATTGAGCTTCGCAAGCGCAACCGGCACCCCGCTGCATTTCACGGACGCCGAACTCCGTGAGCAGATGCACCTGCAAGACGGCGAACTCTTCGATGTCCAAAAGATTCGCAAGGGGCTTGAATCATTGGGGAAGCTGTACGGCTCCAAAGGATACATTGACGCTACGCCCGAACCTGACACTACCGTCCACGAAAAAGACTCGCGAATTGACCTGCTCATCAAAGTCGATGAAGAAGAGTCCTACCGCATCGCGAGAATAGAGTTTCCGGATTTGCAGGCAGCGGCGCAGAAATCTCTCAGAGCTCCGCAAGAGTTAGGCGACACTTTCAACATGACATTGTGGAGGAACTTCTTCGAAGAAAATAAATCCCATTTTCCCGCCGACGCGTCTCTCGAGAAAAACATGTTCGTCCGTCGTGACGTCAGGAATGGAACCGTAAGCGTTGCCCTGGATTTCCGTCCTTGTCCCAAGACCTTTGATTAATTGTTTTTCTGGACTTTTGATAAAACCGTTTACTAAGTTTGCGCTTCCGAAGCGTGCCCATGCGAGGGCGCGACCGATACCGTGCCGTGAAACTGTTCGGCTTCCGTCGAGCCCGCCAGCGCGGTAGTAGAGGAATTGCCGCTCGAAACGACCTGGGCAATTTCATCGAAGTAGCCTGTGCCGACGAAGCGCTGGTGCGTGACCGCGCGGTAGCCAAGCTCCTGCGCGGCAAACTCTTCCTGCTGCAGTTTTGAGTAAGCCGTCATGCCCGCCTGCGAGTAGCCGCGCGCCAGATGGAACATGGACATATTCAGCGCGTGGAATCCGGCCAGCGTCACGAACTGGAACTTATACCCCATCTTGCTAAGTTCCTGCTGGAAATTGGCGATGGTGACGTCGTCGAGCTTCTTCTTCCAGTTGAACGACGGCGAACAGTTGTACGCCAGCAACTTCTCCGGGAATTTCGCGTGAATGGCGTCCGCGAATTTCTTCGCTTCTGCGAGATCTGGCGTGGACGTTTCGCACCATAGCATATCGGCATAAGGCGCGTAAGCCAGCCCGCGGGCGATCGCCGAGTCAATCCCGCCGCGGAACTGGTAAAAGCCTTCCGCCGTACGTTCACCGTAAATGAATTCGCGGTCGCGTGGATCGGCGTCAGAGAGTAAAAGACCTGCCGAATTAGCGTCCGTGCGTGCGATAAGAATCGTCGGCACGCCGCAAACGTCCGCAGCAAGGCGCGCCGCCACGAGTTTCTCGATAAACTCACGAGTAGGCACGACCACTTTGCCGCCCAAATGCCCGCATTTTTTCGCCGAAGAGAGTTGATCCTCAAAGTGAACGCCCGCCGCGCCCGCTTCAATCAACGCCTTCATCAGCTCATACGCATTGAGCGATCCGCCAAAGCCGGCTTCCGCATCAGCGACGATAGGCGCAAACCAATACGTGCCTGACTTCTTTCCCTCCGCGGATTCAATCTGGTCCGCCCGGAGCAGCGCCCGATTGATGCGCTTCACCAGATTCGGAGCGGAGTCACAAGGGTAGAGGCTCTGGTCGGGATAGACGTCGCCCGCGGTATTGCCGTCGGCAGCCACCTGCCACCCGCTCCCATAAATCGCTTTCAGCCCCGCCTGCACCATCTCAATCGCTTGATTGCCGGTGATGGCCCCGAGCGCCGGAACATAAGCGTCCGTGTGCATCACATTCCAAAGCCGTTCCGCGCCAAGCCGCGCCAGCGTGTACTCGATTTGAATCGACCCGCGCAGCCGCACCACATCCGAATAAGAATAAGGACGCGTAATGCCCGACCAGCGAGGATCATTGGCCCAATAATTCAGCGCCTGATGGTTCTTGCCATTTCCGTTACCGTTGGCCCCGTTGGTTCCATTTGCCGACATTTGCGACTCCTTACCGTTCTGATCTCCTCAGTTGGCCGAATCCCATGCAAAAACTCGTCTTACGCCGGATTAAACTCTCCGTGCCGGATCATCTCTTCGCTGATCCCGCGCGCTTCGCGAAGCGTTGCCGCCGCTTGATCGTCATTGTTCTTCGCATTCTCGCGCAACAGCCGGTCAAGCTCTTCGTCAAAGAGTTCGTGAATCAGTTCCGGGGTGTGTCGAATCGGCAAGCCGGCTTCACCAAGAATCTCCACTTTGTCCGAATGCTTCATCCGTTGCGCGATCATCAACCGGTAGATGCGATCGGTTGCCAGATCCTCCATGTAGCCGTCGAGCAGGCTCGCTCCCTTGCCGTTCAGAACGCCGTTCCGATAACGAATCACGGTGCGAATCGCCGCCCGCGTTCCTGCCAAAGTGCGTTTGCCCACACCCGTCGGAATCGGCCGCAGATCGGGATGCGTGCTGGCATTCGCCGGCCGCGCCTGCAGCTGATTCGGAGCAGGAAACTGGCTTACTGCAATTTCGTTTTGATCGGGATGCCCCGTCCAAGCGCCGTCCATCAGCGAATTGGATTCGTTCTTCTTGTCTTCCGCCAGGACCTTCAATGCCCGCGCATTCAGCTCCGCGTCTTCGCGGCTGGGGAAAAGAGCCGTCATGCCGCCGATCGCCAGCATCCCGTGTTTGTGACAAATGTCCGGCAGCAGATTGCGCAAATTTTGGAAGAACGCCACGTTGTGCGGAATCGTGTTCCGGTCCGGTAGCACCCACTCTGGATTTTCCAGATTGAAATGGATCAGGCTGGCCATGTAGTCCCAGCGCCCAAGATTCAATCCCACGATGTGGTCGCGAAGATTCCACGCGAACTCTTCCATCTGAAATGCCAGCGGATGCGATTCGACCAGCGCCATGCACTTGATGGCATTTGTGGGCAAGCCCTTGAGCCGCGCAATCATCTGGAAAAGATCGCGCCACCAGAGCGCTTCATCGGCGGATTCTGACTTCGGAATGTAAATGCACAGCGGATGCTTCAGCGTACTGAAGTCCACTTGATAAGCCGCCATCGCTACGTCGAACAGTGAGGCCGGGAGCAATTCTCCAGGCAGAACTCCCGCCTGGTGCAAATGCAACCCCCGCGGCCGCGTGAAAATCACAGTCGTACTGGGATTGATGCCCACCGTTTTATTGCGCTTGCGGTCGAAGTACGTCAAACGCCCGGCCAGCGCCTCCAGAATGTTCTTGATCCCGCGAGCGTTGTACTCCCACGCATTGGCCGTGGAGTCTTCCAAATCGAGCATCACGCCGGGAGCGCTGGAATTCAGCATTTTCACCACAAGATCGGCGTCATCCGCAGGCCCGGTCATCTGGTTCCGCTGATCCGCGCACCACGCCGGAAGCTCAATGCGCCAGGAATTCGTCGTCGCCACCGAAGGCGGCAGATAATCGGGAACCTTGCCCGCGTGCGCTTCCGCCAGCGCATAATCGCGGCGTGCCACCAAAGCCCGCTGCCGCAGCGTCAGCGCCGCGTGCAGGGGAGCTAGAAAGTCAAGGAACGCCGCAGGAAGATCCCGCGCAGGATCAAAATCCGCAGGAGCGGAATTGACCGGCACGATGCGGTTCGAAAAGGGCAAGGGAGCGAGCGCTGGATTCGGCTTGGTAATAGCGGTAGCCATGGTCGAGGTCAGTCCTTTCCGCTGCAAATTCGAACAAACGTCGGCCGCCCACTTGGAAGGGCAATTCGAAGGCCAACCGGCGAAAACTCTCAATTTTTAAAGTCCATTCGCTCAAGCAGATAGGAGAGCCTATAGCGCAGAAACAATTGGCTGTGGGCCAGAGAGGGCATCCTGGAGAGAAATTTGCACACCATCGGCGACTTCTTTCCTCTCCGCATTCTACTGTTCAGCATATTGAACAAGTGTTCAGCGTCCTTCCTCTTTCTAACCTGAGCCGCGCCACCGCCGCAAGTTTGTGTTCAGTATTCTGAACACGTATTCTATAATTGGGCGATAACTTTTTCTTATCGGGGAGCACCCATGCCAGCCAGCGAAACCAGTCCCGCCACCGCCGTCGAGCGCGCCCTCAATATTCTCGAAGCCGCGGCCCAGCGCCGCGACGGCCTCACCAACGCGGAGATCAGCCGCAAACTCGGCATCCCCAAAAGTTCCGCAAGCTACATTTTAAGAACCCTCGAAAAGCGCAGCTACTTGCGTCGCGAAGCGGAATCGGGACGCTACCGCCTGGGCCTGAAAATCCTGAGCCTCGGCGGTGACGCCCAGGCCAATCTCGACATCGCCGATGTCGCGTTGCCTTTCATGCGCACACTCGGTGAAAAGATTCGAATGACCGTGCACCTCGCGGTCCTGGATCAGGGCGAAGCCGTCTACATCGAAAAAGTCGAAGCCCCCGGATTTTTCAAAGTGAATACCTGGGTCGGCCGCCGCATGTTTTTGCATTCCACCAGCGTCGGAAAATGCTTGCTGGCTTGGCTGCCCAAACACGAAATCGAAACCATGGTGAAACAGCAGGGAATGAAAAAGCGGACGCCCAAAACGATTACATCGATTTCGAAACTCATCGCCGACCTCGAACGCGTGAAGCAGTCAGGCTATGCCGTGGACGATGAAGAAAATAGTTTGGGGGCACGATGCCTTGGAGCGCCCATTTTCGACGCCATGGGGAATGTGACGGCGGCGCTCGGTGCCAGCGGAACGCTAACGCAAACCGATGAAGCTAATATGCCGCGGATCATCGAAGCGTTAAAGGAAACTGCGCGGCGCATCACGCGGCAACTGCAAAGAAGTGGAACGGTGGGGGCCGCATAAATTGTGGCCCCGCTTCCCATCCACAAGTATCAGGAGCCAGCGACTACCAAGTTGTTCTTTACCGAGAACACATTGGGAACTTGATTGGCCCGCAGACGCGCCAGATTCTTGTCTGTCTCGTTATCCACCACACCCTCCAGCGTGACGTTGCCGTTCTTCACGATGATATGGACCGAAGGCACGGCCTGAATCGAGTACCGCGAAAGCCCCGCGTCCCCATAAATGGCGCGGTACACCGCGCGGCGGAGCTGGTCATCCATCGGGGAGGGCGGAAGAACTTCGATGTTATTCACAACCGAGCTGACTCCCTCGATGCTTTTCACGGCGGCCGCCGCGTCAGACTTCAATACTGGCCGAGTCACCTGGCCCATTAGAATCACCTTGTCGCCGTCTACCTTATACTCAAGATTGTCGAACACGGAATACCACGGCAGCATAACGAGCTGATGCCGCACTTCTTTGTAAAGTTTCTCCCGGTATTTTGCTTCACTGCGCTGCTTTTTTTCTTCCTGCGGCTGAGCCGCCACGGAGTTTGGCGACGTCACGATGGGCGTGGCGAGCAATACTGCTACAAAAAAGGCCCGGAGTCCCTTTCTCATGATGTCCTCCCGGACAAATGCCCTATCGATTTTCGACCAGTTAGATTCAAGATGCAGGGCAAGTGGCTGCCTGCTCCCGTGCCGAGGATGGTGTTAGCATATTTCCGATGAGGACGGCAAGAAACGTGGAACCATATCGAAGAGAGAAACTTTTTGAGAGCAGCGGTGCTGAATTAAAGATGGCCGCGCTGAGAGTCGCGTAGTGCTGGTGATTGCACATCGCGGGGCCTCGGGGAACGCGCCGGAAAACACCCTGGCGGCGTTCCGAAAGGCCGTTGCGCTGGGAGCGACATTTATCGAGACGGATTTGCAGCTTTCGCGCGACGCGCGTTTCGTGGCCATACATGATGTCACGGTGAATCGCACCACCAACGGGCACGGAGCGGTGCACGATATGACGCTGGCCGATCTGCGGAAGCTGGACGCCGGGTCGTGGTTCGGGAGCGAGTTTGCGGGGGAACGAATTCCCACACTGGAAGAGATTCTGGAATTTTCCAAAAAAAATGACGTGGTTTTTTACCTGGAGATCAAGCCGGGCGGCTCCTGGGGCGGAGAGCACGCGTTGATTGGCGCGCTGCGCGAATCGGGAGAGATCCCGCGGGCCGTGGTGATTTCCTTCGACGCGGCGATCGTGCTGAGCCTGCGGGAAATCGAGCCTACGCTGATGACCGGGCTGCTGTACGACGGGCAGATCGAAAATCCACTGGACAAAGCCGTGGCCATCGGCGCGCGGCAACTTGTTGTGCGCGGAGATCTGGTGACTCCCGCGCTGATTGCCGAAGCCAGGAAGAAGGATTTGCAGGTGGTGTGCTGGACGGTGAATCATCCCGCGCACATGCGCATGCTGGCAGCCGCGGGAGTGGACGGAATCATGAGCGATTACCCGGACCGGCTGGTGGCGGCGGTGCGAAAAGAAGCCGAGAGCATTTCCTGAACGCGCAGAATTTGAACAAAGAAGTGCCCGCGTAAGAATAGAGATTGAGCGAGCGTTCATCGCGCACCAGCCAGGAGAGCGTGAAGAGCGGCGAGCTGGGCGACGGGAAGTTGCTCGGCGCGGGCATCCGGGCGAAGTCTTATTGAGGCCATGGTTTCGCGGACACGATCGGGTTTGGCGAGCGAGCGCAGATTATTGACCAGCGTTTTGCGCTTCTTCGAGAAACACAATTTCACAAAATCCAGGAAACGAGTTTCGGCGTCGCGGGAGGAGTCTGCCTGCGCGCCCGCGGCTGGCGTTGCGCTGGAACCGAGGGACACCTTCGCGCGTTCGCCGGGCAGGCGGAGCGTAACGAGAGCGGAAGTCACTTCCGGCGGCGGATTGAACGCGTCGCGAGGAATTTGAAAGACGAATTCAGGGCGCGTGTAGAACTGGGTGACGACGGAAAGATAGCCGTAATCGCGCGTGCCGGGTTGCGCGGCGAGGCGATGGGCGACTTCGGTCTGGATGACGACGTAGATTTCGTCGATGAGGTCCGCGAAGGTGAAGAGGTGATGAAGGATGGGCGAGGTGATGTAGTAGGGAAGATTGCCATAGAGGCGGATGCGGCGGCCGGAAGCGATCGCGGCGATGTCGGTTTTAAGAATGTCGCCGGAGATGACGTTGAGATTGGGGAATTGTTTTGCGAGGTGGCGGAGGCCCGGCAGGAACGCGGCATCGAGTTCGATGGCGTGGACGGGAGCGCCGGCGGCAAGAAGGTGCTGGGTCATTTCACCGTGTCCGGAACCAATCTCGATCCAGCAATGCTGATTGTCGCGCGGAAGCGGGACGGTGGAATGCGGGGAAACCCGGATGGCGCGCGCAATCTCTTCGCGCCAGTGGAGATCGGCGAGGAAGTGTTGGCCGAGTCGTTGGCGAGCCATGGGTGGAACAGTGTAGCAGGCGGAAAGGAGGCAACAGCGAGGGGATAGGGGATTGGGAACAGGGGACAGGCACGACGGATGAGTCCGAAGATGCCGCGAGGGGGTAGTACACCCTCCGTCGCGATGGATAGAGGGCCGGAGCCGGCGAAAGGCGATAGCAGGTGCCAGCTTGGAAAGACAGTCTCGCTGGAGAATTGGAGACCCCTCCCCCCGCGTTTTTTGTAAGTGTTGCAGCTAAAGGACTTAGCTCTACTGTAAGTCTTTTGTTTACAACACTTGGCAAGGGGGTCCATAAGTGTTGCAGCTAAGGGACTTACGTTGCCCCAAGATTGTGCAAAATGGGCTGCCGAAGAAGGGGGATACGGCGGAGGGAATAGGGAATGGTGAGGCAGGGGGATCGTGGGGCAGGCGGACAAGGGGACAACTGAAGTGGCGTCGGAACCTTGGGTCGCGGAGTTGTCGATTACAAACACGGCGGAGTATAGCATGCCAGTATCGAAAGGTTAAGTGTTATCCATCGAATGGTCGAAAATGAGGGTTGAACGGTCGCTGGGGAGGGTTGAATGGTTGTGGTGGATGCGAGCTGAGTAGTAAATAAAGCAAAGTCAACGTCCGCACGCTTAAAACCGAAGGGTGCGACACCCCCGAAATAACAAGCGGCTAAGTGCCTGCCACCCGCCGGTATGCCCCTAAGTCTTCATAATGTTTCGACCGGCTGCACGCTTTTTAATGGCACCGCGTCCACCAGATCTCTTAGCGGCACGCTTTTTAGCTGCCGTCATTCTACCGCCTCTGCTTTTCTTCGCCATTTTGAAATCTCCTTCTTTGATCTCTTTTCTCCCCTCTGAACGCCCGTGCTTGCCGAGTTGTTGCTTCTCGGCATTTGAATCAACAACCTATTTGTCACGCACAGTGATGGTTCCGCCGTGCGCGCTGGAAAACTATTCCCGTTCGGTATGTTAGGGGCCGTGGGGACGGATGGCTGTTCACTTTGGAACAACCTTGGCGCGTGGCCCTGGCGTGATGCGGCAAATGGTTTCGGGTGACGTATCACTCTCTACTAGGCAAGGAAAAGCAAAGTCAAAATCCCCACCCTTACAAAACCAAGGGTGGGGCACCCCCGTTTGATCGCTCCAAGGTAAACTTGACAGCGGTACACCCGCGTCGTTGGCTGGCGTTGAGGGAAAAAGCAAGGAGGCTAAAAGGCTGCGGGCCACCCGCCCAATGCACTAACCATGACCGAATCAGGAATCTTCGCAAGTGGATAGCAATCCTTCCTTTTCGCGTTGCTCATTAGAGGCGCGAATCCTTACTTGGGGATCAACGCCATAGCGTTCGCAGAGGCGGTGGGTAATGTTGAGGGCATATTGGCAGAGAGCGGCTCCATAGCGACCAAGTGCTTCATGGGAAACGATGACCTTTTCACCGATTTTCAGATTCAGCCAAGGGCACGCTTCGACAAGCCGTTTATCCGCGCAGGACGCGCGATGCACGATCACATTCCGGACGTGCTGCATTTCCCAGATTGTTTTCTTGATGTCTTCTTGGACGGCCCCAGACAAAGCGAGGAAGTCCAGGAGCGATTCGAACATATCAACTCCCTGCTTTCGGCCCGGTCCCTGATTTCGGATGATCTCGGTAAGTAAGTATCGAATACGACATTCCTCGTCGGAAGCTTGGAACTAGGCCAGAGGAATTTTGATCTTCGTGAATGCCTGATTCTTGAGAAGTTTCGGCTCATTCAGCAGGATCTTTACGAGGGTGTCTTCCATAGCGGCTTCGAAGGCCCCCCATGTTGCTACGAGAGTATGCGCGTGGAGCAAAGGGAATCCCTTTGCACATTCCTGCTCAGCTAGTGCACTGCGTCACACAGATGGGCTGTTATTGAGGTTAGCCTTGGCGCGTTTAACTTTTTCGAGAATATCATTGGCCTTTGCGGTCCAGATAAAGGGTTTGGGTTGGCGATTATGTTCTTGGATATAAGCGAGAATGCGTTCTTGGAGAGCTTCGACGCTGGTAAAGACGCCGCGCCGGAGCTGATTCTCGGTCAGGTCGCGGAAGAATCGTTCGACCATGTTGAGCCAACTGCTGCTGGTGGGCGTGAAGTGGAAATGAAAGCGCTTGTGGCGCGCCGCCCAGCGCAGAACCGCCGGGTGTTTGTGGGTGGCATAGTTGTCGACGATCAGGTGGAGCTGTTTGTCGGCGGGCGTTTGGCGATCGATGAGACGCAGGAACTTCAGCCATTCTTGATGGCGATGACGCTCCATGCAAGTGGCCATCACACTGCCGTCGAGCGTGTTGAG
>WNEZ01001486.1_pt1 | contig 19724 bp, 16 predicted proteins | sample 5400521 | NCBI WGS metagenome assembly WNEZ01 (sample SAMN13153339, study PRJNA577476) | soil metagenome | isolation source: 120 cm saprolite under Douglas fir tree site 2 hole 1 replicate 1 | place: USA:California | collected 2015-04-18 | reverse complement strand
CCGTGGGCCCGCAGCGCATTGAACCGGCTGCATCCCAACATGGGGTTGGCGGGCGCGGAATTCAACGAAACTGAAGGAGAAAAGCTGGCGCTTTATTTCAATCCGGCGCACGCGGATAAATTGTTTGAGGGCTCCGGCCATACTTTCGCGGAGCTTGCGGAACTGGCGAAGGATCGCAAGCCGTTGCCGCATTTTCCGCTGACGGCGTCGATCCAGACCAAAGCCAAGACAAAAAAGAAGGCGGTGGAGTCGGCAAATCTGGTGGCCAAGCTGCCGGGAAATGATCCGCAGCTGAAGAGTGAGTACGTAGTGCTGTCGGCGCACATCGATCACGTGGGGGTCGGCGAGCCGGTGAATGGTGACCGCATCTATAACGGCGCCATGGACAATGCTTCCGGAACCGCCGTTCTGCTCGACGTGGCGGCCTTCCTCAAGCAGCATCCCGAGAATCTGAAACGTTCGCTTCTGTTCGTGTTTGTCACCGGAGAAGAGAAAGGTCTGCTGGGGTCGAAGTATTTTGCGGCGCATCCGACGGTGGATCCGAAGTCCATGGTGGCGGACATCAACATCGACATGTTCCTGCCCATTGTGCCGCTGAAGATGCTTACAGTCCTGGGGCTAGCGGAATCGGATCTCGGCGACACCGCGCGGCAGGTGGCAGAATTGAACGGCGTTTCGGTCCAGCCTGATCCGGAGCCGTTGCGGAACGTCTTTGTGCGCAGCGATCAGTACAGCTTTATTCGTGCCGGCATTCCCGCGCTGGCGATGGACATTGCCCCAACTACGCCGGAGCAGAAGGAGATGTACCGAGATTGGCGGGCGCATCGCTATCACGCCCCGGCGGACGATCTGGATCAGCCTGTCGACCTCGCAGCGGCGGGGAGGTATGAAGACATCATCCGACAACTCATGGTCAGAGTGGCCAACGATCCGCAGCGGCCGCAATGGAAACCGGAGAGCTTCTTCCGGAGGTTTGCGGAAGTGGGGAAGAATTAGAAGGTTTCTACGGTTGCGCCGCCAAAGGCCCGCAAGAGGCTAGGGGAAGGGCACGGCTTCAGCCGTGCCACAAAGACTCCAGACCCTGGCGGCTTCAGCCGCTGAGGTAGGCTTTCCGGCGTCGGCATGGGCGAGATATGTTCAACGGAGTCGTCAGCTGATCTCCGGAACAGTGCAGCCATCCTAAAAACCGTTTGACGAAGAGCCAACCCCAGCGGCTAAAGCCGGAAACCATCAAGCAACTTGCGGCACGACTGAAGTCGTGCCCTTCCCAAGAACCTTCCTAAACGAAAGTCTTGCGCGAGATGTGAAGCCTTGTCTCTCCGCGAAGCACAGGAGGACTACGTGCTTTCACGATTCGCCGGCACGTGTTCATTCACCAGGGCGAGCAATTCATGACGCAGGAAAGGCCCACAAGCCAGAAGACCGGAAAGCAGCGGCGACCTCTTGTTACAACGCAAAGGGGAATTCTGCAGTGTACTGACGAAACCACCGGCACTGGCCACCAGCGCCGCGCCGCCCGCAACGTCCCATTCATGTTTCGGCGTGAGGGTGAAGGTCGCGTCCGCCAGACCGGCCGAGACTAACGCCAGCTTGTAGGCTACCGAACCCATCTCGCGAATGTTGAAGCCGGTTTTCTGAAACTGCTTCCACTCTCCACGCCTAGTCTCGCTCCGGCTGGCCAGGATGACGGCGCCGTCAAGACTGGTCCGCTGGCTGGCGCGAGTCGGCTTTCCGTTGTAGGTGACGCCCGAATCTAGAGAGCCCAGAAAAATTTCGTTGGTGGCGGGATTGCAGATTCCTCCCGCCACCGGAACTCCTTCTTCCACCATGGCGACCGAAACGCAGAACTCGGGGATGCCGGCAACAAACTCGCGCGTGCCATCGAGAGGGTCAACGATCCAGACGCTCTTCTTCCCGAGACGCGACAAGTCGTCTGCGCTTTCTTCCGAGAGCCAACCTTCACCCTCGCGCAATAATTCCTCGCGTAAAACCGCGTCAACCGCCTTGTCGGCTTCGGTGACCGGATCGTGGCCGGCTTTATATTCGGCTTCTATGGCACCCAGAGTGAAGCGGGTGAAGACCTGGCGGGCAGCCTCCAGCGCAGACTGGATTCGCTCCAGGGTCTCGGCTTGAATGGGATTGTTCATGGATGAACGCAGCTCAATCTGCTTTGCCAGCTTTACAGGCAAGAGCTTTTAACCGCAAAGGTCGCAAAGGAATCGCAAAGAAAAACCCTGCGGCGCTTATACGGCTTCTCCATTTACGCCAACGAAGCCCTCTCGCTCCAGATGCAGGATGATTTCCTGGGCGGCTTCCTCGGGCGTCAGGTCAGCGGTATTAATCACCACTTCCGCGTCTTTCGGTTCTTCGTAGGGATCGGAAATTCCGGTAAACTCCTTGAGAATTCCGGCCCGGGCCTTGGCGTACAGACCCTTGCGATCGCGTTGCTCGCAGACCTCAACCGAAGTCGATACGTGCACCAGGATGAAACCACCCACCGCTTCGATCAGGCCGCGCACGTGTTTGCGAGTTGCGTCGTAGGGGGCGATGGGGGCGCAAATCGCGATGCCGCCATTCTTGGTGATCTCCGAAGCCACGTAGCCGATGCGGCGGATGTTGATGTCGCGATGTTCTTTTGAGAATCCGAGTTCAGAAGAAAGATGCTTTCGCACCAGGTCGCCGTCCAGCAGCGTAACCGGGCGTCCTCCGGTCTCCAGGAATTTAGTCAACAGGACATTGGCGATGGTGGACTTGCCGGAACCGGAGAGACCGGTGAAGAAAATCGTCACGCCCTGCTTGTGGCGCGGCGGATAGCTGCGCCGCAGCTCGTGTACGACCTCGGGATAGGTGAACCAGGCCGGAATATCTCGGCCTTCATTCAGGCGCTGGCGCAACTCGGTGCCCGAAATGTTCAGCACGCGCGCTCCCTTGGGCACCTCATCGTCGGGGAAATATTTGTCTTCGTCTTCCAGGTAAACCATCATGTTGAAAGGCACCATGGTTACGCCGACGTCGGCTTGATGTTTCTTGAAGACTTCCTGGGCCTCGTAGGGGCCGTAGAAAGGTTTGCCGTCGGTGTCGTTGCCGGGGCCGGCGTGATCGCGGCCTACGATGAAGTGGCTGCAGCCGTGATTCTTGCGGATTAACGCGTGCCAGATGGCTTCGCGAGGCCCTCCCATGCGCATGGCCAACGGCAGCAAGGAAAGTTTTACGGTTCCCGGCGGGTACTTGGAAGTCAGCAACTGGTAGCAGCGCACGCGAGTGAAATAATCCACGTCGCCGGGTTTAGTCATGCCCACCACCGGGTGGATCAGGAGATTCGCCTCCACTTGTTTGGCGGCGCGGAAAGTGAGTTCCTGATGGGCGCGGTGCATGGGGTTGCGGGTCTGGAAGGCGACGATCCGGCGCCAGCCCAGGCGCGCGAATTCAGCGCGAAGTTCGGCGGGAGTGAATCGCAGGCCGCGGAAGTCATAATGCGATGGCGTCTGCGTGCCTTCAATGCGGCCCCCGGCGTACCACGGGTTGGCCTTGTTCATCACGTAGTCCGCACCGGGATGAGCTTTGCTGGTGCTGTTGAAGACCGCCTGGGCTTCGGCTTTGCGATCGGGCTGCCAGACTTCCTCGACGTGCAGCGCGGCCAGCATCACGCCTTCAGGGTCGCGCAAAGCGATCTTGCTGCTGCCGGGTTTAAGCGTCTTGCCGAAGGCCTCCGTGACATCCAGCGTAATGGGTATGGGCCACAGAAGTCCGCTGCTCAGCCGCATGTTGTGGCAGACGCCTTCGTAGTCCGCGCGAGTCATGAATCCACGCAGCGGGGAGAAGCCGCCGCCCAGCAGCAACTCAAGATCGCAAAGCTGGCGCGCCGTGAGATCCCATGACGGCCACTCGCGCGAGCCGGCTTTCAGTTCGTTGGCGGCTTCTGGTTGTGCGACTAGGTCGACAAGTTCTCCACCATGTGGCGGGATCAGGTGACTGCTTGAAGTGGTCAAGCCCTTGGGCCTCCTGGAGTTTTTGAGAGTCTCGTGTCAGTTAAGCGTGCGGTGTTCGGGCAGGCACAAAAATCCTGCAGTAGTTGATGTGGGAGGGCGGCATCGGTTGCACTATTTCTTGGAAGCAGTCGACAGATGTCACTCATCAGCTTACATTTCGTGGTCACGGCCAGGTTGGCGTGGACTGGAAACTTCAAGCTGGAAGCCGCAACTTGGCCCGCCACCGCTGCGGGATGACGGGCTTGCATCGATGAAAAATACACATGACCCAGGGTTAACGTTCACGGCATCAGGGAAAAGATGTAATTAGTTCCAATCTGCACTGTAAAGTGGGGAAAAATTTCTCGTAGCCCATCCCGCTTGGCTTGTAGATAAAGCACTTAGCTTCGTGCCACCGACCGGGTGTACCATGCCGAAAGGTCGGCAGCATCGGCAATTGTCATAGGAAATTCCGATCCTAACGCAGGGGAACCTTGCCGGCACTCCAGTGAGGCAGATCCGCATTCGTAAATGCGTCCGCAAGGCCCTGCACCTGCATGGCAAGTCAAACTTCCGATCATACGTGTAGATAACAGAAAATGAATTACTTAGTGGACATAAATGGCGACAGTTTTTGATCCTTAGCGACTGCATCCGCACGGGCCGCGAGTTTCTTTATTTTCCACCAAAAATGGATATCCACGGGCAACTTGGCAGTGTGCATGCTATGAATTTTGGGAGAATCCTAATGGTTTGAAGTAGGACGTGCTTGGGACGCTCTAGCGCCACCGGGCACGACATACTTTTTGGCGCATTTTCTGTTCAAACAATCGCCCGACCCGGGCCTGAATCAATGAACCAGGGGGAAGTTGGAATGAAGGAGAGCACTATTCGGCTGGGCCCGCGGGAGCAGCAGATTGCGGAGCTGCTGCTGCAGGGTTGTGACAATTCGGAGATTGCGCGGCAGCTCAACATGGCCAGGCGCACGGTAAAGGCGCACTTTAATCGTCTTTTCTTACGATTTGCAATTACTGGCGGTATCAAGCGAGTCAAACTCGCGACCATTCTTTATCGGAGGCAATTATGTTCGGAGAACAGCGTTACGGAAACCGAGTACCCAGCCAGCGCGAACAGCAAGTTATCGAGCTCGTCGCCCAGGGCCTTAAGAACCGCGAAGTCGCGGATGCCATCGGCACGACAGAACACGTCGTCAAAAACTACCTGCGAATCATCTATGACAAGCTCGGGCTCTGGAACCGCGTCGAACTTGCCCTCTGGTACGAAGCTCGCAGACAGCAGATCCCGGCCCACGCCTGAGGTTCTGGAAAGCTGGGAGCACAGCGTTCTGAATCTTGACCAGCCCGGGCCTCGCCGCAAGCAATCTTCTTCAGCGGTAAACTGATTTCCAGGCCACAAAAACTAGAAGACCCCCGGCTCCGGGGGTCTTTTAGTTTTTGTCGCAAATATCTATTCACAGCCGTGGGTTTCGAGACGGCGCAGCTGTTCGGTTGCCCGTGAGGAGCCCCGTTTGGCTGCGGCCAGCAGCAGAAGTCTGGCCTGATCGCAGCTCCTGGGGACTCCGTCGCCGCGGGCGTACAGGTCGGACAATAAAACGGCGGCCGTGGTGTTCTGCTTGCGCACCGCCTTCCATAACAGGGTCGCGGCTTCGGAGGAATCCCGAACGCCCATGCTTCCCCCGAGATAACGCTGGGCCAGCCGCAGATCGGGGGCTCCGCTTTCCCCGTCGTCACTGGCTCGATGCGGGGGTGCACTATCGAGTAATGGGGATTTCTGCGCCGCGGTCTCAACTCCGGCCATTGGGGATCGTCGGTCGTGCGGTTCCTGGGTCTTGGCATCGGGCAAAATCGTTTCAGCCGGACGCTGGATCTCCTCCTGCGGATAGCTTTCTGCGGTAAGCAGCGGTGCCGGCTCGCTCGTATGCAGTGCGCTGGTGGACGCAGGCATTGCTACCTTTGGCTGAAATCCCGGAGCCCATCGCAGGCACGCAAAGCCGGCCAGCGCAATCGCCAGCGCGCCGACCAGATATAGCCTGCCCCTCTGTTTCGGAGCGTCGGAGACCTCCAGACTCCTGAACGCGCGGTCGCGCAGCCACTGCACGTTGGTCTCCGCCGGCGCAGAGCTTTCGCTGAAGTCCGACGGCACCGGAGTGAGGGCTTCGCCGCACCCGCCGCAAAACCTGTGGCCGGCTGCATTCTTGTGCTGGCAAACGGAGCAGACGACCTCCTGGTATTCCCCGGCCCGGCCCTCTGACGCTTCCCGCTTGATCTCTTCCAGAAGTTTGTTCACCGCCTGCTCTCGCTTTCCCGGTGGACTGCTGAAGTACACCTGCGCCCAGCGGACAAGATTGCGTTCCAGGACCGGGTTGGTCAGCGGGTTCAACTGCGACTGGGGCGGCGCATCAGTTGGCTTGTCCCAAAGGTCGGGCACGTCGATCCTCCACAAAATCCCGTATAAACATTGCATCTCAGGCGTGAGCTAGTCAACCTGAGATGTTGAACAAATAGTTGTAGATGCGATCAGTGAAGCTCCGAACAGTTGCGCCGCCACGAATGCCGGCGCGTCCACAGGACGAATCAGCAGTTCCCATGAATTCGGCTGTAGTGGGGCACGCAGACTGAAATTCATTGCTGGCCGATCTTGTCGACTTCTCGCTTGAGGGCGAGCCGGTCGAGGCTGGCGATGGGAAGGCTCAGGAACAAGCTGATTCGCCGGTCGAGCATGAAACAGGCATCGCGGAAAGCGCGCTCGACTTTCTCGGTCGTGCCCTGAACCGCGGCGGGATCAGGAATTTCCCAGTGCGCGGTCATCGGCTGACCCGGCCACACCGGGCAGACTTCCTTGGCAGCGTTGTCGCAGACCGTGAATACGCCAATTCTGCAGGAGTACCTTCGTAATGGTGCCTATGAATGCCGTCGGAAAGTAAGCTGATGTTTGCAAGAGACAGCAGGGGCAAAGGGTGGAGGACACATGAGCAAACGCTTGTTGGCAATACTCGGTTTGGTTGCCGCGCTAGGACTGGGCGCTCCAGCGTTGATGGCCGATCACGGGGACAAAGACAAACACCAGCACGGAAACAAGCACGATGATCGGGACGACGACCATGCCTGGGAGCGCCGCGACGGATACGAGTATCGCGTCTACGGAGATCGCGATGAACGTCCCCCGGGATGGGGCCACGGTAAAAAGACAGGGTGGGGCAACTGCGGACTGCCGCCCGGCCAAGCCAAGAAATACGGATGCCGGACCTATGTGTATGAGGGCCGTCCCCACTACTACTATCAGGATGAGGGTGGACGGATCATAGTTCGTCGCCCCATCGTCGAGGTGCACGGCAGCATAACCGTTCATTAAATCTCTGAGGACTCTATCGCAGCCTGCTGGGAGGAGAGCTCTTACTGGCAGACTTTTCGGTTGGCGGGCTCAAATTGGTCCTGCTGAGCGTCCCGTTGGCTGGCGAACCTTCCGTCAGCGGTCTTGCCATACAAATCGCTGCCGGGGCAGTGATAGAGAGCGGTGTGGACATCGACCCACACTTGAGTGTCCGGATTTCCAAGGTATGAAGGTGCGGGCGGAGCTTCCGCCAGTCCGACGCTTACCAGAAATTTCTCAAACAGGGTGAGATTAGGCGGAGGGGGCGCCTGCTGCTGGCCGTTTGGCGCCGGAGAAGCATTTCCCGCTACCGCAGTAGTGGCGGGCCGAATGCCCCAGCCCGAGATCACGATCAGAAGGATCAGGCCCGCGAGCGCAAGGTAAATGTTGGCCCGACGCCTTTGCCACTGTTGAGCCACCCATTCCGCTCTAGGGCCGTGATGAGCTTTTACCGTCTCCAGCCAGTGCTGCGCTTTTTTCGCTGAACTCCACGGGTAGGCTTGAACCTTTGCGGACGGCAAAGCCAACTCGACCGGAACGATTCGGAGCGAGTCCGCGGTGGCGGGACTGTCCACGGGCGGGACGAATTGAGTAAGCGTCCGATTCGAGTCGCGTCGATTCAACTCGCTCGGTACCGAACCGGTCCCGGGAGATGGCACAACATCGTTTGCCGCTATTGAGGCCGGATGCGATTCCACGGCAGTCTGGGCCACGGGCGTTGGCGCCAGGTTCGGAGTCGTGTCTTTTTTCGGAGCACTCGGTTGCAAAGCGGTCTGGTCGAGAGCGGCGCTGACGCTCTCTCCAGCCGGGCTGAGTCCGATCAGTTCCTGCAGAGACGCCGGCGCGGCAGCGGCTCTTGCGGCAGCTTTCTCTTGCGCGACGTCTCCGGGAGAATTCTTTCCGTTCGAATTGTCCTGTCCATAGGGCGTGAGCCACGGCGCATATGCCTTGCTCTGGAGATCATTGTTGCCGAGATCTTTGCTTGCGACGGTGCCGCGCCGGGGCGGCAAAGGGCGCGCCGTTCCGCAGATACCGCAGAAAGACTCGTTGGCGTCGAAAAAGTCGCTGCCGCAGGCAGAGCACGTCTCCACGACCGGGACCGGCAAAGGCTGGCTCTTCGGCGGCACTGCGGGTGACGGTGCTTCCACTGCCTCACTAGGCATCGGCGCTTCGGTTCCCAGGCGTTCGAGCTGCGGCTTGATTCTTTCCAGGGCTTCCAACATGCTCTGGCGTTCAGAGGCGAGGGCCTCTTTCCACTTCATCCGGGCGGCCGTGACCATGGCTTCGCTCAAGAGGCCGGCCATCAGCTCTGCAGTCCGCAGGTCGGTTTCACGGAAGGCATTGGCTTGAGCAAAGCGCAGTTCGAGTACGCCCGCAACCTGGCCCGCGTGATACACGGGAACGGCGATGAAGGCCTTCACATCTCTTTGGCGAAAAAGTTCGGCGTGCACTTGCGAATCTGCGGCGGCGTCCGCACAGTGCTGGGCGCTGCCTTTGCTGAGGCAGTCAGCCGACAGCGCAGCATCCAGGGTCACGCGCGTGCCCACTTCAACAGCGGCGCTGCCCGTGCCTGCGCGATATAAGAGTTGTCCCTTCTCGATGATTCCGATGGCTGTGCCCGAGGCACTGGTGATCTTCTGCACTCTCTGAGCTACCAGTTCGGCGGCGGCGGGCAGATCCAATTGCAAGGTCTGAATTAATTTCTGGGTGTCTACAATGGCGGAGAGATTGTTCGCGAAGTCTTGGTGGAATTCCTTGGTTCGCAAACGGTCGTTGTGCTCCTGGAGCACATAGGCCGCGGAGAGAAGCTGTTGGAACGAGGCTTCGTCGAGGAGAGGTTTACGTTGCGGGCTGGTAGCAGTTTGCGTCACAAGAGCGAGTATCCCGCCAGCCGGTGAGGGATTCCGGAAAGTCTATTGTAATGCAATCCACAATCCAAACTGATGCATCGAGGCATATAGCGTGGTTTCGCACGGTTAGATGGCGGGTTGCGGGGTTGGGTTCAAAGCTGACTGTAAGTGGCTGTAGAACAATGGCGATATCGCGGACGACTTTTGCCTTCCAAAAGGCGGCAGAATTCGGCTCGTCCGCATTGGGCTGGAGCGCATCCGATTATCCCGGCGCAGGAGTGCAAAATTATGCACTTTCGGCACCTGGAGCGGGCTGCTTGGCGGCCCAGGGTTACGACGGAGCGGGCGACGTTACTTCCGGCATACTTTGATGGTTACTGAGGTAAAAGTGAACCGCGGGCGTGATGATGAGCGATAGCACCATCGATACCAGAACGCCTCCGATTACCGCAATGGCCAGGGGCTGAAGCATTTGCGCGCCCGCGCCCAGCGCGAAAGCCAGGGGCAGCATTCCCGCCACCGTGGCGAGCGCGGTCATCACGATAGGGCGCAGGCGGCGCCGGCCGGCTTGCAGCATGGCATCTTCAGCGGAGAGCCCCAGGGCGCGGAATTTCTGGTCCGCATCCAGCAGCAGAATTCCATTCTTGGCCACGATGCCCACCACCATGATCATTCCCATGAAGGAGGAAACGTTGAATGTGGTGCGGGTGATCAGCAGGGCAATGAACACTCCCGAGGTGGACAAGAGGGCGGAGGCCAGAATGGCCAGCGGCGCTGCAAAGGTTCCGAATTCAAACAACAAAACGATAAACACCAGAACAATCGCCAGAACCAGGACGAACACCAGGTCAGCGAACGACTTCTGTTCCTGTTTGTAAGTGCCGCCATACTCCACGCGAACGCTGGAGGGCAGATGCAACCCATCCACGGCCTTTTGCACTACCGCGACTGCGCTGCCCAGGTCGGTGCCTTCCAGGCGTGCGGTTACGGAAACGTCACGCTGCAGGTTTTCCCGGCGGATTTCGGTTTGCGGAGGGAGTTCTGTAATTGTGGCCAGAGCGCCGAGGGTTGCAGTCTTTCCGCTGCTGCTGGTCAGCAGAGTGTCGCGGATGGCCTCCAGCGAAGCGCGATTTCCCGCAGGGTAGCGCACGCGCACGGTATAGGGACGATCGTTGCTGACCACGGGCGTGGCCGCCGGTTCGCCTTCGAGGATGGCGGCCGCATCGGTGGCGATTTCTTCCGGCGTAAATCCGGCGCGGGCGGCTACGCTGGGATTGATCTGAAAGGTAGTGGCGGGGCCGCTGATGGTGTTTTCAATCCCGTCGAGCACATCCACGACTCCAGAAATCTTGCCGATAGCTTCCGCGACTTTCTGAGCCCAGGTCTGCAGCAGTGCCGGGTCCTGCGAGAACAACTTGATCTGAATGGGTTCGGGCTCGCTGGTCAAGTCGCCAATCATGTCCTGCAAGACTTGTAGGAACTCGACTCGGACCGCGGGTTCCTGGGCGGCAACTTTTGCGCGAACGTCCTCCATCACGTCGTCGATGCCGCGGCTGCGATCTTTTTTTAGTTTCACCAGGATGTCGCCGCGGTTAGCTTCGGTGACCGCCGCCAGGCCGAGTTCCAGGCCGGTCCGTCGCGACGTGCTCTCCACTTCCGGAACAGCATTCAGGATTTGTTCCATGTGACCGACCATGCGGTCCGTTTCCGCCAGAGAGGTGCCCGCGGGCGTCCAGTAGTCCAGGGTGAAGCCGCCTTCATCCATTTCCGGCATGAGGTCAGAGCCGGAATAGCGATAGCAAAAGTACGAAGCGGCCACCAGCACCAGGCTCATCACCGCCAGCCATCTGGGGCGAGCTAGGGCGCGTCGCAACCAACGGGCATGGAAGTCGACGATCTTGCGGAAGAATCCTCCCAGGCTGAGTTCTTCGACCGCCAGGAGTCGCGAGATGGACTCTTCTTCCGATCGAACTTGGCTTTCGCTTACCGGCAAAGCTTTGCGCTGGTGGATGAAATACTGGCTCAGATTGGGAGTCCAGGTGAGGGCCAATGCCAGCGAAGCGAACAGCGATATGCCCATAGTAACGGCGAGGGCGCGGAAAAAAGTCCCGGTAACTCCGGTAATAGAAATCAACGGCAGAAACACGACTACGGGAGTGACTGTGGAACCGATCAGCGGAATCGTGATCTCCTGCAACGCGCCGTGGATCGCCTGCAACCGTCCTTCTCCGGCATCGCGATGAAGCACGATGTTCTCGACCACCACGATGGCGTCGTCAATCACCAGGCCCACGGCCGCGGCGAGGCCGCCCAACGTCATCAGATTAAAACTTTGATTGAGCAGCTTGAGCGCCACGAACGTCACCAGCACGGTCACCGGAATCACCAGGCCGGCCACGATGGATGTTCCCCAGTCGCGCAGGAAAACTACCAGAATGATGGACGCCAGAATCAGACCGAGGAGAATGGCATCGCGCACGCTCTTGATGGAATCGCCGACGATGATGGACTGATCGTAGAAAGGCTGGATCTCAATACCAGGGGGGAGTGATTTGCGGATCGCCTCAACCTGAGCGTGAACTTCGTCGGCGACCTGCACCGTGTTGCTGTCGGGTTGCCGGTTGATGTTGAGCAGCACCGCCGGCTTGCCGTTGGCAGTGACAATCGTGTAAACCGGCTTCACCCCAGGTGCAACCGTAGCCACATCGCCGATGCGTACGGGGACTCCGGCAGGCGTGTTTTTGATCACCGTGTCGGCGATCTGCTGCGGGGTTTGCACTTGCCCGCTCACCAGCGCCAGCACCAGTTGGTGATTTCGCTCGAATAGCCCGGGAGAATCGATCAGGTTGGTACGCCGCATGGTGTCCAGAATGTCGGTGACCGTGACGTTGGCCGTGAGCAGTCTTACCGGGTCGGGCGTGATGTGAAATTCCGGCTGCTGTCCACCTTGCACCAGCACCGTGGATACACCGTCGAGCCGGTTCAGGCGCGGCTTGATTTCGTAGGTTGCCATCTCCCAGAGCTGGGTTTGCGAAACCGTTTGCGAGGTAAGGCTGTAGCCGATGATCGGAAAACTGGCGAAGGTCATGCGGTTCGCGACCACGGTCGCTGTAGGCGGCAATTCCGGCTGGACGCGGGAGATGGCGGCGTTCACGTACTGCAGGGTCTGGAACATGTCCACGTTCCAGTCGAAAAACAGATCGACCTCCGCCGATCCGCGGCTGGTGATCGACCGCACCTCCTGCAGTCCGGGCACGCTGTTCACGCCTTCTTCGATGGGGCGGGTGATGGTTACCATCATTTGATCGGTGGGCATGACTCCGTTGTCGACTGCGATCAGAATGCGGGGGAAGTTGGTCGCGGGAAAAACCGCGACCGGAATGCTGAAGGCCAGATAGCCGCCTACCAGCGCCAGCGTCAGAATCACGAAGATCACGGGCTTGGAATGGCGGGAAAACCAGTAGGCGGACTCGGGCGAGTTGATGGGTCCACCGCCCTGGCTACTTTTCATTCTGGGTTTCCACTTTGATCTTGCTGTTGTCGGGCAGGCCGTAAGCGCCGGAGGCCACGATGCGATCTCCGGCCTGCAAGCCTTCGACGATCTGAACTGCGTCGCCTTGCCGAATGCCCACGTGCACACGCTTCTGATGGGCATGGTCGTCAGCGCTGACTTGCATGACGGAGGTGCTTCCGTCCTGCGCGGTCAGGAGCACGGTCGCCGGAATGACCAGCGCGTCAGGGACCGTCTGCGCCAGCATGGAGACCTGCACGCTGGTACCCGGCTTCAGGCGCCGATCTGAGTTTTTTGCCTGCACCCAGATTTCGACGGTGGTGCTGTTCGGGTCTAGCGCAGGACTGACCACCGAAATCTTTGCTTCGACCGGAGTTTCTTCACCGGGTATCGTGATGCTCGCCTTGTCGCCGACTTTGAGCAGCGCGGCCTGGGGCTGCGGAATGTGGGCGCGGGCGATGACTTGCGACGTGTCCATCACCGTGAGCAGCGGCGTTCCAGCCGCGGCCATTTCCCCGGGATAGAGCGGGCGATCGGCAATCACGCCATCAATGGGGCTGCGGATTTCCGAGTAGCTGAGCTGTGCGGCCGCGCCCAGATATTTACCCTTGGCGGATTCCAACTGGCCTGCCGCCGATTTCAGCGCCTGCTGTTTTCCCACTGCCATCAACGCGTCAAGATGCTTTTGCGCCAGCTCATACTGGTTGCGCGCGTTGGTCAGGTCCACGCCGGCCTGGTCGAGTTCCTTGCGCGGCATGGCGCCCTGCTGAAAAAGATCCTGCCGGCTGTTGTAGATTTTCTGTTGCGCTTCAAACAACTGTTTGGCGGCTTGCGCGTCCAGTTGCGCCTTCTGAACTTCCTGAGGCAAGTCAGATACGGTGGTGGTTTCGTAAGCCGCTTGGGCCTGGTCATATGAACCCTTGTTCTCCTGGGCGGCGGCGGCGAGATCGCCGTTCTCCAGCACGGCCAGCAACTGGCCTTTGCGCACTTTGCTGCCGCGCTTGATGTAGAAAGCTCTAACCGGGGCGCTGATCTTCGGGGTGATGGCGGCTTGCTGCAAAGGGAACAGAACCGCTTCGGCGGTGACCGTGTGTTGCAAGGCTTTCTTTTCCACCGTGATCACCTGCACCGGGACCGCAGGTTCTTTCTCGCCCGAATCCTTGGCGCAGCTCGATAGGAAAAAGAAAGGGAGGATAGCCAAAGCGATTATGCCGCGCTGCCGCGACGCCGCGCTGCGCGCGCGGGAGGGCACGGCTTTCAGCCGTGCCGTAACTGCCCGAACCAGACTAACGGCACGGCTGAAAGCCGCGCCCTCCCGCGCGCGAACAGGGTGAGCATTCGCTCCCTCCCGCTCGAGACCGAGCAACGCATCCGTGCCTTTGACCGTGGTGATGTCCTTCACGCTCAGAAATTCCCCGTCAGCGTTTGCAGATTCGCCAGGGCCACGCGAAATCGCGATTGGCCGTCGCTGAAAGCGTTGCGCACCAGCGTGGAAGTATTCTGCGCGTCTACGACCTCGAGCACGGTGGCTTCTCCCGACTGATAGCGCAGCGTGGTCAGGCGCAGGCTTTCCGCCGCCAGTTCCGCCGACTGGCTCAACGAATCCAGCTCCGTGCGGGCGGTTTGGGCCTCTTCGTAGAACGTGCGCAGCTTGGCCAGAAGTTGCCGCTGGGCAAAGCTCAGCTCCACCTGCGCCAGCTCCCGTCGCAGATCGGCCTGTTTCAGTCTGCTGCGATTCGCGCCCCAGTTCCACACCGGCAATTGTAGTGTGGCCGTGGCCGCGTAGCCCAGGTTGCGTACCGCAAGCTGCGAAGCTGGGTCAACCTCGCGAGTCGCGAAATGATTGGCATCGATGCCGTAAAAATAATCCAGCTTGAGCGAAGGCAGAAAACCGGACCACGCGACTCCAACCTCCTGCTTTGCCTCCCGCAACGTGGCCAGTGCGACCCGCAGGTCGGGATTCTGCCGCGCCGCCGCAGCCTGGACTTCTGGAAGCGAAGGCAGCGGCTCCGGAGTTTGCAGATCGTCCACCACGCTGAAGTTTTCGTTGAAATCGGTGAACACCAGCACCGCCAGATCCAGCCGGCTGCGATTCATTTCCAGTTCGGCTTCCTGGAGTTCGCGCTGTTGCTGCTGAAACTGAATCTGCGCCTTGATCACATCCGAGTGCGCCACCTCGCCGCCATTTTCAAGCTTCTGGCTGATGTCGAGAAAACGCCGGCCTTCGGTCGCGGCCCGCTGCGCCGTGGCGTACTTCCGTTGCGAAACCACAAAGTGATAGTAGGCCTGCACCACGGTGACGACCAGGCCCCGAGCGGCAATTTCGGAGCGGGCCCGAGCAACCGCTTCTGCGGCCCGCGCGCGGCGATAGTCCGCGATCCCCTGCAGGGAAATATCCTGGTGCACATTGCCCTGGCTGATGTATTCGTGAACCCCATTGGCGCCGACAAAACGTCCGGTGGCCGTGCCGTTGCCCTGGGTGTAGAGAAATCCCGCGTTGTAGTTCACGCCCGGCAGCAGGGCAGCGCGGCCTTGCACGCGGTCTTCCTTGGCGGAGCCGTACTGAGCCAGCGCCGCACGATAGTCAGGATTATTTTGCCGGGCGCGGGCGATGGCATCCTGCAAAGTCAAAGTAAGAGGAGCAGTGCTTGCGGATAGGTTGGCGTCAGGTTGCGCGTCCACGGAATTCGAATTGCTTTGGGCGGATGCAATGACGGGCAGGCTCAACATCAGGGAAGTGAGCGCGATTGTCGATACTCGCCAAAAGCAGACTCGCCAAAAGCAGACTCGTTTATAAATAAAAGTTGGCATAGGTTTCACCATGCATGCCGATAGCAGTGAATCGGAAATATTAACCCAAGGTAGATTAAGAGAAGCTGAAGGGCGTACTGGGGCTGAGCTCATAAGCGCTAGCTTAAGACAGATTTCATCCTGAGTGAGCCGTGACCCCGGCGCGAATCGTTAAGCAGCGCACACAGCGGACGTCTCCTGGTCATCGGCTGGAGTTGTAAATCTGAGGGGGATGACTTGACCAACCATGATTTTATCTATATTGTATAGATAATGCCTGGGCGCGATTACCTCGGCGAATTCGAGCACATTATTGTTCTGGCACTTCTGCGGCTGGCTGATCGAGCCTATGGAGTCACCGTGCGGCAGGAGATCGAATTTCGCACTAACCGCGAGGTGTCGATCGGCGCCGTCTATGCCACCCTTGATCGTCTGGAAAAAAAAGGCTACGTCAAGTCCCACCGCGGCGACCCTACCCCAGAACGTGGCGGCCGCTCGAAACGATTCTTTCGTGTCACCGCTAAGGGAGTGGCAGCTGTGAACCATACCCAGCGCGCACTCCAGAGCATGACCGATGGTCTCGACCTCGTCCGGAGCTACTCATGACGTCCCCAGCAGATTTCCGTCAGCCGCCGCGCATTGCGGTGTGGCTCGTCAATCTATTCACCCCTGCCGAAGAAGCAGAATCGATCCTAGGCGACCTGCTTGAGGAATTCTCCCACCTCGCTTCGAAATCGGGAGTCGCCGTCGCCCGAAGATGGTATTGGCGACAGAGCGTAAAGACCATCGCATATCTCGGCGCCACCGGATTCCGTGTCGCTCCGTGGTCGACCACTGCCGCGATAGTCGGAGGCTTCTTACTCTTGCGGTTTGTCTCCGGGTTGCCCGAGCAGGCGATATTTGCAGTTCTCCACAGATACCGGGTCTTCGAACATCATTTCAACGCTTACGTATTCTTTGCAACAGATGGGATCGCGATCGCACACGTCATGGCGTCGTTGTTTGTTGGGTGTATGGTCGCGTTGGCGGCCAAGGGAAGAGAAATGGTTGCCACAATGACGCTGGGTCTGGTTCTTTGCGCGATGGGTGGAGTTGCTTCCCTATTATGGTTAGCCAGGACTGGGGACGTGTGGATGCTGGCGTTGCAATTCGCTGATTCGCTCGCGATCGTCATGGGCGGAGCAATGGTACGAACGCGTAGATCAGCCGCGACATCTCAGCCTTCCAGTGCGTAACGTTCCGCTTTTCCGCCACTGGCTAGGCGTTTGTGACCGGGAGCTCTACCGTCATGCGGGTGCCCTTGCCTGGCGTGCTTTCTGCGGAGATGGTTCCACCGTAGGCTTCCACCAGCGCTTTCGCGATCGCCAGGCCCAGGCCAAAGCCGCCGGTGGCACGGGTTCGAGAGGGGTCTCCGCGATAGAAACGGTCGAAGATGCGCGGCAGATCGGCGGCGGAAATGCCGACGCCGTGGTCCTCGAAAACGATCTGCGCTTTTTCGTTGTCATGGTTGACGGCGACTTCAACCGACGAGCCTTCCGGACTGTAGCGCACCGCATTTTCCAGCAGGTTCGTCCACACCAGTTGCAGGTCCTCAGGATCGGCGCGGAACGGAACTGGCCCATTGGTCGCCAGGTGGATGGCAGTATTGCGGGACTGGGCAAGACTTCGAATTCTGTCCGCTGCTTCTTCGCAGGTGGCGTTGATGTCGATGAGCTCGAGCGCGGGCCGTTCAGGACTTTGTGCCCACTGCTCCGCGCGGGCGAGCCGTAGCATCGATTGCAGGAGTTGTTCCAGCCGGTCCATGTCTTGCAGCGCGGCCTGCAGGCCGGCGCGGTATTCTTCCGAGCTTCGGGAACGCTGCAGCAGCGATTGCAACGTGGACTTCAGGACCGCGACCGGAGTCTTCAATTCGTGGGCCGCGTTGCCCAGAAACTGGCGCTGCTGTTCGAAGGAGCCTTCCAGGCGCGCCAGCATCTGGGTCATCGATTCGGTCAGAGGGTGCAACTCCTCGATATCCTCGGCTGCCTTGGGCACTTGCAGGCGCCAGCTCTGAGTAGAGACCCGGGCGGCTTGCTGGGCGAGATCCTGCAACGGTGAAAGGCTGCGGCGAACTCTCCACGAAGCCAGCCAGGTAGTGGCTCCCAGCAGCGCCAGGCTCACCAGCGCGATAAATGCGCCCGCAGCTTTCACCTGCTGCCGAATGCGGACCGTCGGCGAAGCGTAGACGATGGTGAGGGTTTGTGGACGGAACGACTTGCCTTCTTCCCGATCGAGCACCGGAACGTGCGTCATCCGCAGGGCATGATAAGGCACACCGGCAAAGGCAAAATTCCAATGCTGGCTGGGGCCGGGCTGGAACTGGAGTCCCTCGGGCCAGTCCTCGGAGTGGGTGAGCAGTCCGGTGCGGTCAGCCCAGACCATGAACTGGTCGGGGTGATTGGGGTCGATAGACTCAGGCAGCAGGCTGTTATCAAAGTAAACGTGCCCGCTGGCGTCCTCGGTGTAGCGCACCAGCACCGCTACGCTCATGGCGTGAGCCTGCATTCCGGCGTCGAGCGTGGCCAGCAAACGCCAGTAGGTAGCCACAACGCCGGTAACCACCAAGCCTAAAGTCAGAATCGCCTGGGAGATGATTACGGTGGCGATCAACCGCCGTTGAATGGAGTCGCGCTGCATACTCAGTCCTGCAAGATATAGCCTTGGCCGCGCAGCGTGCGGATCAATTGCCGGGACGAGCCTTCATTGAGCTTGCGCCGCAGCCCCGAGATGTACACTTCGATCACGTTGCTGAATTTCTCCCAGTTGTAATCGTAGAGATGCTCGAGCAGTTCGGTCTTGGAGACAACCGCTTTCGGGCGGTGCGCCAGGTACTCGAGGACGCGATACTCCATCGCCGTGAGCGTGATCGGCTTTCCAGCGCGCTGCACGGTGCGATTGACCGTATTCAATTCCAGGTCGCCGATGATAAAGACCGGCGAGGGTTGACCCTTGCCGCGCCGGATCAGCGCTTTGGTGCGGGCCAATAGTTCGCCCAGATCAAAGGGCTTGGTCAGGTAGTCGTCGGCTCCGGCATTCAGCAGGGCAACCACAGATTCCTTGTCGTCGCGGGCCGTGAGCACCAGAACCGGAGTGTGCTGGCCGGACTGGCGAATTCTGCCCAGCAGTTCGATCCCGCTGAGCTTGGGCAGCATGAGGTCGAGCAGGACGGCGTCGTAGACGTTCGATTCCGCCAGAAACAATCCTTCCTGGCCGTCGGCGGCGACATCGACGGCATATCCTGCGCTTTCCCGCAGGGTGCGGGCAACGTTCTCAGCCAGCCGGGGCTCGTCTTCGACCATCAGCACGCGCATGATTGACACTCCTGCTGCGATTCTATTGGCGAGTCGCCTGCTTTAGAGCCTAACCCGTTCTGGGAAGGGTTGGAAGTGCTTCCCGAGTGTGATTTCAGCTACACGAGTATAGGTTGCCTGGTGGAAGTGGTGGGCGTGTGCCCAGCTCTGGATTGTACTGGCCGGAAAAGACCCGATATGGGACGGGCAGTCCCGCTTCAGGCTTAGCTGGGCCGGTACTGGGCAGCTGGCCGGGAACCAAAATGTAGCATTCACAAGGATTTGTCCTTTAGTGCGTTGCAGCGAATCTTTGGCGAAGAAGTTGCTCTTAGGATTGGCGATCGCGAGGGATGGCGAGGATAAGCGCAAGCCGCTGCGATCAGCAAGGAAACGCTATGTTGAACCTGAACCACATCAAGATCACGAATCGTGACCAACAGGTTTTGCAGCTCCTCATGCAGGGGTGCAGCAACAAAGAGATCGCGAAGCAGCTGAATATCAGCCCGCGTACCGTAAAACAACACTTGCGAACCTTGTTCCTGCGGGCCGGGATACGGGACGGACGCAAGCGCGTAAAGTTGGCCACCGCAATGTTCGCAAAGGAGCAGATGAAATCATGCAACCCCGTGAGCGGTTAACCTCGAAGGAAATGCAAGTCGCGGGCCTGGTTTGGGAGGGCCTGACCAACCGCGAGATTGCGCACACTATTGGCACGACTGAACAGGTGGTGAAAAACTACCTGCGCAACACTTTCGACAAACTGGGAGTATGGAGCCGGCTGGAGTTGGCCATCTACGTCGCCGGCCATGGCGGCGACCGATGGCATGAAGAATCCGGCGTGCAGCCGAGGGAAATGCTGCCCAAGGCGGTGGCCCCGCCCGCCTGA